>Ga0326511_10000613_pt1 | contig 31445 bp, 26 predicted proteins | sample 0_2496_0518_D_FD_203701 | JGI IMG/M metagenome (GOLD analysis project Ga0326511, IMG submission 203701) | Bovine rumen microbial communities from UC Davis, California, United States - 0_2496_0518 | ecosystem: Host-associated > Mammals > Digestive system > Stomach > Rumen | place: USA...
CTGACGGACCTGGGGAGGAGCCTGGATCCCTTCCATGACCGGCACCCGCTGTCTCAAGAGTGTGCCCGGTTCCTGAACCCGGCCGGCTGGAAGTGCTCCATGGTCTGGTCCGCCTATATGGGGCTGCCCCTTTCCCTGGAAGGAGTGGGGGCAGTGCTGAATCTGGACAACCAGAAGATGAAGGAAGGCCGGGATCTGATCCGCTATTTCTGCGTGCCTTGCAAGGAAACCAAGACCAACGGGGGCCGGACCCGGAACCTGCCCCGGCATGCTCCGGACAAGTGGAATCTCTTCAAGAGCTACAACAAGCGGGATGTGGAAGTGGAAATGGCCATCCAGGAAAGGCTGCAAAAGTATCCTGTCCCAGACCAGGTATGGGAGGAATACCATCAGGACCAGGAAATCAACGACCGGGGAATCGCCATTGATCTGGAACTGGCCCGGCAGGCGGTGGCCATGGATACCAAAAGCCGGGAGAGCCTGATGGCAGCCCTGAAGGAAAAGACCGGCCTGGAGAATCCCAATTCAGTCCTCCAGATGCTGGGATGGCTCGAAGCCCGTGGCCTAAAGTCGGACTCCCTGGGGAAGAAGCAGGTGAAGGAACTATTGAAAACGGCTCAGGAGCCCCTGCACAGTGTTCTGTTGCTCCGGCAGAAGCTGGCCAAGTCCTCGGTAAAGAAGTACCAGGCCATGGAAATGACGGCCTGCCAGGATGGAAGGGCCAGGGGCATGTTCCAATTCTATGGGGCCAACCGGACCGGGCGGTTTGCGGGACGGCATATCCAATTGCAGAATCTTCCTCAGAACCATCTGCCGGACCTTTCAGAAGCCCGGGAGCTGGTGCAGCAGGGAAACTACGAAGCACTGGATCTTCTTTATGATTCTATCCCGGATGTGCTGTCTCAGCTGATCCGGACAGCCTTTGTGCCCCGTGAGGGGATGAAGTTTGTGGTCTCGGACTTCTCGGCCATTGAGGCAAGGGTCATTTCCTGGATGGCCGGGGAAAAGTGGAAAGCCGCAGCCTTTGCAGCCGGGAAGGACATCTACTGCTCAACGGCCAGCCAGATGTTTGGAGTGCCCGTGGTGAAACACGGGGTGAACGGGGATTTGCGCCAGAAGGGGAAAATCGCGGAACTGGCCTGTATCGCAGAAGGGCAGCTTGTCCTTACGGATCATGGTCTTATCCCCATTGAAAAGGTGACCACGGAAGACCGGGTTTGGGATGGAGAGAACTGGGTCCACCATGACGGGGTTGTCTACAGAGGCGAAAGAGAGGTGCTCACCTATGAAGGACTCACAGCAACTGCCGACCACATGGTCTGGGTGCAAGGGAAAGAGAAGCCAATACAGCTTGGAATCGCCGCCGCCAGCGGCGCACATCTCTTACAAACCGGAAATGGTGGGCGAGCAATACGGCTGGGTAAAAATTATCAGCCCGGAAAAACGCTGGAACGAGAAACAGAACCATTGCTATGTTTTGACCCAGTGCCAGGGCTGCGGATCCATACAATGGACTCTGCGGGATGCTCTTGTAAGCGGAAAAAGCAAGGGGTGTCAGCATTGTTCCCAAGCCAGAAAGATTCCTTTGTGGCTTTACAAGCGGTTGATGGCAGCCAAACAGCGCTGCGAAAATCCCAAAGATGCGAGCTATCGGAATTATGGAGCCAGGGGCATCCGGTTCCAGTTTCCCAGTGTGCTTGCGGCAGGACTTTATCTGCTGGAGCAGTATGGACTTCCAGATCGGGAGTACGAAATCGACAGAATCAACAACGATGGAGATTATGCTCCAGGAAATATCCGAATGGTTCCTTTAAAAGTGAACCGGGGCAACCGAAGAAAAACGGTGTTATCGGAATTCCAGCAAGAGTATTGGCCGTACTGTTATTCGACGGTGATTCGAAAGTTGTCTGGCGGGGAGACAAGGGAACAGATCATAGCAGATGCCAGGGATGCAGTAGCAAAGAAACGGAAAAACTGGTATGTCATCGACGCACGGCTCGACTTTATGACATACGAAATGCCGGACCCCATCACCGTTTTACCGTATCGGACTGCCTAGTGCATAACTGCGGATACGGCGGCTCCGTGGGCGCTTTGAAGGCCATGGGGGCCATGGATATGGGGATCACGGAAGAGGAACTGGGACCTCTGGTCCAGTCCTGGCGGGCTGCCAATCCCCACATCGTGGATTTCTGGTGGCAGGTGGATGGGGCTGTGAAAACCGCCATCAAAAAGAGGATCCCTGTCCAGGTCAACAATCTCCGGTTCCTTTGCAAGAGCGGCATGCTGTTCATCGAACTCCCCAGCGGACGGCGTCTTTCCTATGTGAAGCCTCGGATCGGGGAGAATAAATTCGGTGGGGAATCCGTGACCTATGAAGGCATCGGAGCCACCAAGAAGTGGGAGCGGCTGGAAAGTTATGGGCCCAAGTTCGTGGAAAATATCGTCCAGGGAACGGCCAGGGATATTCTTTGCTACGCCATGCAGACACTGCGGCACTGTGCCATTGTGGGCCACGTCCATGATGAACTGATCATCGAATGCAGCAAGGAAGTGAGCGTGGATGCCATTTGCCAGCAGATGGGAAGGACCCCGCCATGGGCGGAGGGGCTGATTCTCCGGGCGGATGGGTATGAATGTGAGTTTTATCAGAAAGATTGAACGAAACCGTCAGAAAACACCTCCTGCCGTGGCTAGTAAGCAGGAGGTGTTTATTCATGAACGATATACAGAAAGCACAGATTCGGGAACTGCGGCTCCAGGGAGTCGGGTATCGGAAAATCGCCAAAGAAACAGGCATGTCGGAGAATACCGTCAAATCCTACTGCCGCAGACACCCTTTATCCCTCAAGGAGCCGGAAACGGAACAAGCCCATCACTGCCTGCAATGCGGTCAGCCTATTGAGCAGAACGACAAACGGAAGGAGAAAAAGTTCTGCTCCGATGCCTGCCGGATGGCCTGGTGGAATAGCCATCGTGACAAGGTGAACCATAGGATTGTACGAAAGATGGAATGCCCTTGCTGTCATGAGACATTCATTGTCTACGGGAACGGGCAGCGTAAATACTGCTCCCACACTTGCTATGTAAAAGACAGGTTCGGAGGTGGCCAGGATGGACGCTAAGCAGTTGAAACAGGAGAAGATGTACCTGGCCGCCATGCATTTCATCAGGGGAATGCTCCAGAAGGGTTTGATTACAAAAGCTGAATACGGAAAAGCCGAACGGCAGATCCGGAATAAATATTGTCCTGTAATCGGCCCATTATTAGCAGATATCGACTTGCTATAAATCCGGTTCAGAGTGAGTAATAGTAGCAAAAGGAGTTGATACAATGAAGAAAATCACGCGGGTCAGTCGGCCCATGCCGACCATCACGCGGAGAAAAAAAGTGGCAGCCTATGCCCGGGTCTCCGTGGAGTCGGAACGGATGAACCATTCCCTATCGGCTCAGATCAGCTACTATAACGGCCTGATCCAGAGAAACCCGGAATGGGAATTTGCCGGTGTCTATGCAGACGACGGTATCAGCGGAACCACTATCGACAAGCGAAAAGGGTTCAAGCAGATGCTGGCGGACTGTGAAGCAGGAAAGATTGACATTATCCTTACAAAGTCCATCCAGCGCTTTGCCAGGAACACGGTAGACCTTTTAACGACAGTGCGGCATTTGAAAGACCTGGGTATAGAAGTGCGGTTCGAGAAAGAGCATATCCGCTCCCTTACGGGTGACGGCGAACTGATGCTTTCCATCCTGGCATCCTTTGCCCAGGAAGAGAGCCGTTCCATTAGTACAAATGTCAAATGGGGAACCCGAAAACGTTTTGCACAAGGGATTCCTAATGGACGGTTTCGAATCTATGGATACCGTTGGCAGGGAGATCAGCTTGTCCCTGAGCCCAAGGAAGCGTCTGTTGTAAAGCTCATTTATGACAACTTCTTAAAAGGCCTGTCCGCTGAGACCACGGAAAAGCAGCTGGAAGAAATGGGAATCAAATCCTTTAATGGGAAACATTTCGGGAATTCGGCCGTCCGGAGAATTTTAGAGAATATTACTTACACCGGTAATCTATTGTTCCAGAAAGCCTATTCGACAGACCCCATCACCGGAAAAACCAAAATCAATCATGGAGAACTCCCACAATATTTTGTGGAAAATACACATGAGGCCATTATCCCCATGGAAACCTATAAAAAGGTACAGGAAGAAAGGGAAAGACGGCGGGAACTGGGGGCTTTGGCAAACTGGTCCATCGATACCTGCTGTTTTACCACCAAAATCAGGTGTGGAATCTGCGGGAAGAGTTTTGTGCATATTCGCAGTAAACGGAAAAATAAGGATTGCTGGACCTGTATTTCCCATAAAGAGAGAGGAAGAACCTGCCGTTCTAAGGGAGCTATCCCACAGAAAGTCCTAGTCAAGGAATGCACAGAAGTCCTGGGGCTTTCCGAATTCGATGAAAATGTCTTCCTGAATCAGGTTGATATAATTGTGGTTCCGGAACATCATGTGATGGTGTTTCATATGAAAAATGGAGAGCAGATTACACGGCAATGGGTTTCTACTGCCCGGAAGGACGCATGGACTAGTGAACGCCGGAAGGAATGGGGAGAAAGACATAAGCTAAAAAGCACAAATCCCAACCGAAAAGCATTCAATGAGTTCACAGGCTTCATCAAATGCGGGTACTGTGGAGAAAATTACAGGAGCCAACAAACTACATATTCTGATGGAAAAAAGGAACGGTACTGGCGGTGTGCTGGTATATGTGGCAATGAAGCCATCAAAGACAGCACTATGAAAAAGCTAACTGCTTCTGTGCTGGGACTGGACACTTTCAATGAGGGAAAAATGGATGAATCCCTTGAAAAAGCAGTTGTCCTGAATGGAGAAATAACATTCCATTTTAAAGATGGCCATACGGAAACCAGGCAATATAGAGAAAGAAAACGGGGAACCCGTCATAGCGAAGCGTATCGGGCTTATATGCATGAAATCATGCAATATGCAAAACGCAAGGACCCAGAGGCTAAAAAAATAATGCTTGCGCTGAAAGAAGAATGGAAGAGAGAGGATAATCGATGGCAAAAACAGTAAGAGCGATTCCGGCAACAATCAGCCGTTATACATCATCTCCGATTAATAGTCGGAAGAAAAGAAAAGTAGCAGGTTACGCACGGGTTTCAACAGACCACGATGATCAGATTACCAGCTATGAAGCCCAAGTGGATTATTATACAAACTATATCAAAGGGCGAGATGACTGGGAATTTGTAGGTATCTATACGGATGAAGGAATCTCTGGTACAAATACCCGCCATCGTGATGGATTCAAGCGAATGGTCAATGATGCTCTGGAAGGAAAAATCGACCTGATCATTACAAAGTCTGTCAGCCGCTTTGCTAGAAATACCGTCGATAGCCTTTCCACTATTCGGAAATTAAAAGAACACAAAATAGAGTGCTACTTTGAAAAGGAAAATATCTGGACTTTCGACAGCAAGGGAGAATTGCTCCTGACGATCATGAGTTCCCTGGCCCAGGAAGAAAGCCGGAGTATTTCAGAAAATGTCACCTGGGGTCATCGGAAGCGGTTTGCCGATGGCAAAGTCAGCGTCGCTTACAGCCGTTTCCTGGGATACAAGAAAGGCCCGAACGGTGGGCTAGTAGTTGTACCAGAAGAAGCAACAACGATCAAGCTCATCTACAAGCTATTCCTAGAAGGCTTGGGAACAACAACTATTGCCAAGCAACTAACAAAACGAGGACTTAAAACCCCAGGAGGAAAATCCAAATGGAGTGCACGTACGGTTTACAGTATCCTTCAAAACGAAAAGTACAAGGGAGATGCACTTCTACAAAAAAGCTATACGGTTGATTTTCTTACAAAGAAAACGAAAATCAACGAAGGGGAAGTCCCCCAATACTATGTAGAGCATGACCATGAAGCCATTATTGAACCTCAGACCTTTGAAATGGTGCAAGCGGAACTGAAACGTAGAAATAAAGCACGGAAGTACTTCAGTGGTACTAGCATCTTTTCCACCAAAATCCAGTGTGCTGAATGCGGAGGATGGTACGGTGCGAAGGTCTGGCATTCCAATGACAAGTACCGCAGGATCATTTATCAGTGCAACAACAAGTTCCGCAACAAGACTGGATGCAGGACACCACATCTGACGGAAGAGGAAATCAAGATGTACTTCGTCCGGGCAATGAACAAGATGATTACAGAGAAGGATGAGATCATCCAAACCATCGAGAATGCTAGGCAGGTGATCTGTGACAACGGAGACCTTCTAGCCAAACGAGATGCTATGCAGAAGGAAATCGGCATCCTGGTGGAAATGGCCCAGAATGCTGTGGAACAGAATGCACGGGTGGCGCAGAACCAGGAAGAGTACCAAAAACAGTATGATGACATCATCAGCCGCTATGATGCAATGAAAACTGAGTACGAACAACTGTGTGAGAAGATTGAAAACCGCCAGGATCGGAATGAGCAGCTTGGAAGGTTCATTCAGGAACTGAAAGGTCGGAAGAACCTGCTCACCGAATTTGACCATTCACTCTGGTGTGCCCTGGTCGATAAAATGATAGTAAAAGATAAAGAGAATGTAACCGTGGTCTTTCAAGACGGGACGGAAATCAAGGCATAAATAGAAACCGCTTTGCAGAAATGCAGAGCGGTTTTTTCTTTGTCCAAAACACCAGGCATGTCAATTTTAACAGCAATTGCAGGGGGCTTCTGGGGTGCACTTCACTTTGCACCCCAGGGTGCATCGTTCAAGAATTTAAGGGAATAATCGTGTAATTGTATCAAATGTTGTAAGGCAACCGAAGCGTTTTGATGCAGGGCGACTTTATTTAGGGAAATCGTCTGTCGTTTAGCCTGCAGCATTTAAGGAAGAGCAGTCCCTCTGCCGCCGCCGGGTCAGAGTCAAAGTTACTTATTTACGGCCGTGAGCTTGATCGACTGAATCATCTTCGTCACCTGCTTGCCCGTCGAATCCTCCTTCTCCTTCGGATACGCGAGCGCCACAATCCAATCCTCCTGCGGATCCGGGATAAAGACAACCTTAATCGTCTCATCCTCACCCTTCATCTGACACTGGATCGTCGTAATCGTCGCCTGACGGTCGGCGACCGTCATCTGCTCCGTTGACGTTGACACATTCTTCGCCTTTGCGGAAGTCGTCAGTGACTTGACATAAATCGTCTGCAGGCCCTGATTGACCTTCGTATAGAACGCGGCATTCTTCTCCGTGCCGGCTGCGCCGTAATCCTGCTCGATCTTCGCGACATTAAACGCGGCGGCCGAGAACTCGGCGAGGTGCAGATCCTCGCCCGTCGGGCGCGTCGAACTCGTGACCATATGACTCAGGTACGTATTGACACCGGGAGGGAGCTGGGATTCCTTCGGCGACTGCTCGAGCGGGAACGGCAGATCGATCTGCATCTGATAAACCGTGGCCGGGACTGTCGCGGTCTGCAGCGGCTTTTCGCGCAGACTGCAGCCGGCGAGGACGAGGCAGCTGACGAGGAAAACCGTGAGTCCCATGAGTATTCGTGTGTGTGTTTTCATACGGAGAACGCATTTCGGGCGGGAAATGCGTCCGTTCACCTCCAATTTCCGTGATTTTCTGCTGATTCTATTCGACAACAGGCAGGGAAAATCCTTTTCCGTGCAGAAGATGACAAAGAACCGGTTAACCGGGAGACCTGTATAGTTTTAGAAGAGGGATAAATATGCCTTGTACAACGATTTTAGTCGGAAAGAATGCGACGTATGACGGCTCGACGTTCATGGCGCGCAATGAGGATTCGCCGTCGGGCGAGTTTACGGCGAAAAAATTCGTCGTCGTCAACCCGGACGATCAGCCGCGCCGCTATCAGTCCAAGCTTTCCGCGTTTTCCGTTGACCTGCCGGAACATCCGCTGCGCTACACGGCGATGCCGAACGCCGATGATAAGGACGGCGTTTGGGGTGAGGCGGGGATCAACGAACTCAACGTCGCGATGTCGGAGACGGAGACGATCACGTCGAATGCGCGCGTGCTCGGTGCGGATCCGCTCGTCAAAGACGGTATCGGCGAAGAAGATATGCTGACGCTCGTCCTGCCGTACATCCACAGTGCCCGCGAAGGCGTCGAGCGTCTCGGCGCCCTGCTCGAACAGTACGGTACGTATGAGATGAACGGTGTCGGTTTTCAGGATATCGACGAAGTCTGGTGGTTTGAATCCGTCGGCGGACATCACTGGATCGCCAAGCGAGTACCCGATGACAGCTACGTCGTCATGCCGAACCAGCAGGGGATCGACTTTTTTGACTTCAAGGACGCGTTCGGCGACCGCGACGACTATATGTGTTCCGCCGATCTCATCGAATTCATCCAGAGCGCGCATCTCGACCTCATGATGTATCCGGATGAACAGGAAAAAGATCTGAAGCGTGACACGAAATTTGACGCGCGCGCCGCGTTCGGGAGCCACGATGACGCGGATCATACGTACAACACGCCGCGCGCGTGGTTCATGGAGCGGTATTTTAATCCGCGCACCTATCAATGGGACGGCCCGGACGCCGAATACGGCCCCGAATGCGACCATCTGCCGTGGAGCCTGATCCCGGAGCAAAAAATTACGGTCGAAGATGTCAAATACGTGCTTTCGGCGCACTATCAGGGCACGCCGTTTGACCCGTACGGACACGGTCCCGACGCGTGGAAACGCCGTTATCGCCCAATCGGGATCAACCGCAACAATTTCCTCGCCCTCACGCAGCTCCGTCCGCGTCAGCCGCAGGAAATCGCCGGCGTCGAATGGGTCGCGATGGGATCAAACGTCTATAACGGCTTTGTCCCGTTCTTTACGAACGTCACGGTAACGCCTGCGTACTTTGCAAACACGGGAAAAGAGCCGTCAACCGACAGTTTTTACTGGACGAACCGCCTCATCGGCGCGCTCGCCGATCCGCATTTTGAGCGCTGCAGCATCTATATCGAACGGTATCAAAACCGTCTGCAGGCGCTCGGACATGAATTCTTGACAAAATTCGACCGCGAATTCCGCGAGGAAAAACCTTCGGCCGTGCAGACCTATCTCGAAGCCTGCAACCGAACGATTGCCGATCGCGCGAAAGAAGAAACGGACCATGTCCTTTCGAACATACTTTACGAGGCGAGCTGTGCGATGAAGAACGCATTTGCGCGCTCTGACGCTTGATCTTCTTTGCTGTGGAATTATCCCGCAATGATAGCATGTTTTGTATCATTGCGGGAATTTTTTATGGAATTTCTTTAGTTTAATGGTTTGGGCGTTTAAGTTTTCGGTGAAGTCAACTTTGCCTTTTGCTGTGGTATAATAAAGTCGGTATAGGTTTACGGGAGAATAACGGTAAGACGTATCGACATTCGCTTTGTGTAAACTTATTCCGGTTTGCATGTATCATGCGAACCTCCCCCGTCTCTCATGATGAGATCGCTACCGCCGGGATGGCGGGAAGCCGTGCCTAGCACGATAAGTCTGTGGAGATTGTTTAAGCCACGTTCCGTTTTCATGCCCGGGCGTGCAGGAATCGCCGAAGCAGAAATTCAGCAGTGAGACGCTGAAAATCCACTTTAATGTGACAAACAGCATGGAAGGATAAATGCCGTCGTGTGGAGAGCTTTGAGCCTTCATGCGGCGGCATTCCTTATTCCATTAGACGAGGAAGGGAGCAGCACCGGCAGAAAGGAGTCAAGAACTTGTATGGAACGTTCCGGAAAAGCGAAAAGGAATCTGCACTATACGCGTGGGTACAAGTACCGCGTATATTTGAGTCCGGCGCAGGAGCAATTCGTCTGCCAGACGTTTAAAGCGTGCCGCTCGGTATATAATTATTTTTTGAGCGTCAGGAAGAATGCCTGGGAAAAAGAACAGCGGCCGGTTGATTATGTACAGACGGGAAGGCTGCTGACTCAGTTGAAACGCGAGGAAGCGTGGACGTGGCTCCGGAAAACGGACAGTATGGCCCTGCAGGAGACATTGCGGGATCTTGACCGTTCGTTTCGTAACTTCTTTGACCGGCGGGCCCGTTATCCGCGGTTTAAATCGGCGCATGCCGCCGTACACAGTTACCGTACGCGCAATCAAAGCAACAGTATCCGTTGGGAAGGCAATCAGCTGCGCCTTCCCCGGATCGGCTGTGTGACAGTCAGGCCGCGTCATATCGTCGAAGGGCGGATTCTCAATGCGACCGTCATGCAGACGATGACGGGTCATTTTTACGTTTCGCTTTGTATGAAACGGGAGATCGAGCCGCTGCCGGCCAAGAAGGAAAAACGGCATTTGGGGCTAATCCTCGATCCGCAGGGGTGTTTTATCGGCAGTACGGGATTCTGTATCCCGCTGCCGGAAAGCCTGTCGGAGCGCGAACAGCGCATTGCGCGTCTCAAACGGGATCTCGCGCGCGGACAAAAGGGAAGCGCCAATTACGAAAAACGGCGTGCCCGCATCGTGCGGCAGGAGGAACGTATCTGGAATACGGAGCAGGATTTCCTGCAGAAACTCACGACACGGCTCACGCGGGAATACAGTCTCATTGTCGTCGAGACACGTCAGGGCAGTTCGCGCGGCGATTCCGCGGGACTTCGGACAACGGGGTGGCAGGGATTTCTCGCGCTGCTCCGGTATAAAGCGGAGGAAAACGGCTGTGAAATCCTCGCCGTGCCGATCCGGAAAACGCCGGGACAGACCTGCCGAAAATGCGGTTCGCCCCGCAGCGGCGTTCCGTCAGACCATCGCGGACGTTGGATTTGTCCCGTGTGTCACGCGGAAAATGACGGCATCGCCGCGGCGCGTACGCTTTTGCGGCGTGGACTTGGACTGCAGGCATATAAACGCCTGCGCTGTCAAAACAGTCAACCGAATCGGAAACCGCGCTCCGGAATCCGATGGAAATAACAGAGAAAACTGCCGCAGAGCCGGATCGGGTTCTGTGGCAGTTTCCGTTTTTGAGGGGGGTTGAGGCGTCAAAGCAAAAAAATACCTATCCAAAAAAGAAAACGTTTTCTTTTTTGGATAGGTAAATAGCCTGTTTTTATACGGTAAGTCGGACTTATACGGCGCGTTCGACAGCGCGCTCTGCAAACGGAATCCGGCGGATTCGCTGCAGCGGAATCTCGTTAAACGAATAACGGATATCCAGATAGTCATCGGAGCGGGAGAAATTTACTTTTTTCAAAGTAAAGCGCTTCGACGATTCCCGAAGCTTGCCAACGTAATACTTTGCAGCTTCCGGGGAGATTGTCCCATTTTCAACCGTAACGCGAATGTTATCAATCATCATGGGGTAACACCTCCAACAAAACGGGTAAAACAAAAAGGCTTTGTTGTAAGCGAGGCTGGACAGAGGCAATGTCCCATACAACTCGCCATCATTATACAATAAAACCGGTTCGTTGTTAAGAAAAAAAATATGCAACCGCTTGAATTTTTTATAAAAAAACCCGCAAACCCTTACAGGATAAGGATTTGCGGGTTTATTAAATTTTGATTAGACACGCGTCAGATGAAGTACATGAGGCTGTCGGCGTCTTTTTCGCCGTCAATTGCCGTCAATATATCATCGAGCGTCACGTTTTTCAGCGTTGCTTTGACGGCTTCGTCAAGCGGATTGAACACGCAGCTCATGAGCGCGCGGTCGAGTTCCGGCATTTTGTCCGGGGCAGCCGGCTGTGTCTTTTCCATCAGCGCGAGTTCGATCGAGGACAAAATGTCATACGCGGTAATGTCACGCGGCTGACGTACGAGTTGATAGCCGCCCTGGGATCCTTTGATTGACGTGACGAGCTGGGCACGTTTCAGGAGTGAGAAGACCTGTTCGAGGTAGATCTTGGAAATGCCGAGGCGCGTCGAGATACTGATGATCGTAATCGGCGCACCGGAAGCGTAGTTGCGGGCGAGGTAAGTCATTGCCGCCAGCCCGTAGCGGCCCTTCGCGGAAATCTTCACGGAAACACTCTCCTTACTTGACATAGTAAATCCCCGAAAACGGGTAAATCTTATATTTTCGCTAGGTTTACTTATTATCATAGTAAAAAGAAGCCCTCTTGTCAATTACCTAGGGCACAAGTATGATTTGAAAATTTTCTCTTGACAAGTCGACACAGAGCGATTACAATATAAACATATAAAAGATGTATGTTTTAAAGACGATCACGTCAAGTTACAACCGGGAGGTTTTTACTATGGCTAAAATTTACAATAATGTTACGGAACTCATCGGCAATACGCCGCTGTACCGCCCGACGAATTTTATCGCCGCGAACGGACTCAAGGCTGACATTCTCGTGAAACTCGAGTATTTCAACCCGGCAGGTTCTGTCAAGGACCGCATTGCGAAAGCGATGATCGAACAGGCCGAGAAGGAAGGCAAACTGAAACCGGGCGCAACGATCATTGAACCGACGAGCGGCAATACGGGTATCGGTCTCGCGAGCGTCGCTGCATCGCGCGGCTACAAAGCCATCCTGACGATGCCGGAAACGATGAGTGTCGAACGCCGCAATCTGCTGAAAGCTTACGGCGCAAAAATTGTCCTGACCGACGGTTCCAAAGGCATGAAAGGCGCGATCGCCAAAGCCGAGGAACTCGCGAAAGAAACGCCGAATTCGATCATTCCGTCCCAGTTCACGAACCAGGCCAATCCGGCTGCGCATGAAGCCACGACGGGCCCGGAAATCTGGCGTGATGCTGACGGCAAAGTTGACGCGTTCGTCGCCGGCATCGGCACGGGCGGCACGTTAACCGGTGTCAGCCGTTACCTCAAGAAACAGAACGCCGACATCAAAGTCGTAGCCGTCGAGCCGGAAACGTCCCCGGTTCTCTCGAAAGGCACGGCAGGCCCGCATAAGATTCAGGGCATCGGCGCAGGATTTGTCCCGGAAACGCTTGACACGAAAGCGTATGACGAAGTCGCCGACATCTCGAATGACGATTCGTTCAAATACGGCCGTCAGTTCGCACATCTCGAGGGCATTCTCGTCGGTATTTCTTCCGGCGCAGCTCTCGCCGCAGCCGTTCAGCTCGCAAAACGTCCGGAATTTGAAGGCAAGACGATTGTCGCCCTGCTGCCGGATACGGGTGACCGTTACCTTTCGACGGAACTTTACGCCGACTGAATTGACACGATTGACAACCATTTGCCCTCTCCTATCATCACATAAATACGAAACGTTTGAGACGCCTGCGGGCGTCTCTTTTTTTTGTCCGGGTTGACGTCAGATGCCGTTTGTCGGGCGCGGAAGAGGGAAGTATGGTATAATAGAGAAAATTTCAGGTCATCTGCATGTCGGGGAAAGGGGCGGAGTCTTTTGCGGATCGTTGTTGTCGGAGCCGGTAAATTGGGCTATAGTATCGCGGAACTGCTGTCGAGGGAGCAGTTTGACGTCATTGTCATCGACCGTGAGGAGAGTCAGCTCGAAGCGGCCAAGAATACGCTTGACGTTCTTACGGTCTTTGCGAACGGGGCAAGCCCGATCACGATGGACGACCCCGATATCCGCGAATCGGATATCCTCATCGCCGTAACGGGAAGCGACGAAGTCAACATGGTTTCCTGTATTCTCGCGAAGAAACACGGCATCCGTCATACGATCGCGCGCATCCGCGATATGCAGTTCATGTCCGAAGCCCGCGAGTACCTCAAGAAAAATTTTGACATTGACCTCATGCTGAACCCGGAGCTCATTACGGCAAGTGAAATCAACCGTATCCTCATGACGCCGGCCGCGCTTGATGTCGAGGATTTTGCACACGGGCGTATCCGCCTGTTCGAGACAAAAGTCCGCCGTCATTCGCCGCTTGCGAATGTACCGCTCAAAGACATCAATATGCCGAAAGGCGTGCTCGCAGGCCTCATTTCACGCGATCATCATATGATTATCCCGCACGGCGATGACTGCCTGCTGCCGCACGACAATGCGTATTTTATCGGTGTACCGGAGGAGATCGAGAAGTTCAGTCAGAATTTCGTCCAGCGCGACGCGCGCAAACTCCATCGCGTCATGATCATCGGAGCCGGGCGCGCGGGGCGGTATCTCGCGCCGATGCTTGAAAAACAGGGCGTTTATGTCAAAGTCATCGACAAGGACCGCGAACGCTGCCGCCTGCTCGCCGAAAAACTCGAAAACGGTATCGCAGTCTGCGGCGACGGGACGGATATTGACCTCCTCATGGAGGAAGGCGTCGCGGAAGCGGATGTCGTCGTTTGTTTGACGGAAGACGACAAACTCAATCTCATGCTCGCCCTGCTCGCACGTCACTTGTCGGGGAATCGTACGCGTACGGTTGTGCGCGTTTCGCGGAATGAATACGTCGAGCTCATGGAAAAAGTCGGCGTTGACGTCGTTCTTTCGGCGCGTCTGTTGTCTGCGGCCGAAGTGCTCGCGTTTGCGCGCCGCGGCGGCGTTGTTTCGGTTTCCCTGCTCGAAGGAGCCAAGGCCGAAGCGGTCGAAGTTATCGTCCAGGACGGCGCGCCTGTCGCGGGAAAACGGCTTATGGATGTCAAACTGCCGCGCGAGGTACTCGTCTGTGCCTACGTTCGCGGCGACGGAGCCGCGGTGATCCCGAACGGCATGACGGTTCTGCAGCCCGGCGACCGGACCATCCTCTTTATTCAGACGCAGGGCGCGCAAAAGGTCATGAAGTACTTTAAAGGAAAGGGGTAAGCGGCGTGAGGACTCAGGGACTCGGCTTATTCTGGCTGCTTATGGGGCGTGTGACGTTCTATTTTGCGGCGGCGCTGCTCGTTCCTTTTGCGGCGGCTTTATACTGGCACGAATCGTTTGCGCTGACGGCAGCGTTCTTGTTCTCCGCCGTTTTCAGTGCGCTTCTCGGCAGTGCGTTTACGTATCATGCCCGTCATCATTTTCAGCAGTTGACACTTCGTGAGGGCGTTTTTTTTATGACGCTCGTTTGGCCGTTGGCCGGATTTATCGGGATGCTGCCGTTTTGGCTGTCAGGTGCGCTGCCGGATTTTACGACGGCGTTTTTTGAAGGGATTTCGGCACTGACGACAACGGGGCTTACGGATTTCGGACTCATTGACGGCGAAAGGGCGGGGGTCCCGCAGTCGCTGCTCCTCTGGCGGAGTTTGCTCAGCTGGCTCGGCGGACTGAGTTTTGTTATGATTCTCGTGACGGTCCTGCCTCATGTCAGCGGTTGTTTCGGTATGACACTGACAGCACGTCAAATGATCTATTTCAGTCCCGTTTGGAACCGCATGCGCACATCGATGCGTCAGGGAGCGGCGATTTACGCCGTCGTGACGCTTCTCGCGATTCTGCTTTTTTTGCTCGCGGGATTAAAGCCCTTTCTCGCCGTGACGCAGGCGTTTTTTACGATTTCGTCGGGCGGCGGGCCGTTTTTTTCGTTTTCCGACTATAACAGTCCCGCGCTGGAGCTTGCGACGGGATTTGTCATGATCCTTTCCTGCGTCAATCTTTTACTCTGCTGGAAAGCGTGGGATATCCGGCGTCCGCTCCTTTTGCTGCAGGATACGGAACTGCGCGTGTTTTTCTTCATCGCTTTGGGCGCGGGGGCGATTCTTTCGCTGCATTTTGCGGGGAATAACGTCATGGCGCCGCTTGACGCCGTGCGCTGCGGTTTTTTTGACGCCGTGTCCTTTTTGTCGACGAACGGTTATTTTTTCGGGTCAATGGACGGCTGGTCGGATTTTGACCGAATGATGCTCCTTTCCCTGCCGCTGATCGGCGGCTGTATGGGATCGGCCGCGGGCGGGATCAAAGTGCTTCGCATCATGATTCTCATGAAAATTTCGTGGGCGGGACTGCGTCAAACGCTTCATCCGCATATGGTTGTCAGTATTCGACTTGACGGCCTGCCTGTGGCGGCAAAGATTGTCGGCCGGATTCTCAGCTACTTTTTCCTCTATTTCGTGGCGTTCGCCGTTTTTTCGCTCGTGCTTTCCCTGTCGGATATGTCATTGATGCAGGCGATGAGTTTGACTGTCGGCTGTTTGACCAGTACCGGCGCGACGGCGGCGCTTTACGGTATTGCCGATCTTTCGGCGTTTCCGGACTGGGTGCGTTTTGTCTGCAGCCTGCTGATGATTCTCGGGCGCATTGAAATTTTCTCGTTCCTCGTTTTCATTGAGCTGATCAGCCGCCATACGACACAGCGTCATTGGTAAGGCTGTGGCAGAAAGGATGCTTCGATGGATTTTCGCGTTGTCTGCTCGCTGATCGGGCGGCTGATCCTCGCCGAATGCGCGTCGATGGCCGTGCCGCTCGCGCTTGCACTCGGTTACGGTGAGGAGAGTGCGGCGTCGTTTATCGCGTCAATGGCGGTTTGTCTCGTCGTTTCCTACGTCTGCATCGAACAGGGCGTACTGAAAGACGAAAAACTCACGATGCGCGAAGGCATTGCCGTCACGGGACTCGGCTGGCTTTCCGTCACGGTGCTCGGGATGCTTCCGTATCTTTGCGGCGGTTATCTCGGTCTGCTTGACGGCATTTTTGAAAGCATCTCGGGCTTTACGGGGACGGGCGCGACGGTCATTCCCGATCTTTCGCCGCTCCCTTCGAGCATTCTCTTTTGGCGCATGATGACGCATTGGTTCGGCGGACTCGGCATCATCGTCATCTTCCTCGCGATTCTGCCGCAGGCGGGACAGAGCAGTGTCTACATGTACGAAGCGGAATCGACGGGGCCGACGAGCGAACGCGTCATGCCGCGCCTGCACGAAATGACGATCGCGCTCTTTAAACTCTACATTTTTTTGACGTCCGTTGCGGCGTTGGTCTACTTCCTCTGCGGCATGACGCCGGAAATCGCCGTGACACACGCGATGTCAACGATCGGCACGGGCGGTTTTTCGACGTACAACGACAACGCCATGCACTTTGCGAGTCCGGTCGTCGAAATCTGGATGACGGTCTTTATGATTCTCGCGGGCGGCAACTTCGGCCTTTACTACAAAATCTGGCGCAAAGGACCGCATGTCATCCGTCAAAATACGGAATTTAAGGCGTATATCCTCATCCTCGCCCTTGCGATGACCGCGATCGCCGCCGACCTCGTCTGGGCAAAAGATCTTGACGCGCTGACGGCATTTCGCTACGCGAGCTTTCAGGTCGGGTCGCTTTCGACGACAGGTTTCGTGTCAACGGACTTTGACCAATGGCCGGCGTTTTCCAAAGGCGTCCTTCTCATGCTCATGATCATGGGCGGCTGTGCGGGGTCAACGGCAAGCGGGGTCAAAGTCTCGCGTATCGTTCTTCTCGTCAAAAATGCCGCGGCCGTCGTACGTCAAAAACTGGCGCCGCGTCATGTCGTCGAAGTCCGCATGAACGGACGCCTCGTCGACGAAGACACACTGATGCGTGTCGGACAGTTCTTCTTCCTTTATATTTTCTTCATCCTCGTCTGGACCCTGATCCTTACGGCCTGCGGACTCAGCACATTCGATTCGTTCGGACTCAGCGTCACGACGATGGGGAATATCGGCCCCGCTTTCGGCATCGCGGGGGCAACCTGTACCTATGCGGGTCTTCCGGCATTTGTCAAAGCCGTACTCTGTTTCGCCATGCTCCTCGGTAGACTCGAACTCTACACGCTCCTCGTCATGTTACGGCCGGATTTCTGGCAGACGAGTCATCGGTGGTAGACGGGATAACCACGTCGTCTGTGCCTAAAAGCTGCGGCTGCAAAAATTGCACTTTCGCTTAATTGAGTCGCCTGTTTCAAACCGCTTCGCTTAAAAGAAACAGGCTCCGGGCGAAAGTGCAATTTTTGCTTAACGCCTAATGCAGCAAAACGGCACAGACGCCGCGGTTATCCCTTACGCTTGCTTAAACTGGGGAGGAAGGTTGCACTCAAAAAGGAAACGTAAGGGATGAGGGGACGTCGGGGGCGGCGCCTCGCTGCATAAGGCGTAAAGAAAAAAATCCGTTTTCGCAGGGAGCCTGAATTGTTTAAGCGCAGCGATTTGATTCAGGCGACTATATTAAGCGAAAACGGATTTTTTTTAGCCGCAGCATGGTGCCGACCCCGGCGTCCCCTCATCCCGTCGGATTTAACGTTCTTTGACCGTCATTCCCGTTCCTCCTTTCATCGTCTCGGGTTCCGAAGCTCAGGCATCCGCAACCGCTCCGCGTTCCTGCCGTGTTAACCGCAATCACGACTTCCCCGATTGACCGTCAATCCCGTTCTTCGTGCATTGACAGTCAACGCGCGAAAATGATATGATAAACAGGGAAATCGTTGATTTCCCGCACAATTTTTAGTCGTGTTTTCACTTCCGCGGCGAAAAAACGCCGTCGGTTTATTGAGGGGGAAAATACAAGAATGATCGCACGTTACACCAACCCGGAAATGGGTCATCTCTGGTCGATCCAGAACGAATGGCAGACCATCCTGAACGTAGAAATGGCTGCCTGCGACGCCATGGCCGAACTCGGTGAAATCCCGAAAGAAGCTGCCGTCAACATCCGCGCCAAAGCAAAATTCGACGTAGACCGCATCCACGAGATTGAGTCCGTCACGCACCACGACATCATCGCGTTCCTGACGAACGTCGCGGAAAACGTCGGTGACGACTCCAAATACATCCATAAAGGGTTGACGTCGAGTGACGTCAAAGACACGGCCGTCTGCCTGCAGATGCGTGACTCCGCTGACATCATCCTCGACGACCTGCGCAAATTCCTCGAAGTTCTGCGCCGCCGTGCCGTCGAATTCAAACATACCCCGTGCATCGGCCGTACGCACGGCATTCACGCCGAACCGATGACCTTCGGCCTCAAACTCCTCCTTTGGAGCGCCGAAATCGAACGTGACATCGACCGCGTTGAGCATGCGAAAAAGACGGTTTCCGTCTGCAAACTCTCCGGCGCAGTCGGCACGTACTCCAACATTGACCCGCGCATCGAGGAAATGGTCGCAAAACGCCTCGGCCTGACGCCGGTACGTCTTGCTACGCAGGTTATTCAGCGTGACCGTCATGCCGAATACATGACGACGCTTGCCATCGTCGCCAGCACGCTCGAAAAAATCGCAACAGAAGTCCGCAACCTTCAGCGTACGGACATCCGCGAAGCCGAAGAATATTTCTCCCCGGGCCAGAAAGGCTCGTCCGCAATGCCGCATAAACGCAATCCGATCAACTGCGAGCGCGTTGCCGGCATGGCTCGTCTCGTCCGCGGCAACGCCGTTGCATCGCTCGAAGACATCACGCTCTGGCATGAACGTGACATCTCCCATTCGTCCGTCGAACGTGTCATCCTGCCGGACAGCACGATCAACGTCGATTATTGCACGAAGAAACTCACGAACATCATCGACAAACTGCTCGTTTATCCGGAAGCCATGCTCCATAACATGAACCGCACGGGCGGCCTCATTTACAGCCAGCGCATCATGCTCACGGTCGTTGACAAAGGTGTTCTGCGCGAAGACGCTTACAAATGGGTACAGCGCAACGCCATGAAACGCTGGATGCAGGGCGAAGATTTCCGCACGAATGTCGAAAAAGATCCGGACATCACGAAGTATCTGACGAAGGAAGAAATCGACAACTGCTTCGATTATAAATACTTCCTGCGCAACGTCGACATGATCTTCGAGCGTTTCGGTCTGTAATACCTGCATAAATCCGGAACCGGCCTCCCCTCGGGGAGGCTTATCCGTTGTATTGAGAGAGGAGTCATTTCTTATGTCAACTGTAGTTATCATCGGTTCGCAGTGGGGCGACGAAGGCAAAGGCAAAATCGTCGACTATCTCGCACAGCAGGCTGAAACCGTCGTTCGTTCTCAGGGCGGCAGCAACGCCGGCCACACGGTAGCCGTTAACGGCGAAGAATACAAACTCCGCCTGCTTCCGTCCGGTATTCTCTATAAAGGTACGCATAATGTCATCGCGAACGGCGTTGCCGTTGACCCGGAAACGATGTTGCAGGAAATGGACGCCATGGAAGCACGCGGCATTGACGTTTCGGGCATCCGCCTTTCGGACCGCGCTCAGGTCGTTCTGCCGTATCATCGTCTCATGGACGGTATCGGCGATGAAAAACTCGGTGAAAACAAAATCGGCACGACGCATCGCGGAATCGGTCCGTGCTACGTCGACCGCGACAACCGCATCGGCATTCGCGTCTGCGATCTCATGGATCCGGACGAATTCGCCCGCAAACTGAAATTCAACCTCGAGCTCAAAAACAAAGAACTGCAGCTCCTCTACGACCATGAACCGCTTTCCTATGACGAAATCTACAAAGAATACATGGGCTATGCGGAACGCCTTCGTCCGTATGTCTGCGACACGATCGCACTCCTCGACGAAGAAATCAAAGCCGACCGCAAAATCCTCTTCGAAGGCGCACAGGCAACGATGCTTGACATTGACTACGGCACATATCCGTACGTCACGGCATCGCATCCGGTTTCCGGCGGCGTAACCGTCGGCGCCGGCGTGGCTCCGAACAAAATCGGTAAAGTTGTCGGCGTTGTCAAAGCATACTGCACGCGTGTCGGCGAAGGCCCGTTCCCGACGGAACAGCTCAACGAAATCGGCGACCGCATCCGCGATGCCGGACATGAATACGGCACCGTCACGGGGCGCCCGCGCCGCACGGGCTGGCTCGACGCCTTCGTCGTTCGTTATGCCGGCATCCTTTCCGGTATCGACTACATGGCCGTAACGCGCCTTGACATCCTCGACGGCTTTGATGAAATCAAAATGTGCACGGGTTACCGCTACAAAGGCGAAATGCTCCCGGGTGTCCCGGCCAGCCTCAAAGTCCTCGCCGAAGTCGAGCCGGTTTACGAAACGCTCCCGGGCTGGAAAGAAGACATCAGCGGCATCCGCAACTACGAAGACCTGCCGGAAAATGCCAAGAATTATCTCCGGCGCATGTCCGAAGTCACGGGCATCAAACTCGGCATCGTCTCCGTCGGCCCGAACCGCGACCAGACGATCGTCCTCGCTCACGACATTTTCTGAGCTTGACGTCAAACGCATATACAAAGACCTGTCCCTTCGGGGACGGGCCTTTTTTTTCGAGCAAGAAGAGGGGCGGCGGTGCTTTTCCTGCGGTTTGCTGCGAAAAGCGTTAAGAAAAATTGCACGTTCGCCGGGAGCCTGTTTCTTTTAAGCGCAGCGGTTTGAAACAGGCGACTAAATTAAGCGAACGTGCAATTTTTTAGCGGCAGCTTTTAAGCAGGAAAAGCACCGCCGCCCCGATGTTTTCCTGAAACGGAACGTTTTTTAGCCGCAGCTCAGATATCCGGGTACGGGCCGCACGCCCGCCTCGTTGCATGTCAAATCTTTCATTGACATTTTAGGCTAAACACCATACAATTGAAAAAGATAATCCTGAGTAAATTTGTAAGGATTAATGATTTTTATCACCGCTATGGTGTCAAATAAAGGAGAGCACACAATGAGCGAAAAACTGTTAGAAGTCACCGACCTCCATGCCGGTGTCGAAGGTAAGGAAATCTTAAAAGGACTGAGCCTCAGCGTCGGCAAAGGTGAAGTCCATGTCATCCTCGGACCGAACGGTTCAGGTAAATCGACCCTCATGAACGTCATCATGGGTCATCCGAAATACGAAGTCACGAGCGGCAGCATCAGCTTCGAAGGTGAAGACCTTCTCGGCCTCAAAACGTATGAGCGTGCACGCAAAGGCCTCTTCCTGTCGTTCCAGAACCCGGAAGAAATCCCCGGCATCACCGTCGAAAACATGATCCGTACGTCCAAACAGATGATCACGGGCGAACGCGTCAAACTCATCCCGTTCCGCAAAGAACTTAAAGCCATGATGGCCGAATTGCAGATCAAACCGGAATACGCGGGCCGTTACCTCAACGTCGGCTTCTCCGGCGGCGAGAAAAAACGCAACGAAATCCTCCAGCTCCTCATGCTGAACCCGAAACTTGCACTCCTTGACGAGACAGATTCCGGACTTGACGTCGACGCCGTCCGCGTCGTCTCCGAAGGCGTTGCCAAATTCCACAACGAAAACAACTCCTGCCTCATCATCACGCACAATACGCGTATCCTCGAAGACCTCAACGTCGACCGCGTTCACGTCCTCATGGGCGGACGCATCGTCGAAGAGGGCGGCCCGGAACTCGTCAACGAGATCAACGAAAACGGCTTTGCCCGCATCCTCGAAGCACAGGCAAAGTGAGGTGCTGACGATGGATAAAAAAGAACAGGAAGCCTTTGCTCACAAGGAAGAGCTTCGTCAGGAGTTTAAGAAAAAGACATACATCGAGGACATCGAGCGTACGATTTATGACGTCAAAGACGCCGACAACTCGATCTATAAAACACAGGAAGGCCTCACCGAAGAAGTCGTCCGCGATATTTCCGCGCGCAAGCATGACCCGCAGTGGATGCTTGATTTCCGCCTCAAATCGCTTGCGATTTACAATTCAATGGCACTGCCGACGTGGGGACCGAGCCTCGACGACCTCGACATGGACAACATCATCACGTATGTCCAGCCGAACGCCAAGATGACGGGCAACTGGAAAGAAGTGCCGGAAGACATCAAAAACACGTTTGACCGTCTCGGCATCCCGGAAGCCGAACAGAAAGAATCCCTCGCCGGTGTCGGCGCGCAGTACGATTCCGAAGTCGTTTACCATTCCATTCAGGAAAGCCTCGTCAAACAGGGCGTCGTTTACACGGATATGGAAACGGCGATCCGCGATTACGAAGATATCGTCAAAGAATATTTCATGACGCTCGTGCCGCCGAAAGACCATAAATTTGCGGCGTTGCACGGTGCCGTCTGGTCGGGCGGTTCGTTCGTTTACGTTCCGGCCGGCGTTCATGTCAAAATTCCTCTGCAGTCGTATTTCCGTCTCAATGCGGCAGGCGCAGGACAATTCGAGCACACGCTCATCATCGTTGAGCCGGGTGCAAGCCTCCATTTTATCGAAGGCTGCTCTGCTCCGAAATATAACGTCACAAACCTGCATGCCGGCTGCGTCGAACTGTTCGTCAAAGAAGGCGCGCGCCTGCGTTATTCGACGATCGAAAATTGGTCGCGCAACATGATGAACCTCAACACGAAACGTGCGCTCGTCGAAAAAGACGGCATCATCGAATGGGTTTCGGGTTCGTTCGGTTCGCATGTTTCCTGCCTCTATCCGTGCAGTATCCTGCACGGCGAAAACGCAAAATGCGAGTTCACGGGTGTCACGTTCGCGGCGAAAGGTCAGGACCTTGACACGGGGGCAAGCGTCATCATGACGGCACCGCATACGTCCGCCAACATCAACACGCGTACGATTTCCAAAGACGGCGGCAAAGCCACGTACCGCAGTGCCGTCAAAGTCACGCGCCGCGCGCCGGATGCAAAATGCTCCGTCAACTGCGAATCCCTGATGCTTGACAACAAATCCCGCAGTGACACGCTGCCGGTTATGGATATCGAGGGCGACCGCGCCGATATCGGGCATGAGGCAAAAATCGGCCGCATCAGCGATGAGGCGATTTTCTACCTCACGAGCCGCGGTATCGACGAAGATGAAGCGCGCGCGATGATTGTCCGCGGTTTCGTCGAACCGATCGCCAAGGAACTGCCGCTCGAGTACGCCGTCGAGATGAACAATCTCGTCAATATCGAACTCGAAGGTACGATGGGATAAGGAGGCATGAAGATGAATAATGACTTAACCGTATTCAGCCGGATCCCGATGCGTACCTGGCGCTGGCTCGGCGTCAACGAAGCCCGTGTCGCGGGACCGATTCCGGAAAAACAGGAAAATGAAAGCCTGCTCGTCGAAGCCGGGAAAACGGAAGAATATATTTTGACGCGCCGCGCAGGCGCACAGCAGAACGTGGACATCCGCATCGAGGACGGAGCGAAACTCCATCTCGTCAACATCCAGCTCGTGCCGACGGACGAAACGGCGACGAGCCGTGTCAAAGTCACGGTCGGCAAAGACGCCGAATTCCGCTACACGGTCGTTGAAGCCGGCGCTTCGCAGGCGATGAGTGAACTTGACGTCAACCTCGCCGGCAATGACAGCAAGGCTGACATTTGGGGGCTCTATTTCAGCGACGGCAGCCGTAAAGTTGACCTGAACTACACGATTCGTCAGGCGGGACGCCGCACGGATGCGAATATGCAGGTCCGCGGTGCCATGCTTGACACGAGCGAAAAGATTTTCCGCGGTACGCTTGACTTCATCGAGGGGGCGAAAGGCTCCGTCGGCCGCGAAAACGAGGAAGTCATCCTGCTTTCGCCGGGCGTACGCAACCGCAGCGTACCGATCATGCTGTCGCATGAAGATGACGTTGACGGTCATCATGCCGTCAGTGTCGGACGTATGGACGAGGACAAATTGTTTTATTTGATGAGCCGCGGCCTCGATCTGCCGAATGCACAGCGTCTCATCGTCGAAGCTTCGTTCAATCCGGTCCTCGACCGCATCCCGGATGAAGCACTGAAACAGGAAGTTGACGAATACCTTCAGGGGAGGCTGGCAAATCATGAGTGATGCACAGGAATTCCGCCGCGATTTTCCGCTGCTCCATACGAAAATGAACGGACAGCAGATCGCGTATCTCGATAACGGCGCAACGACGCAGAAACCGGAACAGGTGATCCGTTCCCTCTGCACCTATTACGGCGGCTGCAACGCTAATCCGCACCGCGGCGCGTATGCGCTGTCGGTTGAGGCCACCGATATTTACGAAAACTCCCGCGCGCGCGTACAGAAGTTCATCAACGCGAAACGCCCGGAGGAGATTCTCTTTACGAAAAACGCGACGGAGGCGCTGAACCTCGTCGCTTACAGTTACGGCCTGACAAATGTCAACGCGGGTGACGAAATTGTCATCACGGTCGCCGAACACCACAGCAATCTCGTGCCGTGGCAGTATGTTGCAAAAGCCAAGGGCGCAACGCTGAAGTACATCTATCTCGAAGATGATGCGAACCTTTCGGACGAAGACATCGAGACGAAGATCACGGAGAAAACGAAAGTTGTCGCCGTGACGCAGGTGTCAAATGTCCTCGGCCTCAAAAATGACGTCAAAAAAGTCGTCAAAAAAGCACACAGCGTCGGTGCGGTCTGCGTCGTTGACGGTTCGCAGAGCGTCGCGCATATGAAAGTTGACGTTCAGGATCTGGACGCGGATTTCTTCGCCTTTTCGGGTCATAAGATGCTGTCCCCGATGGGTATCGGCGTCCTCTACGGGAAATATGAGATTCTCGACAAGATGCCGCCGTTCCTCATGGGCGGTGATATGATCGAGTATGTCCATGAACAGGACACGACGTTTGCGGAACTGCCGGCAAAATTCGAAGCCGGTACGCAGAATGTCGGCGGTGCCGCCGGGCTTGCCGCGGCGATCGATTATCTCGAGTCGATTACGTTTGACCGCATTGAGGCGATCGAAAAAGAACTCGTTGACTATGCGATTCCGCAGCTCAAGGAACTGCCGTATATCGAACTGTACGGCTGTGATTCGACGCGAGACAATAAGACGGGTATCATTACGTTTAATGTCAAGGACGTTCATCCGCATGATGTCGCGACAATTCTTGACAGTTACGGTGTCGCGGTCCGCGCGGGTCATCACTGCGCCCAGCCGCTCATGGAGTATCTCGGTCAGAACGCGACGTGCCGCGCCAGTTTCTATCTTTACAATACGAAGGAAGACGTCGACCGCTGGATTGACGCGCTGAAGAAAGTCAGGGGGGTTCTCGGGTATGGCACTGTCTGATATTTATACGGAAGTCATCGGCGAGCACAGCCGCGATCCGGAAAATAAGCGTCATTTGCCGCATGCGACGTGCGCGCTGCGCGGCCATAACCCGAGCTGCGGCGATGAGATTACGCTGGAGCTCGAGATTGAAGACGGCAAGGTCAAGGATGCGTCGTTTACGGGTGTCGGCTGTGCGATTTCGCAGGCGAGCACGGATATTATGATTGACTTGATCCGCGGCCGCGAGGTCAAGGAAGCGAAGCATTTGGCGCAGCTCTTTATCGGGATGATTAAGGGCGAGGTGACGGATGAGTCGGAGCTCGAGGAGCTTGATGAGGCCTTGGCGCTCAAAGGTGTTGCGCATATGCCGGCACGCGTGAAGTGTGCCGTGCTCGCGTGGCATACGCTCGATCATGCGCTGGAGGATGACGGGTCGCAGAAAAAATGATGTCAGCTTAACGAGGCGGGATCGCGGTGCGCTTCCCGATACTTGATTGATTTACGTCGAGACGGCAGGGGACGATCGCCCTTCCTTCCGACACTGCGGCTACAAAAATTGCACTTTCGCTTAATTTAGTCGCCTGTTTCAAAACGCTACGCTTAAAAGAAACAGGCTCCAGGCGAAAGTGCAATTTTTTCTTAACGCCCTTTGCAGCAAGTCAGTCAGGTCGATCGTCTCCTGCCTCACGTATCGTTTACGGCATACGGAACGTTCCTGCGATCCCTTACGTTTGTTTGACTTGACATGAAGAAAGCCACGGTTTGTCGGATTTGTCCGATGCGCCGTGGCTTTTTTGATGTCGATTTATTTTTTTAGTTTCCAGCCGAGGAGGGGTTGGAGGTAGAGGTAGCACGCGCAGAGGATGGCGGTTGACGGCGCTTCGATCGTGGCGAGCGGGACGGAGCAGGCGATGGACCACGGGATCAGGGCGGCGATGACGATGGTGGTGTTTTCGATGCCGATCATCATTTGACGGTTGTCGGGGATGATTTCGTGGCAGAGCTGTTGTGTGAGGATGGAGGAAAGGGTTTGGTTGCAGGTGACCATGGCGGTGCAGGATGCAACGGTGATGAGGGAGAGGCGGCGTGAGGCGATTGCGGCGAGTCGGGCGACGGCGGCGCGGACTTGTTCGAGAAGATCGGTTTTTTGCAGGATTTCGGCGTAGGAGCAGGAAATCGCGACGGTGAAGCCGGGGAGGATCATGGAGGTGATGCCGCCGCCGTTCATCATGCGCGCGATGGCGGGATCGGGCGATTCGTAGCCTGTGAGCAGCATGGGGAGAAGTGTCAGAGGATCCATATGTTGGATGATGATGCAGAGAAGGAGTGCAAGGATGAGGCTTGTTTCCATGGTCAAACGGACGTCAATGCGCAAAAGCGGCATGATGATGACGGCAGCAGCCGGGAGAAGCAGAATTGGCGTCAATGTATAACTATTACGGAAAAGAGAAGCCGTATCCGCGGGCGCGCCGGATGCGCCGGTGAAAAAGCCGAGAACGCCGTAGATGAAGGCGGTGAGACAAAACGGCAGAACGGCCGTTTTTGCCATGATGCGCAGGTTGTCGTAGAATTCCGTTTTCGTGATCGATGCGACGACGAGAGCACTGGTCGAAAGCGGCGAGCAGCGGTCGCCGACGTAAATGCCGCTGAGAACGGCGCCGCCCGTGATGACGGGACTGATTCCCATGACATTTCCCATGGACATGCAAATGACGCCCATTGTCGCGACGGTGCCGAACGACGTACCGATGAGGAGAGACAGACCGGCATTGAGGAGAAACGCGGCGAGCGGAAAGATTTCCGGGCGGATGACAACACCGGCGAGAGAGACGATGTACGGAATCGTCCCGCTTGCGCGCCAGGAAGCCGTGAGCATACCGATGAGGACAAAGACGATGAGCACGGTGCGGACGGAGAGAATTCCGTCTTTTGTCAATTGCAGCAGTTCGCGGACAGACAAGCCGTAACGCCTGCCGTAGAGAAAGAACAGCGCATAGCCGAAGAGAAGTGCCGCGATCAGGGGAAGCCCTGCGGAAAGACAGAATATGAGTCCCGCGATAAATAAAGTGAGTGTAAGCAGTGCCAAGGGAAGTCCTCTTTTCCGATTCAAGTTTGTATCGTGCGAATATCTCATTGTAACACGAATAACGTCGTTTGACACAGAACCGGATGGTTTTTATTCGGTTGACGTCAAAAGGCCGGGATAGACGAGATCAATTGTTGGCAGACGGCGTATTTCCTGTATAATAGTAGACGGGGCTGCTGATTTTGCCAAAGGAGAGATACACATGGATGTGATCATTCCGGATTTTTATGGAAATTTCGTCTGCAAAGCGGACCAATGTCGTCATACGTGCTGTGCCGGCTGGGAAATCGATGTGGATGTACCGACGCTGGCGCGGTACGAACAGACGTCGGGCGCACTCGGCGTGGAGCTGCGCAACAATCTTGTTCATGATGATGATGTCTGGCATTTTCGTCTGCGCGAAAACGGACGCTGCCCGTTTCTACGGGATAACGGGCTGTGTTATCTGATCGGTGAAAAGGGGGAGAATTTTCTCACGGAGATCTGCCGCCGTCATCCGCGTTTTTATACGAAGGTCAACGGGATGACGCTCGCCGGGGTCGGACTTTCCTGTGAAAAGACGGTTGAGTTGCTGCTGGCGTCTGATAAGTCGCTGCAGTTTGTTTCCCGTAAACGGAAGACGCCGGCACCGTCGGTCGAAGAAGTCATGTCTTCGGCTTCCGCCGTTATTGCCGCGTTGGCTTCTGTGAACGCGCCAATGACGCTTGCCGAATTGACGTCAAAACTCCGGATTCCGTTTTCGGCGCGGGAACTGTCCTTTGTCCCCGATGCCGATGCGGAAGCCGCGTCGTTTGCGTTTGACTGTCATGCGGCGTTGCGTCCGATTGACGCGGAATGGGAGGATTATCTCGCGCATTTGCAGGATCGGCTTACCAATCTGCCGCCTGACTGGACTGAGGCTCTGCCGGAAGGACTTTTCCGGCGTATTTATGATTATATTCTTTACCGCGCGCTCGAGCGCGTTGACACGGACGGCGCGGAATCGGTTGCCGCTTATGCGCAGATCGGTACGGAGTTTATCGCCGCTGCGGCACGTATTACGGGCGATCTCCCCGATGCGGTACGCCGCTGGTCCGCGGAGGTCGAATATTGTCCGGAGAATGTCGATTTGCTGTTGACGCTCGCGTGACACGGATTTACGTTGACGTTGACCCGACGGCAGCAGGAATACCGGTCTTCCTTTCATGCTGCAGGCTGATCACCGGACAGTTTCACTCAATGAAGTCGCCCTGCATCAAACCGCTGCGCTGAAACAATGCAGGGCTCCGGGTGAAACCGTCAGACGATCTGACGCCTGCTGACGCAAAGTCAGTCAGACCGGTATCCCTGCTGCCTCAGTTAATCGTTGTTAATGTTTTTTGACATAAAAATGCCCCGGCAGTTGAGTCTGTCGAGGCTTTCTTTGTCAGCATCCGCAGCTGCGGTTGTTCCGTTGCGGTGTGCAGTTTCCGTTATTGTAGCAGTTGTTATCACGCGGGCAGTCACGTCTGCCGCAGTAATTATCCGGTGTACACTGCTGCGTATAGCGGCAGTTGCTCGGGCAGTCGGAACGGTCATTGACGCTCGCAGTTGCGGCAAAAACCGTGATGGACGAAACGAGCATAAACGCGGCGAAGACGGCGGCAATTTTCTTTTTCATGGGTAACACCTCTTTCGGGGACAGATAAACGATTATTATAAATTATTATATCATAATTCAGCGATAAAGAGTGTGACTGCGGCACCGGGGAGGGAAATTTTACCGGGATTGACATTACGGCATGACGCGGCCGATGGGATTCTTAACTGAGACTGGAAGTCTGCGGTCTTTTCCGCTATAATCAAAACAAAGAACAGAACCATGTTTGTAAGATATAGGAGATGACCGATATGCCGTTAACGGGGGAAGAGATTCGTAAACGGATTGATAACGAGGGAATGATCGAGGGGATGCGCGCGGATCATATCCGCACGGCATCGTATGACGTGACGGCCGGGAATATCGCACAGACGTTTCGCCGCGTGCCGGGCGGCGTCGACCTGCGCCGTACGGATTCCGTGCGTTTGTCGGAGCGCGAGGTTGTCGTGGAGAAAAACGGATACCAGATGGTTCCGGGCGAATATATGCTGATCCGCTCGCAGGAACAGTTCCATTTGCCGAAGGATATGACGGCGTATCTGCGTCCGCGCGAGGTGTTCAACCGTCTCGGACTGCTCCTTCACGGTCAGCAGCTCGATCCGGGATTTTCGGGCTATGTCTATCTCGGCCTGACGAATGCGACGCCGAATATTATCGTTTTGACGCCGGGACTCTGCGTCGGCGAGATGGTCTTTGAGGAGACGTATACGCACCGCGAAGCGCCGGTTTTGACGTCAAATGCGGCGGATGAACCGAAACCGGCCGTTGAAACGGTGACGTCAAAATCGTCTGCATCCGCGGTTTCCAATGCCGTTTTGACGTCAAACGCGTCGGCTTCGGCGCAGGCGTCCGTTTCGACGTCCGCTTCGGTGCAGGCGGCTGTGAATGCGTTTGAAGCGAAAGCGGCTGCGGCAAAAGACGTAGCGGCTTCGGCAACGCCGGCGTTCTCTTTGACAGGGGAAAATGAACCGTCTGCTAAGGTAGGTTCTGTTACCGATGTTGACGTCAAATCGGACACGGCGGCTTTCGTTAAGACGGAACCGGTTGCCGAAACTGGAAAAGCCGCAAAAGAAACCGCGGACGTCAAGTCTGACACGACAAATTCCGTTAAGGACGAGCCGGTTCCCGGCGCAGGAAAGGAAACCGTTGACGTCAAACCGGAATCGGCAAAACCTGCCGCGAAACCGGATGTCCCGTCAGCTCAGGACATCGAGGATAAAACGCTTCCGGGCATCCCGGTCGTTAAAAAAGCCGCTCCCGTCACCGAGGAAACCGTCGTGATCCCGTCCGTCCGTGAAACGTTGTTTTCGCCCAATAAGAAGGCGAAACCGGAGTCAAATGCCGACGATGAGAAAAAATCCTCCGCCCGCGGCCTGCAGGCCGAGCCGGTTTTCCCGATGAGCTCGCCGGAAAAATGGCCGGTTCGCCCGACGCCGAAGATGAGTACGCCGCACTCAGGCGGTCATATGCCGTCAGCCCCGGTGCCGCCGTCCGGACTCAAGAAGAAATCCGGGGCGAAACCCGCGGAGGACTCGTATGACGAAGAGCAGCAGAATAAGCCGCAGTCGCCGAAAGACAAGGTTTCGGGCTTCTTCCGCCGCTTTATTCAGGACGAAAAAGGTTAATGCTTGACTTTTAGACATTTTTCAGAATTCCCCGCTAGACTGATAGCATATTCGAAAGAAATGTATTGATACAGATAAAGGAGAATGTCAAAAATGCTGTTATTGATGCTTGTTTTGGGTGTCAATCTCGTCATCAGTTTCCTCAACGCGAGGAACGTCGGCCGTGTCTGGGCCGAAACGAAAGCTGTCGGAGGATGGATCCGCGTCCTCGCCTGGTGCGGCGCGATTCAGTCGGCGATCGGTTTTACGTATGTTTATGCTGTTGTTATCACGTACATTGCGGCTTCGGCGGGGTATTTGCCGCCGGAACTCGCGATGGTTCTGCTGAACCTCATTTACGTCATGATCGTTGTGCCGATGATCGGTACGGGTATCTTCAT
>Ga0326511_10000614_pt1 | contig 31368 bp, 34 predicted proteins | sample 0_2496_0518_D_FD_203701 | JGI IMG/M metagenome (GOLD analysis project Ga0326511, IMG submission 203701) | Bovine rumen microbial communities from UC Davis, California, United States - 0_2496_0518 | ecosystem: Host-associated > Mammals > Digestive system > Stomach > Rumen | place: USA...
AAAAATAGAGATGAATAAAGAATTACGTTCTAAGATTGAATGGGCATGCAGTTTTGTAAATAAAGTACCAAAGATTAAAGAACGGAAATTTGAGAATAATAGAGCATACAAATTTAGCTTATGTAGAGCCACATATAGTAAGTATTGAGAATATAAACTATTTATTCTTTAATGAACATGAATATTTCTATATAGGAAATCTTAATAATAAACATCCAATCTCAAAATTTCGTGAAATAGTAGGTAGTTAATTAACAAAAATGTTTTTTCTTTATTTCAGCTAGGTTAATATTATAAATAAAGTATTAAATAAAAAACAGAAAATGATTTAAAGTGTTAGTTAGCTACTAAAAAGGCTATCTAGCACTTTTATTGTATTTTTTAGAAAGGAGAGGTTTAATGGAAAGTAACACAGAAACATCTAAAAATCAAAAGATAGCAGGAATATATATAAGAGTAAGTACAGAAGATCAAGCAAGAGAAGGATTTAGTTTAGGAGAACAACAAGAAAAATTAGAACAACTGTGTAAATATAAAGATTATAAAATATATAAAGTATATAAAGACGCAGGAATATCAGCAAAGGATATGCAGCATAGACCATCATTTCAAAAAATGCTACAAGATATGAGAGAAGGAAAAATAAATTATATAGTAGCTTATAAATTAGATAGAGTAACAAGGTCAGTAAGAGATTTAGAAGTATTAATATCAGAATTAGAAAAACATCATTGCTTTTTAGTATGTGATAGAGATGATGTAAATACATCTACAGCAAATGGAAGATTTTTTGTAAGAATGCTAACTGTTCTTTCACAATTAGAAATTGAGATAGTTAGTGAAAGAACAAAATTTGGAATGACAGGAGCAATAAAAGCAGGTCATATTGCAGGACCATGTCCAATTGGATATTATAGAGATAAAGATAAAGTATGTAGAATAGATAATAGTACAAAAGATATAGTCTTAAGAATATTTAATTTGTATTTACAGGGGAAAAGCTATTGGCAGATAGCACAAATATTTAATAAAGAAAAAGTATTATATCCAGAAAAGAAGAAATGGACAGATACAATGATTTCAAGAATTATAAATAATAGAATATATATAGGAGATTTCGAGAGATATAAATATAGAGATGATTTAGAAACAGAAGTCTATGAAAATGTAGTAGAACCAATAATAACAAGAGAAATGTGGGAAGAAGTACAAAAACAAAAAGAAAGAAATAAAGCTACATATTGTAGAGATAGAGTATATATCTTTTTTCAAAAATTAAAATGTCCAACTTGTGGAAATATACTAACTTGTAAAGGTAGTGGTGGAGAAAAGAAAAAATATATGTATTATAATTGTCAGCATTGCAAAGTTTATTATAGAGAAGATTTAATAGAAGACAGTTTAATAGAATATATATTAGATTTAGTAGAGTATGATTATAATGTTAGAAAATATTTTTATCCACTACTATCTGAAAATAAAACAGATGAAAATAAAAGTATATCAGAAGAGATAAATAGGTTTAAAGCACAAAAAGATAGATTAATTAAAGCATATAAAGAAGGCATTATAGAAATGGAAGATATAAAAGAAGATATTAAACTAATAGATGATAAACTAGCAATATTAGATAGTAAAAAATTAGATACATCACTTATTAATGAGGAAAGTTTTAATCCAGGACATATACTAGCTAAAAGAGATATAGAAAGAATGGAATTAATAAATGCAAATATGTATAAAGATGTAATATTAAAAATATGGACAATGAAAACAAAAGAAGAAAAACAAGAATTCATTTCAAAATTTATAGATACAGCAACATTAATAAAAAAGAAAGATGGAAGTTATGAAATAGATAAGATAGAATTTAGAAGTACATTTACAGAGCAGATGGACAAGTTACATCAAAAAGGAGTAATAGATATACCAACTGAAATAGAAAGAGATGGAAAAATAGAAGATATAAATCAGACTATAAATTTAAATACAAAGCAATTAAATGATTATTTAGGAGAACTAAAAAAGGAATTAAATATAGATTATTTAGACTTAGGAGAGTATCATTTTATAGATGATAAAGTAGATTTAAATTACAATAATAAATCAGAAATTGCAACTATAAAAGGAAGAACAATAGAGTTTAAATTAAGGAAGAATCAGAAGGTAATTAGAATGTTAGTAGTAAAAGAAATGAAAAATTATTTAGCAAAACCGGAGAAAAAACTTCGTTTAGGATTAGTAACTTATAATACAAAAAAGTAAAATAAAGGAATTTAAAAAGTGACTTTAATAGAAAATAAAATTCAATAAAAGAGATTTTAATGTATCAAAAAATTTATAATAGTAGAGTTTAAATCTAAAATTATGGAACAGAAAAATAAATTATAAATTACTAATAATAAAACTTTAAAATCATTAAATAGTTAATTATAAATCAATTTAAACTAACTAAAAATGGAACAAAAAAATCATTAAATTATCAAAAATAGTAACAATAAATATAAGTTTTTTATTCCTAATAGATACTATAATTGGAGCTATAATTAATGCAGGATAAAATTTATAAGGTACACTATTTAGTACAAAATAAAGTACATAAAAATTAGAATATAATCATTAAAAGGTACAAAGAAGTAACATTAAAAAGTACCTAAAAATTTTTAAAAACTAAAAATCTTGTCCTAGCTAGCAAGCAATGAATTTGTTCACACGAAATTCGACGTGCTTGTCCCAGCCAGCAAGCACTGAATTTGGGAGACCGCGATTTCGGCTCTACTCAAATTCTATACAATGGAGCTTCGCCCCAAGCCCCAATTTAGTTTATAAAGGAAGGTGATAAAAATGAGACAAAGAATTATAAGAATACAAGTAAGACTAAGTGATATTGAGTATAAAAAATTATTAGATGATACTACTAGAAGTAAAGAAACTATTTCTAGTTATATTAGAAAGCTTATACTTGGAGCGCAACTAAAAGAGAAACCTGATTATGAATTTTATGAAGTAATGAAACAACTTTCTAGAATTGGAGTTAATTTAAATCAAATAGCACATGTAGCAAATAGAATAAATGATATTGATAAAGACTTTTATAATCAACAGGCAAAAGAATGGCATGAATTATCAAGAAAGATTAAAAGCAAATATTTATAAGAAAAACTATTTGGAAAAATAAGTAAAAAAATTTAAATGTTCGCTTGTAATTGGAGAAAAAATATTGTATTATAATACCATCCTAGCCAAAGGAAAACTTTGTGTGAAGGAGGTGAGTTATTTGAATGGCTACATGTTGATATGGATTCTGCTTCAGAAAATTGAAAAATTGGAAGAAGAATTGAAGAAATATCGAAAAGACAACGAAAACTAAAAAATTACATAGTAATTTCAGAGCAGTTCTCCCTGCTCTGTTTTCTAATTTAGACATAAAAAAAGATATGTGTTTCTCCCCACATATCCGATGCGTTATTGTCAGGCTACACTAGACAACTTCGCTTAAGCTAATGTTATTATAGCATTTATTTTTGGATTTGTCAAATTCAATTTTCGAAAAATTATTTTTTGGCTGTTTTAGGATATGGCTTGATTTCATCAGTTAAACCTAAAATATAATCGGTTGAAGTATTATAAAAAGTTGCTAATTTTATTAAGTGATCTACTTGTATTGTATTTTTTTCATTTTCAATTTGTGAATAACTATTTTGTTGTATACCAAGCAATTTAGATATATCTCTTTGCTTAATATCATTATCTTCTCTTAATTCTTTAACTCTTAACAATTTTATCACCTAAAAATATTTTATATTATCTCTATGAATGATATTGACAAATATCTTTAATAATGATATAAAAATATTGCAAGAAAAATAGTAGAATGTTATAATAATATAAATGAAAATTAAGGAAAAAAGAAAACAGAGGTATAAAAAATGCTTAAAACCCTTGATAGAGTATATATATATATATATATATATATATATATATCGTAATCTTTAATTTAATAAAAAATTTATATAAGCATAAGGCTATTTTTCCATATGCGTTTTTGTAGTATACAAAAATGTATGTGCAAAAGTAGTCTTTTATTATATGTCTAAAACAAAAGACAAAGGAAGGATATGTATAAAATATGAAAAATTCAAGAACAATAGAAACAAATTCAAAAGGTATCACATTAGTGGCGTTGATTATTAGTATCATTGTTTTACTAATCCTGGCAACAGTTAGTATTAATTTAGTAATGAATAATGGATTATTAGATAAGGCAAAATCTGCTGTTGATAAATACTCTGAAGGAGAAATTAGAGAAAGAATTATGCTGGCAGTAACTAATGCTAGAATGAAAAACATAAGTTTATTAGATAGAACTACATTAGATAATGAATTAAAGAGTGAATTTGGAGAAGGTAATTATGAATTATTATCTGTAGGAGAAGGCTTTTTAATATCAGTAAATAATGTAGAATATTTAGTAGATAAAGATGGAAAAGTAAATGATGGAAATAAAGTAGAAGAATCTAATATAGAATATGCAGGGGATTTAAGTAAAGGTGGACAGTATGATGGAACAACAGAAGAAACAGCATATAGAATAACATGTATAGAAGATTTAGTAGAATGGAGTAATAATCCAGGTAATTATTCAATTAAAAATATAAAATTAGAAAACACAATAGATTTTAATTCAACAGCATCATATAAAAATGCAAGATCAAAAACAACTGATATAAATGGTAATGGAAAAATAGAAGAATTAATAACAGAATTAACAACGGAAAAAGGATTTAAGCCAATAGGAAATTTCTCGGGAACATTTGATGGACAAAATAATGAAATAAAAAACATATATGAGAACAAAACAGGAAATGCAGGATTATTTTCATTTGCTTGTTCTACTACAATAAAAAATTTGAGTATATCAGGTAAAATTCAGGGTAGTGGAAAAGTAGGAGGATTTATTGCTGATTGTGGAGCAAATTATTGGGTAAAAATGGAGAATTGTAATAATATGGCGGAAATACATACAACAGGTGAATATGCAGGAGGTTTAATCGGATATGTACATGGTAGTGCCACTCCACGTCATTTTTACAACTGTAGTAATATTGGAAATATTACTAGTAACAATTATTCAGGTGGCATTTTAGGAGGAAATGATAATGCTGGATTCATGTTTATAAATTTATATAATAATGGAATAATCACAGGATTAAGGGCAGGAGGACTTATAGGAAGCTGTAATGGTAGCTCAAAGATTGAAAATGTATATAATACAGGAAATGTAGTAAGTAAATCAGAGATAAATGCTTCGGGAATTGCTAGTTGGATTCGAGGGACACCGAATTTAGATAAAGCGTACTATTTAAACAGTACACTTATTGCTCAGGCTCTTTATGGATGGGGGTGGTCATACAATTATAAAGGAAGGGGCATTAGCACTTATGAATATATGAATAGTCAAGAATTTGTCAATGAACTAAATACGTATGTAGATACTTATAATGAAGAACACAAAAATGATGAAGATTTTATTGCATTAAGGAGATGGAAATATAATGCAGGAAATTATCCAACATTTGAATAAAAGTTTTGATTTTAATATTGTACATTATTAAAATATATGCTAAATTATATATAAATTAATCGAGTTATATTAAGATAAAGTTTTGAAACAATTTTTGCAAATGTGTTTCGAAATGGAGCCAATTTGTAAAATCGCTGAACTTAATGTTTGGCGATTTTTACGTAAAATTAAATAAAGTAAAATAAAAAAAGTTTAAAAAAGCTTTTCAATTTTTTTTTATTTGTGATATAAAAAATATATAAAATAAAAATAGGAGGAAAGTCAAATGGAAAGAAAAAATAAAAGTTACATTTGGAAAGTTATTTCTGGAATTTTAGTAATAGCATTAATTTCAGTATCTTATTTATATTATACAAATTTAAGAGATAATAAACAAAAAATAAATAATCAAAATACAGAAATTAGTGTCAAAAATGATAATATACTTTCCTTGTGGACAGATAGTAGCAAATTAAAAACAGAATTAGTTACTTATATAAATACAATTATTGATAAAAATTCAAAGGATTATATTCCAGTAGAAAATCGTATTGCAGTATTTGATATGGATGGAACTTTATGTTGTGAAACAGATCCAGGATATTTTGACCATAAGTTATTATATTATCGAGTAATGGAAGATCCAGATTATAAAGACAAAGCAAGTGAAGAAGAAAAACAAACGGCAGAAATTATTAAAACATATTTTGAAACAGGAGAATATCCAAAAGGATTAGATGTAAAACATGGAAAAGCAGTTGCAACAGCATTCAAGGGAATGACATTAGAAGAATTTGATGCTTATGTAAAAAAATATAGAAATGAGAAAATGCAAGGATATAATAATCTAACTAATGGAGAAGCATTTTACAAACCAATGCTTGAAGTTGTAAATTTCCTTCAAGCAAATGATTTCAAAGTATATATAGTTAGTGGAACAGATAGACTAATTACACGTGGACTTGCACAAGGAATAATAAATATTCCATTAAGCCAAATGATAGAATCTGATGAATCTTTAGTTGCAACAAACCAAGGAGAAAAAGATGGATTAGATTATACATTTACTAAAAACGATGAAGTAATTACTGGGGGAGAATTTTTAATTAAAAATTTAAAAATGAATAAAGTAAGTGTTATTGAACAAGAAATAGGGCAAAAACCTGTATTATGTTTTGGTAATAGTTCAGGAGATGCAGCAATGGCAAACTTTACAATTAATAATAATAAATACAAAAGCGCAGCATTTATGCTTTGTTGTGATGATACTCAAAGAGAAAATGGAAATATAGAAAAGGCTAATAAAATGTATGAAAGTTGTGAAAAAAATGGATATACAGCAATATCTATGAAAAATGACTGGAAAACAATTTATGGTGATAATGTTACAAAAAAATAAAATAATAATATAGTGTAAAGCTATTGTAAATAATAAAAAATTAGTATAGAAGGGTGATTAAAATGAAAAAATTAAAATTTATAATTCCTGTTGTTGTGGTAGTAATAGGTATCTTAATATTTTGTACAATATTTATTAATAATAAAAATGTAGAAAAAAATGACACTACAATTATTGATAAAGCAAGCGATTCATCAGACTTTGTATTATTAAGTGAAGCAGTTCCAGATGCAATTCTTGAAATACGTTATTATTCTACTTATAATTTTGTTGGAGACCGTATTAACGGATATGAAGAGCCTTGTGCTTTACTTACAAAAGAAGCAGCAACAGCTCTAAAAAAAGCTAGTGATGAGGTAGTTTCAAAAGGATATAGATTAAAAATATATGATGCATACCGTCCTCAAAAGGCTGTTACACACTTTATGAATTGGGCAAAAGATGTTAGTGATATTCGTATGAAAAAATATTTTTATCCTGAATTAGATAAATCTGTTTTATTTGATCAAGGTTATATAGCAGAAAAATCTGGACATAGTCGTGGAAGCACAGTTGATTTGACTTTGTTTGATATGAATACAGAAAAAGAATTGGATATGGGAGGAACATTTGATTATTTTGGAGAACTTTCTCATCCAGATTATAAACAGATTACTGCTGAACAATATGAAAATCGTATGATTCTTCGTGATGCAATGTTAGCAAATGGATTTAAACCTCTAGATGAAGAATGGTGGCATTTTACATTAAAAGACGAACCATTCCCTGATACATATTTTACTTTTCCAGTAAGTAGCAAATCACTAAAGTAATTATTAATTACAAATTATTGTGATGTGTATAATGTAAGTAAACACTAAAAGAAAAAAGAAAAAATTTTTCTTTTTTCTTTTCTTTCTTATTGACACGATGTCAGAAAAATGATATAAATAAAATTGAACTGACAGATTGTCAGAAATATTTATTAAGGAGATGAAATAGAAGAAGAATAAAATGAGCAGAAAAATAGAAATTGTAAGAAAAGAAGAAATTATAAAAGCATGTGAAGAATTATATAAAACTACAAGTTTTAATGAAATATCAATAAAATTAATAAGCGAAAAAACAACTTTTTCAAGACCATCAATTTATAATTATTTTAATACTAAAGAAGAAATATTTTTAGCATTAGCTACAAAAGAATATTATAAATGGATAGAAGATTTAAACAAAATATATAACAAAGAAAAATTATCTAAAGATAATTTTGCAAATGAATTGGCACATAGCTTAGAAAGAAGAAGTAATTTATTAAAACTTATTTCAGTAAATATGTATGAAATGGAAGAAAATAGTAGTGTTGAATGTGTAACAGAATTTAAAATAGCTTATGGAAAGTCAATGGATATTGTAAGAAATTGCTTAATTAAATTTTTTAAGGATATGAATAATAAAGAAGTAGAAAAATTCATATATACATTTTTCCCTTTTATGATAGGTATTTATCCTTATGCAGTAGTTACTGATAAAAAGAGAGAAGCGATGAAAAAAGCAAATATTCATTTTAAATATTATTCATTATTTGAAATCGTAAATATGGGAATTAAAAAAATGTTAGGAATTTAAAAAGTTGGTAGTTATGAAGAAATTAAATTAAAAAAGAAAAATAATATAAAGGAAAGAGGTATTAGTAATGAGTAAAGTATTAGTAACTTATTTTTCAGCAAGTGGAGTAACTGCAAATGCTGCTCGAAATATTGCAAATATTATAGGAGCAGATACATTTGAAATTATACCAAAGGTAGCATATACATCAGCAGATTTAAACTGGATGGATAAGCAAAGTAGATCAAGTATAGAAATGAATGATAAATCATCAAGACCACAAATTGAAAGAACAGTTAGTAAATTAGATGATTATGAAACAATTTTAATAGGATTTCCTGTATGGTGGTATACGCTACCCACAATTATAAATACATTTATAGAAAGCTTAGATTTTAACGGAAAAATATTAATTCCATTCTGTACATCAGGAGGGACAGGAATAAGTGGATGTGAAAAAGATTTAAGAAAAGCATATCCAAAATATAACTGGAAAGAAGGTAAGAGACTAACAGGAAGAGAAGATAAAGCTTTTATTGAAAATTGGTTAAGTATTTAAATGGATGGAAAAGTAATTTATAAAAATGTAAGCAAGAGTAATGAATAAAAAGGTTGCAGTACATTTTTTATCAGTAACAGGAAAATTAGTGAATTAAGAAATGATATAAAAAGTTTGATTAAGATATCAAATTTTTTCTTTTTTTGCTTTTATTTTTTAGGTAGATAATATATAATATAAAAAAAGTTATAATAAACAATATACGAATGAAGGAGAATTGATTATGGGAAAACATGCAATCATAGTAATAAAAAATGAAAAAAATGAATATTTACAATATTATGATAAAAGGTGGAATAGTTATTTATTTTTAAATTGCAAAATGAATGATAAGTTAGAAAAAAATCCTATAAAAGAAAAATTAATAAGTGATTTAAAATTAAAATCAGATGATATAGATTGTACTTTTATAGGAGAGAAACAACATAAGAAATATTCTGAAAGTGATAAAATAGAAAAAGAATATGAACACTTTTTTTATATTGTAAAGGCAAAAGAAATCTCAAATTACTTTGAACAGAAATGTTTTGAAATAGATGATATAAAATACAAATGGTTTTCTTATATAGAATTAAGTAATGATGAAAGAATTAAGCAAGTGAATAGTGATATTGTAAATTATATAAAAGAATTTAATTTATAATATAATTCTTGTTTATTAACTATATAAAGATAGGATTAAAAAACATGGAATTAAAAGATGAAGTAAAAAAATATTTATTAGAATTAGAAGATAAAAAATATTTAGAATTTTCAAAAAAATTAAATGCTCAAATTGAAAACTATAAACAAATTGGTGTAAGAATTCCTTTAATTAGAAATTATGCAAAAGAGTTAAGTAAAAATTATAAACTAGATTATTTAATGGATAACATTGATGAAGAATATTATGAAGAATTAATGCTAAAAGGAATTTTAATAGGTTCATATAAAAAAATAAGTTATGAAGAATTAGAAAAAAATATTTCTATATTTGTACCTAAAATATATGATTGGGCAATATGTGATTCTTTTAGTATGAGTTTAAAAATAACTAAAAAATATAAAAAAGAAATATGGAAGTTAATAAATAAATATCTAAAATCAAATAAAGAATTTGAAGTAAGATTTGCATTAGTAATGATTTTAAATTATTACATAGATGATGAACATATAGAAGAAATCTATAAGATAATTAACAAAGTAAATGTTGATAAATATTACGTGAAAATGGCAAAAGCTTGGCTTATTTCATATTGTGTTATTAAATATTATGAAAGAACATATAAATATTTAAAAGAAGAATGTACTATTGACAATTGGACATATAATAAAGGAATACAAAAATCAATTGAATCATATCGTATAACTAATGAACAAAAGCAGAAACTAAAAGAATTAAAGAAGAAGTAAGGAAGTATGTTTATGGAAAGAGAAAAGATAATTATAAAAACGAGTGTCTTAGGAATAATTGTTAACATTATTCTAGTTATTTTTAAAGCAATAATAGGTATTATTGTAAATTCTATTGCAATTACATTAGATGCAGTAAACAATTTAACAGATGCAGTATCTTCTATAGTAACTATTATTGGAACAAAACTTGCCAATAAAGCTCCAGATAAAGAGCACCCATTTGGACATGGAAGAATAGAATATTTTACATCTGCTATTGTATCAGCTATCGTACTTTTGGCTGGTATAACAGCAATCAAGGAATCAATTGAGAAAATTATTCATCCAGATGAGTCAAATTACTCTATAATTTCACTTGTTATAATTGCAGTTGCGGTTATTGTTAAATTTATATTTGGAAGATATGTAAAAAATGTTGGGAAAAAGGTTAATTCACAGAGCTTAGTAGCTTCTGGACAAGATGCTTTTATGGATTCAATATTATCATTTACAACATTAGTTGCAGCTATTATTAATTACATTTGGCACTTTAGTTTAGAAGGTTATTTAGGTGTAATTATAGGTATAGTAATTATTAAATCTGCAATTGAAATATTAAAAGAAACAGTAAATGAAATGATAGGACAACGTGCAGATATTGAACTTGCAAAAAAAATAAAGGATGAGGTCTGTGCATACAAAGAGGTACAAGGAGCATATGATTTAACACTTCATAATTATGGACCTTCTAAAACTATAGCAACAGTACATATTCAAGTTAGAGATGACATGACGGCAAATGAAATTCATGCATTAACAAGAGAAATATCTACAAAAATATATGAAAAATACGGAATTCTAACAACTATAGGAATTTACGCTGCAAATGATAAAGGAGAATTTGCAGAAATAAAAAAAGAATTAGTAAATTCTATAAGTGATTATAAAGATATTAAACAGGTTCATGGATTCTATGTTGATAAAGAAAATAACAATATATATTTTGATTTAATAATTGACTTTGACTGTGAAAATCCAGAGAAAGTTAAAGAACAAATTGTTGGAAAATTAAAAAATAAATATCCAAAATATGAATATAATGTAATTTTAGATGCAGATTTTAGTGATTAAATATAAAACATAATATATACTAAGTATGATAAATAATATGGAAGAAGGAAGAAAATGAAAACAATAGGAATATTCGATTCTGGTATAGGAGGAGTAACAGTTTTAAAAGAAATTATAAAAGTACTTCCAAACGAAAATTATATTTATTATAGTGATACAAAAAACAATCCTTATGGAGATAAAACTAATGAGGAAGTAATAAATATATGTGATGAAATTACCAAATATTTTATAAAAAGAGATTGTAAGGTGATAGTAATTGCATGTAATACAGCTAGTGCTAAAGCTTCTAAATATTTAAGAGAAAAATATAAAGATATAGAGTTTATAGCAATTGAACCAGCCTATAAAATGGTACATGATTATGCATATAATGAACCTACTTTAGTTATGGCAACAAAAGGAACAATAGAGAGTGAAAAATTTAATATTTTATATAATAAATATAATAATCATAAGACAGAATTACTATCATGTGTTGGATTAGCTGATATAATAGAAGAAGGCAATGAAGAAAAAATAAAAAAATACTTAAAAGATCATTTAAGTAAATTTAGAGGAAAAATAAAGAATGTAGTTCTTCGGTTGTACACATTATCCATTAATACAAGAAGAGATAAAATCGGTTTTGGGTGATGAAGTTATATTTTTTAATGGAGCTCCAAATCTTGCCAAACATTTAAAAAATGTATTAGAACAAAAAGATTTAATAGAAAATCAAGAAGGAAAAATAGAGTTTATAGATTCCAAAAATTCAGAAAGTAAGAAGAATAGGTTTTATGACATTTTATATAATTTAAAATAAAAAAATTTAATGAAGGTGGTTGTTATGAAGATATTAAAAAATGTACTAAAAAATGAATTAAATATTAGGACTGAAAAAAATTTCCCTATTGAGGGAATAGAGTTTATAGATATAACACCATTAATACTACAAAAAGAAACCTTAAAAGAAATAACGGATAAATTTGTAGAGTTCTTAAAAGATAAGAACATTGATTATATTGTAGCTCCAGAAGCAAGAGGTTTTTTATTTGGAACTGCAGTTGCAAATGAATTAAATGTAGGTTTTATTCCTGTAAGAAAAAAAGGAAAACTACCGCCATCAACTGTTGAAATGCAATTTGAATATGAAAAAGAATATGGTAAGGATATTTTAGAATTACCTAAGCTTGTAAATGATGAATATAAAAATAATAATTTTTATATTATAGATGATATTTATGCAACAGGAAATACAATGAAAGCAATAAAAGAAAGTATTAAAGCTTTAGGTGGAAATGTTGTTGGCGAAGGTGTTGTTATGAATATAGTAGAGTTGAATGATAATAAGGAGTTGTTTTCTCTTATTGATGTGAATGAAGAGTTTTAGAAAATAATAAATAATAAAAATCACAAGAAATATAAATCTTGTGATTTTTTAAGCCTCATAATATTTATCTGTATCAGAATATAAATCTTCTAACGTAATTCCTAATACTTTACAAAAAGCTAATGCTTCAAAATCTTTTACCGTTTTTTTGCCATATTCTATTTCATATATATCACAGTTATACATTGTAACTCCGAAGTAAGTCTAATTTTCTACAAATTTCTGGTTGAGATATTTTTTTCATTTTACGATATTTTCTTAAATTATTTCCTACAATATTTATATTTCCATTTAATGTTTTAACCTTCATAATCCATTTACCTCTAATATTAAAAATCAGTTTATAAAACAGATATTAACTATCTGTATAATATTAACCAATATTCTATAATAAAACCAACTTTTACATTACAGGTTGAACCTGTAAATATTACAATTTTATGTCGAATATTTTACAAATATGTAACATTAAGCTTTTTTATTGAAATGAAAATATTTATATATTATAATGAAATTACAGGATGAACCTGCAAGAAAAATGGGAGAATAATAATGAGTGTTGAAAATAACAAATTAATTAAATATAAAAGCAAATCAGCTATAACACTAATATCTTTAGTGGTAACAATCATAGTTTTACTTATATTAGCAGGAGTTGCGGTATCTACATTAACAGGAGAAAATGGAGTAATAACAAAAGCAATAGAAGCAGCATTTAGAAGCGAAATGTCAGAAATGAGAGATAATGTAGATTTAGTACTAATAAACTGTGAAATGTATGGAGAAACAGTGGATGAAAAATTTGAACAAGTAAAGTTAGAAGATGCAAAGAAATGGGATGAGTATTTAAAATTAGAAGTTATATATTATGGAGAATATGATTTAGATTATGGAGTAACAAAACTATCAAGAGAATACATAAAAAGTTATGGAGATAGTATATTAGAATCTAACACAGAAGAACAAGAAGGAACAAAATATGTAAGAAATTTATATTTTGTAGATACAGAAACAGCAAAAGGAAAAGAAAAAATATACATTTATGATAAAAGAGTAGACCAAGTTTATAAAGTACCATTAACAAGTATAGGACCATATAGAGTACATAGTGTAAAAGAACTGGATTATCAAAAAGAACATGGAACAGGAGAAAGAGATGCAGCAAAAGGAACACTAATAGAACAAGAAACAAGCACAATTGTAAAAGTAGGAAATACTTCATATTATGGACCAGAACTAAAAGGATTTGTACAAGAAAAAACAAGTGCATTATATTATAAAACAAATCAAGATGGAACATTAAATGAAAATGAAGAAACTTTGCCAATAACAACATACTTAAGTACAAAAGAAAGAACAACAGTAAAAAATAGTATAGAATATGAATTCTTTAATTATGAGAACCAAATATGGGCCAATATAAAAGTAGAAGGAAATGGAATAGATACATATTGGACATGGATACCAAGATATGCATATAAGTTTGAAGGAGCAGAAACAAAAGTAATATATATAGATACAAATAATAAACAAGCATCAAATGGAGAAGAATTACCAGAAGGTTATATAGTACACTCAGCATTTATTGAAAATAACAAAAAAGGAATATGGGCAAGTAAATATGAAGTAGAACAAGTTGCAAATCAAGTAGCAGGAGATTTTCCACATTACTTACCAGATATGAAAGGATTTAATAGAGAAAGTACTTATGTAGAAGTAATGAATGATAATGGAACATTTACAGAAACACCATTATCAAAAATAAATAACTTAGCAGAATTTGCAAAAAAGAATAAATGGTTTGATTATGAAAATCAAATATGGGCAAACATTAAAACATCAGCTTATGGAAAAGATAGTTGGTGGGTATGGATACCAAGATATGCATATAGAGTAGGAAACCCATATACTGCGGAAAAAGAAATACAAGTAATATTTGTAGACTTACAAGATAGACCATTATCAGGAGACCCATTACCAGAAGGATATATAGTACACCCAGCATTTGAAGGTGGTAAAAAAGGAATATGGGTAAGTAAGTACGAGGTAGCTAATGAACCTGATGCACCAGCATTAAAGAATGCAAATTTCCCAGATTTAAGCGGATTTAATCCAAAAACAACCTGGATAGAATTATACAAAGATGATGGAACCTTTGAAGAAAAGAAATTATCGGAAATAAGTAACATACAAGAATATGCAGCTCAGCATAGATGGTATGATTATACAAATCAAATATGGGCAAATATAAAAACGAAAGTAGATGGAGCAGAATGTTGGTGGGTATGGATACCAAGATATGCATATAGTTTTATTGATAATAATACAAGAATCTTATTTGTAGATGAGAATGGTAAATTAGAAGATGGAAGTTCAGTACCAGCTAATTATATTCCACATCCCGGATTTGAAGGAAAGAAAGGAATATGGGCTAGCAAGTATGAAATAAGTAATGATGCAAATAATTAATATTATTCAAAAATCTCGTTTGAGCTAATTTACGCAGAAATTCTATTTAAATTTTATGGCACCCTTCCATCAGAGATGAACTCTTTCCATAAAATTTAATAAGAATTTCTAGCTCAATTACTCTGCAATTCGATTTTTTCACAATATTAATTATTTAAGATATAAATAAAAAGAAAGGAAAAGAAAATTATGAAAAAGAAAATAGGAATTATAAGTTTATTAACAATAATTAGTATAATAGCTATAATACCAAAAAGTTATGGAGCTTTAAATTCAAAGCCTACAACAAAAACTGATGGAAGTAATGTATTAGTAAATACTTCAGTATCAAATTCATACTTACTATGTCAGCAAATGAAAAATAATGGAGAGAGCTTATATGGAACAACAGTAAAACCACATTTAGCAACAAATAAAGATTGGGGAGCTGTTAGTTATTTATCGAATAGTATATATGGAACAAATACACAAGGACAAAATACAGGTGTAAAAGTAACAATAAATGGGGTAACATATTATTCAACAACAGGAAATGCTTCAGGAGTAATGAATTGGGGCAGTAGTCCATATAAAGTATTAGGTACACAAACTGCAGGGCTATCAAGTTATTATACTTCTTCAGAAAATAATAATAAAACAGAATTATATAATAATAGAGAAACAGAATATGTTGAATATATTAACCCAACTACAGCTTCTTTAACTGTAGGGATGGCAATGCAAGAAACTAGTGGAAAGTTTGGTAAGAGATTTACCTGTGGTAACAATAATACTAATTCTGGAACTCTTAGGGTAGGAATGTTTGGCGGTGATTGTGGAGGGACATACACGAATGTAAATGGTATATTGCTTTATGCTGATGGGGCTGCGTCAAATTATATTACATTTAGGCCTGTAGTTTGGAATTAATGGTCATAAAGGGACAGTTCCTAAGTGCCCAATGGTATAAGAGGGACTGTCCCCAATATAACATAGGTTACAAATTGTAAAGTGAAAATTATTATTTTTGTAGCAACTAATTGATTAGTAATCTTATTTAGATGAAAGTCAAGTAGTTGCGTTTTTTTATTGTATAAATTGTAACAATAAATCTAATAATAGTTTTATTGAATGATATTATATATATTGGCATTTTTTACAGTTTTAATTATAAAATTATACAGGAGAAGCATAGTGCTTTGTAATATAATTTTCTTTTTACCGTAAATTTACACTATTATTTAATATAATTTACGATAAGGCGTAAATTATTGACAAGGTTGTGAAAATATTATATAATAGATATAGTAATTGGGAAGGAGCAATTCTTATGATAAAAAGGGAAAAATATTTAAAAAAAATTAGAGGGTTTTATGACCAAGATTTAATAAAAGTTATTACAGGTATAAGAAGATCTGGAAAGTCTACTTTATTAAATCAAATAATAGATGAGTTAAAAGATAATGGAACTAAAAATGATAAAATTATATATATAAACTTTGAAGATATTGATATGTCTTTTATAAAAAATGATATAGATTTAAATTCATATATCAAAAAACAAATAAAAGGGAAAGAAAAGTATTATTTGTTTTTTGATGAGATACAAAATGTTAAAGATTGGGAAAAAGCTATAAATTCATTTAAAGCCACAAAAAATGTTTCAATTTTTATAACAGGTTCAAATAGTAATCTTTTATCTGGTGAATTAGCAACTTTACTAGCTGGAAGGTATGTATCATTTAGAATACAGCCTTTTTCTTTCAAAGAAGTTCTTGAGGTTAAAAATTTAAATAATAATGAATTCATAGAAAAAGAATTTGAAGAATATATGAAATGGGGAGGAATGCCACAAAGATTTGCTTTTAAGGAGGAAATAGAAATAAAAAATTATTTAATGGACTTATATGATTCAATAGTAATAAAAGATATAGTTAGTAGATATAAAATAAAAGATGTAGAATTATTAAATAGAATTTTAGAATATCTAATGTCAACGCCAGCGCAACAGTTTTCTGTTACTAATATTGTTAACTACCTAAAAAATGAAAACAGAAATTGTTCTAATGAAACTATATATAATTATTTATCCTATATAGAAAATTCTTTTATAATGAATAAAGCAAAAAGATATGATATAAAAGGGAAAAAAGTATTAAGCACTAATGATAAATATTATCTGACTGACTTGGGCTTAGGACAGGTAAAAAGTTCAAATAAAACTAAAGGAATAGGAAGTGTACTAGAAAATATAGTATATAATGAATTAATAGATAGAGGATATGAAGTATTAGTTGGTAAAACAGATTCTTCGGAGATTGATTTTATTGCGTCATATTTTGATGAGAAAGTATATATCCAAGTTGCATATATATTAGCAGATGAATCTGTTGTAGAAAGAGAGTTTGGAGCATTTAGAACAATAGAAGATAATTATCCTAAATATGTTTTAACAATGGATAAAACTGATTTTTCTCAAAATGGAATAATTCATAAAAATATAATAGATTGGTTATTAGAAAAGTAAAAAATACTAATAAAAAATAATATAAAAATATATATTAGATGAAAAATATGCAACTATTAACTAGTAGTCTGTTTAGATTAAAGTTAATAGTTGCTTTGTTTTTATAAATATTTTATTTGAAATAAAGTGTCTTGGAAAATATTGACAAATTTATGTATATGTATTATAAATGTTAAATAGTTAAACATTTTTTATTTAACTATTTGTTTATATTCAAAATTTTTTCTTAGGCAATTCGCCGAAATTTCCAAAAATTAAAATAAAAATTAAATAAGAAAGAAGTGATGATTATAGGAAAATTACTAAATCCAAAACTTGACTATGTATTTAAGAGAATATTTGGCTCTATTGGAAGTGAAGAAATAACTAAAGATTTTTTAAGAGCAGTAACAAAAGAAAATATTACCGATATAAAATTAGATTGTAATCCAATAACAGAAAAAGATTTGTATGACGATAAAATAAGCATATTAGATATAAAAGCAAAATTAAATAATAATATTAATTGTAATATTGAAATGCAAATAGTAGATAGAAAAAATATAGAAAAAAGAATTTTGTATTACTGGTCTAAAATGTATACAGGAAGTATAAAAAAAGGAGATGACTTTGAAAAATTACAAAAAGGAATAGTAGTATTAATATCAGATTATAATCTAGATAATTTAAAAGAAAATAATAACTATTTAACTAAGTGGCAAATAAGAGAAGAAAAAACTCCTAAATTAATATTGACAGATGTATTAGAAATATTTATAATAGAATTAAGAAAAGTAAGTAAAGACAATAAAGAAAATAGTTCATTAAAAGCTTGGCTTGAATTTATAAATAATCCAGAGGTGAAACCAAAAATGGGAGATAAAGAAGAGTTAATAAAAGCACGAGAAATATTAGAAGACATGAGCAAAACAAAAAGAGAAAGATATTTAGCAGAACAAAGAGAAAAATGGATAATGGATAAACATGCAATACATGATGCCGGATATGACAAGGGATTACAAGCTGGAGAATACAAAGAAAGAATAGAAATTGCTAAAAAAATGAAAGTAAAAAATTATAAAATAACAGAGATAATTGAGATGACAGGATTAACAAAAGAAGAAATAGAGAAATTATAGAATTATTTAAATCATAAATTATTAATTTTGAATATAAACATATAAAGCGAATAAAAAATCTAATATTAGTTTAAAAATAGATTTTTATTCGCTTTCTTTTTTATAAATATTTTTTTAATTGTTCAACTGTGTTCTCTTGGAATTTTATGAATTCATCTAAAATATTTCTTATATCAGGATCACAATCAGGGTTATGATTATATAATTTTACACCTTTTATAATCCCCATATTAGTACTATTAAGCATCATCTCAGAAATTTTAGAATCACTTTTATCATCAAAAGTTTGCATTTCAATACTAATCCATCCCATAGTTTTTTGCATAGGATTCAATTCTTTTGGAAATTCTCCATATTCTGATAATTTATCATTAACTTTGTTTAAGATATCATTATACTTGTTATATTGAAATTGTAAATCTTCCTTAAATTTAGCATCTTGAACTTTTTCAGAAATAGTAGAAATAGAATCCATTCCCATTTTAATTCCTTTGTTTACTTCATTTAAAATATATTCTGAATTATTATCATTTTTATTATCCATAACAAAACCTCCATAAATCTTTTTTATTAGTATTTACAAAAAAACAAACAATATTAATATTTTACAAAAAATAAATTGTAAAATATTGACAAAATCAACAAAATGATTTATAACAATAGAAGTTTAAGTGTTTTATACTTAAATTATTTGTTTATATTCAAAATTTTCTTTTAGGCAATTCGCCGAAATTTCCAAAAATTAAAATAAAAAATAAATAAGAAAGAAGTGATGATTATAGGAAAATAAAAAATACATAACTAAATGGAACATATAAGAAAAAAATTATTTTTTGAAATAGTTACAATAATAGTGGATGTTATCTATATAAATAGAAAGAAGGAATTTTGTGGAAAAAGAATTAGATATAAATAAATATAAAATGATACTTAAAAATATAAAAAATGAAGTCTTTAAATCACAATATCAAGCTATGCAAGCAGTAAATAAAGAATTAATATATATGTATTGGAATATAGGAAAAATTATCTCTGAAAATATACAATGGGGTAATAAATTTGTGGATAATCTTTCTATTGATTTAAAAAATGAATTTCCAAATATTCAGGGATTTTCAGTAAGAAATCTAAGAAATATGAGAAAGTTTTATGAAGAATATTCTGACATAGAAATTTTGCAGACATTGTCTGCAAAATTAACTTGGTCTCATAATATATTACTTATAAATAAGGTAAAAAATCTAGATATTAGAAAATGGTATATGAAAGAAACGATTAAAAATGGTTGGTCACATGATATTTTAGACTACCAAATAAAATATAAATTATATGAGAGACAAAAGATTGCAGATAAAGTAACTAATTTTGAAAATACATTGCCAGATGTTCAAAGTGATTTAGCAATGCAAACAATCAAAGATCCATATATATTTGATTTTATTGCTTTAAAAGGACAAGTTAGAGAAAAACAAATAGAAGAAGTAATGATTGATAAAATAAAGAATGTATTAATTGAATTAGGAAATGGATTTGCTTTTATTGGAAATCAATATAAAATGACAGTTGGCAACACGGACTATTTTATAGATTTATTATTTTATCATTTGGAATTAAGGTGTTATGTTGTTGTAGAGTTAAAAGCTAGAAAATTTAAACCAACAGATGCAGGACAACTAAATTTTTATTTATCGGCAATTGACGATATATTAAGAAAAGAAGAAGATAATCCGACAATTGGAATACTTTTATGCAATGAAAAAGACAAATTAACAGTAGAATATGCTTTAAAAGATATAAATAAGCCTGTTGGAGTAAGTGAATATAAGCTATTACAAGATATACCAGAATATTTGCAATCACAATTGCCAAAAGTAGAAGATATAGAATTGCATATAAAAAGTATTGAAGAAATAGAAGAAAAAGAAAATAACAAAGAATAGTAAAAATATAAAAATAAAAACTTCGACAGTGTTAAGATGATTAAATATATTAAATAAAAAGTAATTATTTGTTATATTTAAAAAATTTTTTTTTATTTTGAATATAAACATATAGCGGATATAAACCTTTAAATAGTTTAAATATTTAGAGTTATATTCGCTAATTTTTATATATAATATTTATTCACAAAAAATTCACAAAAAAATTAGCAGAAAGTATTGACAAGTGCTAAAAAGTGGATATAATATATATGAAGTTAGCAAACGAACAAAAAGAGTGCTAAAACAAAACTAACAATTCCAGTAAAAGAGGTGAAAAAATTGTTAGATGATAGAAAGAAAAAAGTATTACAAGCAATAGTAGAAGAATACATAAATACAGCTGAGCCAGTAAGTTCAAATGCATTGACAAATAACCATGGATTAAATTGTAGTAGTGCTACGATAAGAAACGAAATGGCAGATTTAGAAAAAAGTGGCTTCTTAGATAAAACACATACTTCTAGTGGAAGAGTTCCATCAGCAAAAGGCTACAGATACTACGTGGATGAGCTTGTAAATGATAATGACATAAGTTTAGAAGAAATAAAATATATAAGTTCAAAATTAGAAACAAAAGTAAATGAAATAGAAGATTTAACAAAAATAACAGCTAATACAATTTCAGAAGTAACACATTATACAACAGTATCAATAGGACCTAAAGCAACTAGTCAATTAATAGAAGAAATAAAATTCGTATTACTTGGTCAAAGAATGATGATGGCAGTTATACTAACAGACACAGGTTTAGTTAAAGAAACTATAATCAAATTTGATGAAGATATAAATGAAAAGCAAGTAGAAACAATGAACTATATGTTTAATAATAAATTAAAAGGCCAACCAATAGAAAAAATAGATAGGCCACTAGAAGAATACTTGTATGATGAAATGACATATAGTGTAAATGTTATAAAGCCAATAATAGAACAACTAAAAAAAGTATTACAAGATGACAATAAAATATATTTAGAAGGAGCAAATAAATCTTTTGATTTACCTGAATTTAATAGCTTAGAAGTTGCAAAAAACTTTATAAATATATTAGACACAAAAGATTTAGTTGCAGACATGTTAGAGTCTGGTTTTGCAGAAGATATAAAAGTATATATTGGTGAAGAAAACAACAAAGAAGAATTAAAAGATTTTAGTGTAGTTACTTTTAAACATAAAGTAAACGGTAAAGATTTAGGAACTATAGGAATAATAGGTCCTAAAAGAATGGATTATTCAAAGGTAATTTCTGTTATGAAATATATTAGTCAAAAGCTAAATGATAGTAATTTAAAAAACAATTTGTAAATTGTAATTTTTATATAGAAAGGAATGGTGTGAAAGATGAGTGATAAACAAAAAGATTTTAAAGAAGAACTAAAAGAAGAAGTTAATGAAAAAGAGAAAAAAATAACTGAAAATAAAGATATGGTACCAAAACAAGATTATGATGATTTAGATGACAGATATAAAAGAATTTTAGCAGAATTTGAAAACTTTAAGAAAAGAAGTAGTAAAGAAAGAGAAGGAATGTATAATTCAGTTCTTTCAGATGTTGTAGAAGTAATACTTCCTGTTTTAGACAATTTAGAAAATGCAGCAAAAGTTGAAACAGAAGATGAAAATTATAAACAAGGAATAGAACTTGTACTAAAACAATTTAAAGATGTTTTAAAATCAAAAGGAATAGAAGAAATAGAAACTGTTGGAACAACTTTTGATCCTGAATTACATGAAGCAGTTGGAAGTATACAAGATGATAATTTAGGAGAAAAAGAAATTGCACAAGAATATAGAAAAGGCTATAAAATTGGCTCAAAGGTTATTAGACATAGTATGGTAGTTGTAGCAAACTAAATAAAAACAATGAAAAGCAACAATCTGTGTATTTTATCAATTTTATAGGGGAGGGAATGTTATGAAATTAAAAGATGTTCGCGAAATATCTTGCTTGACAACAACAGAGTATTATGATAATGAGTATTATTATCACCCGGAACATCCTAAAAATTTAGTATTAAAATATGGTTTTTCTATTCTAACAGTTATATTATTTTTAATAATATTGTGGAAGATAAAAAAACATAAAAAGGCTAAAGCTTTTTTAATAATATTTGTTATCATATTAATAGTTACTTTGTTATTGTTTTTTATAGCAGTATCTAAATCCAATGGATTAGAATTAATTATTTAAATGTTATTAATTTTAAAAATATAAATAAAAGAGGTAAAACCTCAAAGAAAGGAAGTAGAAAATTATGGGAAAAATTATAGGAATTGACTTAGGAACAACAAATTCATGTGTATCAGTTATGGAAGGAGGAGAAGCAGTAGTAATACCTAATGCTGAAGGAAATAGAACAACTCCATCAGTAGTTGCATTCTCTAAAAATGGAGAAAGATTAGTAGGACAAATAGCTAAACGTCAAGCAGTTACAAATCCAGACAATACTGTTATATCAATAAAAAGAAAAATGGGAACAGCAGATAAAGTAGATATAGAAGGAGATAAATTTACACCACAAGAAATTTCTGCAATGATATTACAAAAATTAAAAGCAGATGCTGAAAATTATTTAGGACAAAAAGTAACTCAAGCAGTTATTACAGTTCCAGCATATTTTAATGATAGCCAAAGACAAGCAACAAAAGATGCAGGAAAAATTGCAGGACTAGAAGTTTTAAGAATTATAAATGAACCAACAGCAGCAGCACTTGCTTATGGAATGGATAAAGAACAAGATCAAAAAATATTAATATATGACTTAGGTGGAGGAACATTTGATGTTTCTATTCTAGATATTGGTGATGGTGTATTTGAAGTTTTATCTACAAGTGGAAATACTCACTTAGGTGGAGATGACTTTGATGAAGCTATTATCAATTACTTAGTAGATGAATTCAAAAAATCAAATGGAATTGATTTAAAAGCTGACAAAATGGCAATGCAAAGATTAAAAGAAGCTGCTGAAAAAGCCAAAATAGAATTATCTGGTGTACAACAAACACAAATCAACTTACCATTTATTACAGCAGATTCAACAGGACCAAAACACTTAGATGTAAACTTAACTAGAGCTAAATTTGAAGAATTAATCCATGATTTAGTAGAAGCAACAGCAGGACCAGTTAACCAAGCATTAAAAGATGCAGGATTAACAGCAAATGATATTCACAAAGTGTTATTAGTTGGTGGATCTACAAGAGTTCCAGCAGTTCAAGAAATGGTTAAAAGAATAATAGGAAAAGAAGCTGATAAAGGAATTAACCCAGATGAATGTGTTGCAATTGGTGCAGCTATTCAAGGTGGTGTTTTATCAGGAGATGTAAAAGATTTAGTATTATTAGATGTAACACCTTTATCTCTAGGAATTGAAACATACGGTGGAGTATTTACAAAATTAATCGATAGAAACACAACAATACCAACAAAGAAATCACAAATATTCTCAACAGCTGCAGATGGTCAAACATCAGTAGAAGTACATGTTTTACAAGGTGAAAGAGAAATGGCAGCATATAACAAAACATTAGGAAGATTCCAATTAACAGGAATTCCTGCAGCCCCAAGAGGAGTACCACAAATTGAAGTTACATTTGATATAGATGCAAATGGTATAGTTCATGTATCTGCAAAAGATATGGCAACAGGAAATAGCCAAAATGTATCAATCACAGCATCAACAAACTTAACAGATGAAGATATTGATAAAGCTGTTAAAGATGCAGAAGCACATGCTGAAGAAGATAAGAAGAAAAAAGAAGAAGTTGAAGTTAAAAACAATGCAGAAAGTTTAATTTATAGCAGTGAAAAAACATTAAACGATTTAGGAGATAAAATTAGTGGAGAAGAAAAAGCAAAAGTTGAAACAGAAATAGAAAACACTAAAAAAGCTCTAGAAACAAACGATACTGCAAAAATTAAAGAGGCTACTGAAAAACTAACACAAGTATTCTATCAAATGAGTGAACAATTATATAAAAACGCAAATCCAAATGCAGGAGCTGATCCAAATGCTGCAACAGGAGCAGATGCTGATAACCAAGCAAATGGAGATAATGGAAATGTATATGATGCGGATTATAAGGTAGAGGACGATAATAAATAATAATTAGAGGAGATATATTATAATGATACAAAAAGTATTCTTTGTTGACAAGGAAGGAAATGAAATATTAGGAGAGAATATTGGTTCACATGTAGGATTAGCAGAGCAAATTATTGAAAAAGATGAAAGATTAAAAAATGAATATAATACAGGGAACAACAAGATGAGAAGCTCAGCCAACTTTTTACAAGAAAGTAAAGGTTTTATGAGAGGAAGTCAAATAGGAGAATATAAGAATATAATATTTGATTCTAGTAGTCTTACAGAAAATCAAAGAAAAGTATTAAGAGGTTATTATGAAGAAGGATACAAACTTTTAGACAGTTATGCAGAAAAATTAAGAAAACAGCAAAGAGATAACGGAGATGAACGTTAAAAAAATAGGAGGGGTTGGAATAAAATCCAACCCTGATTTAAAAAGTATGTAATACTTTTAGGAGGAAACAATGGCAACAAAAAGAGATTATTATGAAGTATTAGGTGTTAATAAAAATGCCACAGATGATGAATTAAAAAAAGCATACCGTAAACTTGCAAAAAAATATCATCCAGATGCAAATCCTGATAATAAAAAAGAAGCAGAAGCAAAATTTAAAGAAGTAAATGAAGCATATGAAAATTTATCAGATCCTCAAAAAAGAAGAATGTATGATCAATTTGGCCATAATGGACCACAAGGATTTGGAGGTGCCGGAGGACCGTTTGGAGGACAAAATGGATATTATTCATATACAAGTTCAGGATTTGATGGTTTTGGTGACTTTGGTGATTTAGGAGATATTTTCTCATCATTTTTTGGAGGAGGTTTTGGAGGAAGAAATTCTTCAAAACAAAGAGGACCTAGAAAAGGTGCCGATTTAAATGTACGTATGGATATCACATTTGAACAAGCATTTTTAGGAGTAGAAAAAGAAATAATTATAACAAGAGATGAAGAATGTACACATTGCCATGGTAGCGGTGCAAAACCAGGAACATCTCCTGTAAAATGTCCAACTTGTAATGGAACAGGTAAAGTAACAGGTATTCAAAATACAATTCTAGGACAAATGCAAACAACGAGAACATGTACTGCATGTCATGGAACTGGAGAGATAATTAATGAACCTTGTGAAAACTGTAGAGGAAAAGGAAAGGTTAGAAAACAACCTAAAATAAAAGTAAAAATACCAGCAGGTATAGATGATAATCAAACAGTAGTACTTCGTGGAGAAGGAGAACCAGGAGAAAAAGGTGGACAAAAAGGAGATTTATATATTACTGTAAAAATAAAAAGACATAGTATATATACAAGAAAAGGAAACAATGTATTATGTGAGGTTCCAATAACTATAACACAAGCTACATTAGGTGCAGAACTCGAAATACCAATGGTTGATGGAACAAAAGAAAAATATAAGATTCCAGAGGCAACACAAACAGGCAGTAAATTTACAATTAGAAACAAAGGATTTAAGTCAATTAATTCTACAAGTTATGGGGATTTTATATTTACAGTTACAGTACAAACACCAAAAAGATTATCAAAAGAACAAAGAGATTTGTTAGTACAACTTGCCAGAACAATGAATGAACAACCACCAATAAAAAAACGTGGATTATTTGGATAAAATGCATAGAGTTTTTCTATGTATTTTTTATAAAAAAGCACACAGACTTCATATTGAGAATCTGTGTGCTTTTAAGGAGTTTTTAGTAATGTATTAATTTATTTTCACTAACAGTTTGTATGAAAGAATTATTATTAAAAAGAAGCCATGATTTTTCATCCCCAATGGCAATAGCTTTTTCATCTTTAAATGCAACTCTGACATTTGTATTTTTTATACTATCAGTCCTGTCAACTTTGCATATGGAAAGTAAGCTTTTTATTATATTTTTTTCATCATCATATCCAATTTTTTGTTCAAGTTTGATATTATGGTTTTGATTATCTAACAAAAGAATACCTAAGCAAAGGTAACTGCCCCAAGGGTAACCGTCCCGAAAATTTTTGTACATTTTAATATAAAACTCCGTAATTGTTGCGTTTTTTATTTCGATGTATTTTTGCATTATAATGCCTCCTTTTAAGTTTTTTACTTCAAAAACGCATAACAAAATAAATTAACATAATTAGTATAATGTATATTGATGGAAAAGTCAATAGATTTAAAAAATTTTTTTTATACTATTTGATGGTTACAATACATATATTTTTCTATACATTATATTGTATTTTTTTTTGTTTTAGGATAAAATATAATAAAGTTTTTAACATAAGAGGTTGAGATGATTAAAGAGAATTTATTAGAAGTATTACATGAGATGGAAGAAGTAACAAAGTTATTTAAATTAGAACCTTTTGATATCTATATAATAGGAGGAAGTGCATGTATATTAGGAGAATATACAAATAGAGCAACACTTGATATAGATTTTGTTGATTTAGGATATCCTGCCAAATACGGAAAGGCATTTGCATTATTGAGAGATTATGATATGCTAGAATATCAAAGTACAATATTATCACCAACCTATAAGGATAGAGCAGTGAAGCTAGGTGAATTTGAATTTATAAATGTATTTATTTTATCAAAAGAAGATGTTGTAGTAAGTAAAATTATAAGATTAGAAGAAAAAGATATTGAAGATTTAGATCAAATCATGCCAAATTGTGATAAAAAAATATTGAATACAATTATTAATGAAATAATTGAAAGAGAAGATTTATTTGATAGTAAGAAAAAAGAATTTATAAATAAATTGAATATATTTAAGGAGAAATATAATGTATAGAATTTTTTGCGAAAGTTATGATAATTTTTTAAAAACATTTAACGAAGAAAATAGTAGATTAAATATAGCAAAAATATTTGAATTAATAGTAAACATAGATAAATACAAGAAGGAAAAAGAAGTTCAAAGTGATGCATATAAAAAACTAAGTAACCTATTATTTTATATGAAACAAAATATAAATAAATTTCCAAAATTTAAGGCATTTTTGTGGACATTAGATTCTAGAAATATGGTGGCAAAAAAATATTATGATGAAAAAAGTGAAGAGTTAGAAGAACAAGCAAAACTAATTAATTCATTTTTAAAACTAGCATACTGGTATTAGCAAAAATATGTTGCATCTTGAGTTATTACATAACTTTATGATAAAATATACAAAAAATGAGGAATAATGATGAAAAGAAAAACAAAAATTATAATAATAGCATTAATAGTTATAGGAATTGTGATATCTGCAATATCACGATTAATAATATCATATTATTTTGAATATGACAGAGAAACAATAGAACCTAATGATGAAGAAAAAATTTGCAATATAGAAACTCAGGAATTTCAAAGCAGAAAGGTATTCATTGTATATCCTAAGGATACAAAAACAGAATTAACAATTTTGTACTTTCATGGTGGTTCTTATATGGCAGAAGCAACTAATGAACATTGGGATTTTATTCAAAAGCTAGCAATAGATACAAACTCAACAGTAATTATGCCAGATTATCCATTAGCGCCAAAAGCTAACTATAAAGATGTATTTGACTTTGCTGTACCATTTTATAAAGAAACTATAGCTAATATAGATACAAATCAATTAATTCTAATGGGAGATTCTGCAGGTGGAGGATTAGCATTAGGTTTGATGGAAAAAATATCAAATGAAGATATAAAAATTCCAAATAAAATAATGTTAATTTCACCATGGTTAGATACTAGATTAACAAATCCGGATATTGATGAAGTACAAAAAAGAGACAAACAATTAAATAAAGAAACATTAAAACTAGCAGGAATAGCATATTCATTAAGTGATGATAATTATCTAGTAAATCCTATTGATGGAGATTTATCTAAATTAAAAAATATAACAATATTTACAGGGAAAGATGATATCCTAAATCCTGATGTATATGTTTTGAAAAACAAAGCTTTAGAGCAAGGGATTGAAATAGAAGTAAAAGACTATGACAATGCAAATCATATTTGGGTAATAGATAAAAATTCAGATGAACAAATAGTAAATAAACGGATATAATGATATAATATATACAGTAAAAAATAATTAGAAAGGCTAATTTATGAAAAGTAAAAAAGAAAAAAAGTTGTATTGGAGAAGACTTGATAATTCAGCTAAAATATTTCCTATATCAGCAGGAAGAAAATATAGTACAGTATTTAGATTATCAGTTGTATTAAAAGAAAAGATAAATCCAAAAGTACTAGAAAACGCTGTAAATATGGCTTTAGATCAATATAAGTCTTTTAAGGTTAGAATGAAAACGGGATTTTTTTGGTATTACCTAGAAGAAAATCAAAAATCTCCAATTATAGAAGAAGAAAAAGATTATCCATGTCAATATATAAATCCAAGAACCAATAATAATTATCTATTTAAAGTAACATATTTTGAAAATAAAATTAATATAGATATATTTCATGCTCTAACAGATGGAAATAATGGAACAACATTTTTTAAAGAAATTGTGTATAATTATTTAGAATTAATGTATCCAGAAGTATTCCAAGAAGAAAGAAGAGCAAGAAATTTAGAAATTGTAGAATATGATACAGAAGATAGTTATGTAAAAAATTATGACAAAAAAGCAAAATCAAATGCATCTTCTAAAAAAGCATATGTATTAAGAGGAAATTTTTTGAAATTAGGAGCTGTTTCTGCAATTCATGAAATGATAGATTTAAATGCTTTAAAAGAAGAAAGTAAAAAACATGAAGCAACGATAACTCAATATTTAACAGCTGTTTTAATATATTCCATATATGAAGAAAATTATAAGAAAAGTAAAAGTAAAAAGCCTATAAAGGTATGTATACCGGTAAACTTGAAAAAATATTTTGCTTCAAAAACAATGTCAAATTTCTTCTCATATATAACTTTAGAAGCAAATATGGAAGATAAAAATATGGATACATTCGAAAAAATATTAGAATTTGTAAAAGTTGATTTTAAAAACAGATTAGTAGAAGAAGAAATAATAAAAACAATGTCTGCAAACGTAAAACTTGGAAACAATCCAATAGTTAGAATTGTACCATTAGAATTAAAAAAATTACTAGTAAGATTAAGTTATATTGAAATTAGAAAATATACAACAATAACATTTTCAAATATAGGAAGAATTGGTATTATAGGAAAATATCAAGATTATATAGATTATTTTCTGTTTTTAATAGCACCAGAATCAGTTGAAAAAATAAAATGTTCAAGTTGTTCGTTTGGAAATAAAATGGTATTTACATTTACATCAATATTAGATAATAATAAAATTCAAAAAAGATTTTACGAATTTCTAAAAGAGAGAAATATTAAAGTAGAAATAGAAAGTAATGGGGTTTTAGATGATATATCCACAGAAATTAAATAGTAAAAAAAGTAATTTATTAGTAAGGTTTGGTGTGCTATTATCAATATTAGTAGCATTAATACTTTTATTATTAAATAGACATTTTAAACCACGCGTGCCATGGGCAGCAATTGCAAATGGAGGAATTATATATGTATGGGTTATATTATTTTATTCAATTAAGAAAAATATAAATATAGCAGGGCATGTATTACTTCAAACACTTGCGTTATCTGCACTTACAGTTTTTATAGATTATCAATTAGGATTTAAAGCATGGTCATTAGATATTATAATACCAGTATTAATAATAATTGCAAATGTAACAATGTTTGTATTAACAATAATTAGTCATAAAAACTATATAAAATATGCAATGTATCAATTAGTAATATCATTATTTAGTATATTACCTATAGTTCTATATATTGAAAATATAACACATAATAAAGTAATGTGTATTATAGCTAGTATAATATCTGGTATTAATCTTGCTTTAAGTTTAGTTCTATGTGCGAGGGACTTGAAAGAAACAGTAGTTAGAAAATTTCATATGTAGAAAATGGAACAATGGGGACAGGCACACAATGTTTCATTTTTGTCGAGATATGTCGAAAATTAATATTAATTGATTAACCAAAAGGTGATATTATGTCCAAAGTATTAGAAACAGGTTTGATAATAAAAAGAGAATCAAACTTTGAAAAAATAAGAAAATCCATATATCAAATATTCTTTAGAAAAGAATATTTACTTGAAATGGAAATAAATAATATCATAAAAGTAAATAAACCAAATCCAAAAAATATTGTAATACCAAGGGAGATAAAAATTGAAAAATATAAAAG
>Ga0326511_10000615_pt1 | contig 31367 bp, 43 predicted proteins | sample 0_2496_0518_D_FD_203701 | JGI IMG/M metagenome (GOLD analysis project Ga0326511, IMG submission 203701) | Bovine rumen microbial communities from UC Davis, California, United States - 0_2496_0518 | ecosystem: Host-associated > Mammals > Digestive system > Stomach > Rumen | place: USA...
GTCGGGGGACGCTGTACCCCGAACCTTTCTTTAAACTTCAAGTACGCATCGCATTAAGCCTTGACACACTCACTCAAAAATCAAAGATTTTTTTCGTTCGTTTGTGTCAAGTGCGTTGCGTACTTAGGGCAAAGGGAACAAGTTCCCTTTGGAAACCCTATTTTTTAGTAATTATTCCGAAGATTTTTTGCAGGGGCGAACTTTGTTCGCCCGTAGAGTCTAATTCAATGGTGCATTGCAGAGGTGACCCGCAAATTCATATAAATTTAAAATTCGTTGAACTCACGTAATTTTAATTTCACAAGAGGTCTGTTTTCGTGAGGTATTGCCCTACCGAAAAAAACTTTATATTTCCAGACCAAAACTTATGGAAAGTGCTGTATTTACCTTATTCATTGAACGCAGGTCAAGTTCACCCATTTTGTCTTTAAGACGCTTTTTGTCGATAGTACGGATTTGTTCAAGCAGTACAATACTGTCTTTTGCAAGTCCGCACTTTTCTGCCTGTACCTCAATATGTGTAGGCAGATGAGACTTGTCACGCTGACTTGTTATTGCTGCTGCTATTACTGTCGGACTGTGTTTGTTGCCGATGTCATTCTGGACGATAAGTACGGGTCTTACTCCGCCCTGTTCAGAACCTACCACAGGGCTTAAATCGGCATAATAAATTTCTCCTCGTTTTACTGACATAGTTGTTTTCTCCCGATTACTATATTTCTGATTCGGTTTTTACTCTCCACGCAACATGGGTAATCCAAACCAGACAATTTCTGTTACTGATATTATTACCTGTGCAGTCTTGGTTTATACAGTTAATAAATGAGCATATTGATTTTTGTACAAAAGTTTTGCAGGAGCGAACCCATGTATTCACCCATTTACAGCAAGGTAATATTTTATTATATGTAACTGATTCAAAAATGTTTTTCTTTGCATAATTACTGCATTTTATTCTACTCTTATATATAATGTCGGATAATTATACAAATAGTATTAAAAAATATGAAAAAATTAAAAAGTTTCTGATTTTCATCTAAATTTCAATTGACATTCATAAAAAATTAAGTTATAATATTGATAAGAAATTCTTTGCTTGAAGAAAGAAGGTATAAATATGGCAAATGAAAAAAGCTTAAAGGTTCTCATAGTAGATGACGATAAAAACATCTGTGACCTCCTGAGGCTCTACCTCGAAAAAGACGGCTACGGTGTAATCCTCTCACATGACGGTGAAGAAGCCGTAGTAAAATTCAATGCACTCAAACCCGATATAGTCCTTCTCGACATCATGCTCCCCGGCAAGGACGGCTGGCAGGTATGCCGTGAAATCAAGAAAAAGTCGGACGTACCGATTATTATGATTACTGCCAAGGGTGAAACTATTGACAAGGTAATCGGACTTGAACTGGGTGCGGACGATTATATCGTAAAACCTTTCGACTCAAAGGAAGTACTTGCAAGAATAAATGCGGTAATGCGTAGGGTAGGTACTGCAAGTGCCGAGCCTGAACATAAAGAAGTAAAATACGATAAGCTGACCGTAAATATGTCAAGCTACGAACTCAAAGTAAACGGCAAAATGATTGATACTCCGCCGAAAGAACTTGAACTTCTTTACTACCTCGCATCAAATCCGAACAGAGTATATACCCGTGACCAGCTCCTCGATGAAGTGTGGGGCTTTGAGTACTACGGTGACTCCCGTACAATTGATGTACATATAAAAAGACTCAGAGAAAAACTCGAAGGCGTTTCTGAAAAGTGGGCACTTAAAACTGTCTGGGGAGTAGGCTATAAATTCGAGCTTGAGGAAGATGAATAATACGTCTTTCGGAAATATAGCATTTCACAGGGGACGTACTGTCCCCTGTTTTATATTAATCTGCTCCGGGGGGTGACCGCTTTTGACAGACAGCAATAAAGGTACTTATGCAGGTATTTTCCGATTCTCATACTTCATATTTATCTCAGTAATAATAATACTGGGTCTTATAATGGTAAATATGGTATCGTCATTCTATAAAAGCTCCAAACTGAACGAACTGCGTGAAAAGGGTACAGTGATAGTAAACCTCATAGAAAAAACTTACAGCAACTACGGGGAAGTAAACGTATCAGACATGAACAATGTCTGCAAGGCTTTTGCTGACGGCAGTGACATTACTGTCTATATCTACAACTCAGCAGGAAGATTCCTCGCATCTTCTGACGGCATTAAAACATCAAGCCTTCCAGCCGATACTCAGCAGAAACTGATACAGAAAGACTACCTCAACATAAATAACAGTACTATTGCCCATGAAGTTCCCGAAATGCTCTACGCTACCTACTTTTCACTCACAAGTACAGGCAGAATTACTGACTATATGTACCTTTTCGTCTACGATGATATAGACGACATAAACCTCTTTACTATGAATACTATTCTTATCTACACTTTCTTCTCAATTGTAGGTCTGCTGGCAGTCCTCGTATTCATGAGCATAAGGACAAAAAAGTACATGGACTATGAAAATAATTTCCGAAGAATAAGCGAACAGTACTCAAAAGGCGACTTCTCTGAGAAAATACCTGTTGACATTCCGGGAATACCCAATGAAATAGCGTCCTATGTCAATACCATAGCTACAAACGTAGCAACAAGTGAGGAAACAAGTAAAACGTTCATAGCTAACGTATCTCACGAACTCAGAACGCCTATGACCACTATCGGCGGTTTCGTTGATGGTATTCTTGACGGAACAATACCAAAGTCAAGAAGAAATGAATACCTTGTACTTGTGTCCAATGAAATCCAGCGACTTAGAATACTTATAACCTCTATGCTGAACATGAGCCGTTTTGAATCAGGTACTATGCGCCCTAACTTCAAGGAAATAAATCTCACTGACATTGTTATCAGAACTGTATTTATGTTTGAAAAGAAAATAGAAGAAAAACACCTTGAAGTCGAAGAACTCGACAGTGAAAAGCTGGTAGCAGTAGCTGACGGTGACCTTATTCAGCAGGTAATATATAACCTGATTGAAAACGCAGTAAAATTTATAAACGAAGGGGGTACGCTTTCATTCAGATTTGAAAAAGAAAACGGTATGTGTACAGTAGGAATAAAAAATACGGGTGAGGGACTTAAAGACTCCGAAATACAGCAGGTATTCGACCGCTTCTACAAAACAGACTCGTCAAGAGGCAAGGATACTACCGGTCTTGGTCTTGGTCTTTCAATTTCAAGAAAAATTATCCACCTGCATAACGGTCACATAGTGGTCAAGAGCGTTTACGGTGAATATACTGAATTTCTGATACAAATTCCCGAAAAACAGCCGTAAGGCAAAAGTACTGTGTGACGCATGAAAGGAGCAGAAATGGCAGAGATAAGAAAAAACATTTCAGGGAGCAACTACTTCGGTGAAACTCCTTCGGACAACAAAACTCAGACAGAAAATACTCAAACCCAAACTTTCAGACCCGTATACGATGAATTTATGTACGAACCGCTCGGATTTGAAAATAACCCCACTGATATTCCTCTTTACGACGAACCGCCTAAAACAAAGAAGCATAAGGCTAACGTAAGCGAGGTACTCACCATAATACTCTTTGTACTCCTCTTGCTTTCCTCAGCAGGTCTTTCAGTATGGGGGATAGTAAACGATGTAACTAACAGTCAGCTTGTAATTGACGAACTGAAAATAAAGCAGAATGTGGTACTCTATCAGGACGCTAAGCCTGAGGGTGCTAATGACCTCCAAAACTTCGTTGACGAAAACGGAAAGTACACTGTTGAGGGAGTAGCATCAGCAGTAAGAAGCTCAATAGTAGAAATCTACACCTATGCTGACTCCAAAAGGAGTACACTTCTCGGAACAGGTTCGGGAATAGTACTTTCCAGTGACGGATATATCGCTACTAATGCCCACGTTCTCAAAGAAAACGGCTACCATACCGTACATACTGCTGACGGAAGAAACTACAATGCGAAAATAGTAGGCAGAGATGTAAAGACCGATATTGCAGTAATATTAGTAAACGAGGCATCTCTTACTCCCGCAGTGCTTGGAAATTCCGATGAGGCAATAGTGGGGGAACAGGTAATAGCGATAGGAAATCCGGCAGGTCTTTCAAATACCGTTACTGACGGTATAATATCGGCAGTAAACAGGAAAATAAGAAGTGATTCAAGCGGATTTGAAATGAACTGTATTCAGACTAATGCGGATATAAGCCCCGGAAACTCAGGCGGTGCATTAGTAAATATGTACGGTCAGGTAATAGGCATAACATCCTCAAAGTACGCAAGCTCACCAAATTCCAGTTTTGAGGGTCTTGGATTTGCAATAACTATAAACGAGGCTAAGCCCATTATCGAGGAACTTATCAATACAGGCTACATATCAGGACGTTTCAGAATAGGTATACAGCTTATTGATATGTCCAACAAGGCTAAAATAGAGGAAATAGAAAAAGCCCTCGGTTACAGTATTCCCGAAGACTTTGCAGGTGTATTCATAGCAGATATAAGTCAGGACGCTGACATTGCAAAGACTGAACTCAAAGTAGGCGACTTCATAACTGCTATCAACGGAAAGTCAGTAAAAACTTACGATGAACTCTATGACACTATAAGCAGTATGTACAAAGCAGGAGATAAAGTACCTGCAACCTGTGCGAAGATAAGTGAAAACGGAGAGGTAAGCTACTACAATATAGAATTTACTATAATGGAAGACAAGTCAGGAAACTTCTGAAAAAAAAGGAAACTCATCTGAGTTTCCTTTTTTGTGCGGTTATACGGATTACTTTTCTTCATTTTCATTGCTTACAGGTACACTTTCGAGTAAATCCGTATCCTCTGCAATTTCTTCTGCACTTACTGTATCTTCTTGGGGCAGTCCAGCAGTTTCACTAACTACTGCCAAATCAGTACCCTGAACAACTACGGGACTTTTGAAGAATATCTTTCTCATTATCGGCAGTGCCTTTGAGAGTAGCTTGTAGAAAAACTCGATGATTATTGAGGTAACAAGACTCATTGCAATGAGTATAAGAAGGTCTACCCATACGTTTTTGGTCTTGTATACTATCTTAGTAGCCTCGTAGAAATAGTAGCAGTAGAAACTGTGAGTAAGCCAGATATTGGTACTGTGCTTGCCCAGATATGCGAATACCTTTTTAAATATCTTGAATCCGTCAAACATTACTGATGCTGATATTGTAAACACTGCGGAATGTACTATATCAATAGTATCGCCCTCTATGAACCACCTTGTATACAGTACGAGGAAACAGCCTGCAAAACCTACAAGCCACCTGAAACGCATATTCTCAAATACTAACTTTATCTTTACTATCTTGTCGTACTTTGCAAATACTATTCCTGCGAAGAACGTACTTGAATAGTGTACTATCTCGAAGAACCTTGCGTAGTAGAAATTGTTGTCAAGACCTGAAAAAGCCTCAATTCTTGCGAGTCCGGGGAAAATATTCCTTATGAGTATATCAACTACTATTACCCAGAACATATCGACAGTAAAGCTATTGCTTTTTCTCAGAAGCCTTGCAAATATATACCCCAGCGGTATGGCACACAGGTAAGAGGCAAAAAACCACCACTCACCGTTAAAAGTATTTGAAAAACCGAAAAAGTTTTCTATTATACTCGTAAGGCACTCCCGTGGGCTTTCAAATACAAATCTCCTGCAAAGCCACGATATATCTTCACTGTCTCTCCTGAAAAATATAAGTGCGACGGGTATAAATATGCAGAATACTTTCCAGTAGCTTTTGTACAGTGTAACAATTGTCCTCGAAACGCTGTACTTTCCTTTCTCGTACTGCTTGTACATACCGTAGCCTCCGAGGAAAAAGAACAGACTTACACATATTTTACAGCTCATTGCCAACGCTCCGAGGTAGCCGTCATCTACAAATCCTTTCCAGTGAGGTGAACTGAATTTTCCGAATCCCACAGGAAAACGCTCCATAAATCCTGCAAGGTGGTGCAACAGCATAAGTGTTACCGCTACGCCCTTTACAGCTTTTGTATCTTCTCTTGTAAACATATCCCACTCCTTTGATTTTACCGTTATATAATGTGAGTTCGACAAATTATAAATTTGCAGACTACTGCAAGGGTCGCTCCTGCAATGAATTTCATTTGTTGAATTTCTATAATCTTACGGGCGTACACATAGGTACGCCCCTACTATTTGACAATTGATAATAATATTAGAACAAGATATTTTTGTCCAAAGAATTTCTAAAAATTATAAAACAGGGATTCGGGAGACAGCGTCCCCCGACATTAAATATCATCGAACTCACGTTTATATACTAAATGTGAGTCCGATAAAATCGGACTCACATAGCTTTTACTTCTCTGAATTTATAAACATATCGTAAATTCTGCGTATAGCTTCCGGAAGGTCACTCTCACTTACTCCGATTATTACATTAAGCTCACTTGAACCCTGGTCAATCATTTTTACATTTATTCTTGCGTGTGCCATTGATGCGAATATACGGGCAACAGTACCCCTTGTATTCTTCATTCTGCGTCCTACTACTGCAAGGAGTGCAATTCCGTCCTCAATTTCAATGTTGTCAGGAGATACCTCTTTTCTTATACCCGAAATTACTTTATCTCTTACGGGATTAAGTTCGGCACTGTCAACAGTAATGCTCATAGTGTCTATACCTGAGGGCATATGCTCAAATGATACGCCGTTTTCGTAAAGTACTTTAAGTACTTTCATTCCGAAGCCCTTTTCACTGTTCATCATTGCCTTTTCAATATTGATTGTACTGAATCCTTTTCTTCCTGCAATACCCGTAATAGTGTGATTAAGGCTTTCCTTGCTGAAATCGAAGTCATCTGATACAATCATAGTACCTGAGTCCTGAGGGCGGTTGGTATTTCTTATATTAATAGGGATACCTGCTGAACGTACAGGGAATATAGCGTCCTCATGGAGAACAGATGCACCCATATAAGCAAGCTCTCTGAGTTCACGGTAAGTTATTACCTCGATTACGTCAGGTTTTTCGACTATTCTGGGGTCAGCAACGAGGAAACCTGAAACATCGGTCCAGTTTTCGTAAATATCGGCTTTTACTGCGTTTGCTATTATTGAGCCTGTAACGTCTGAACCGCCCCTGGAAAATGTTTTTATATATCCCTCAGTAGTTCTGCCGTAGAATCCGGGAATTACTGCGTTTTCAAGACCTTTGAGCCTTTCTCTTACTGCCTTTACAGTCTGGTCAAGAAGGAGTACACCTTTTGTATCGAATATGATTACGTCTTTTGCGTCAACAAAATTGAAGCCGAGGTACTTTGCAAGTACTTTTCCGTTGAGGTACTCACCACGGCTTGCAGAGAAGTCTCTTGCAGGTCTTGCGACCAATTCCTTAGCTATGGAGTCAAACTCGTCATCGAGTGACATATCGAGGTTAAGTTCTGAAATTATACCATTGTATCTGTCTTTAATAGTCTGGAAAGGTTCAGAAAAGTCCAGACCGCTTCCGGCGAGTTCACAGCACTTGTAAAGCATATCAGTAATTTTTATGTCATCTGAAAAACGCTTTCCGGGAGCTGAGGGTACAACGAACTTTCTTTTGGGGTCACTTTTTATTATGTCAGCTACTTTTCTGAACTGATTTGCGTCTGCAAGACTGCTTCCGCCGAATTTTACTACTTTATCTGCCATAAGAAATCATTCCTTCTATAAATAATTGCCGTAAGGGGCATTTTAACTCACATTATAAATTATATTCCATTTTTGACCTAAAATCAATTGATATAAAAGCCAAATTTACCCCCTCAAATACTGTTTTTTTAGTAAATACGCTTGTACGTGTGTGGCGGACACATGGCACGGAAATCAATTAAGGTTTCCCTTGCAATGCACTTTGTTAAAATTTTATAATCATACTCATTCACAGTCAGTTTTTTCTGTGGAACTGACATTAATTAAAAAAGCCGTTCTTTTTACGGAACGGCTTTTCTATGTTAAATATATAATAATCTGCTATTAAACGAGCTTGATGATAGCCATTTCAGCAGCGTCGCCACGGCGGGGACCGATTTTAACAATCTGTGTGTAACCACCGTTTCTGTCAGCATACTTGGGAGCAATTTCGTCAAAGAGTTTCTTTGCGACAGCTTCCTTAGTAACGTATGCAAATACCTGACGCTTGGAGTGCAGATCGTTGTTTTTACCGATAGTAATCATCTTTTCTGCTACTGCACGAACTTCCTTAGCTCTTGTAACGGTTGTTTCAATCTGACCGTTTTCGAGAAGGAAAGTTACCATGCCTCTGAGCATTGCCTTTCTATGGTCAGATGTTCTGCCCAGCTTTCTTGTACCCGGCATGTTATTCACTCCTTTACATATAAATACGCTTTAATACGTGTTTTATGGTTTTATTCTTCTTCGGAAGAAAGGTCGAAGCCAAGTGACTGGAGCTTCTCCTTTACCTCATCGAAAGATTTCTTTCCAAGGTTTCTAACCTTCATCATTTCTTCCTCAGACTTGTTTATCAAGTCATCTACGGTATTGATTCCGGCACGTTTCAGACAATTGAATGAACGCACTGACAAGTCAAGGTCCTCAATGGTCATCTCAAGAATTTTCTCCTTGCCCTTTTCATCGTGTTCAGCGAGGACTTCAACCATTCCAGCTTCTTCTGAAAGGTCAATAAACAGCTTGAGGTGTTCATTAAGGAGGTTGGCGGCCTGTGACAGAGCTTCCTTGGCGGATATAGTACCGTCAGTCCATACTTCTATGGTAAGCTTGTCATAATCTGTAACCTGACCGAGACGGGTATCTTCGACAGTGTAGTTTACTTTAAGGACGGGGGTATAGATACTGTCAACAGCAATAACGTCAACAGGGAGATTAATCTGTTTTTTATTGCGTTCTGCTGAAACGTAGCCTCTGCCTCTGTCGATAGTAATTTCCATGTAGAGTTTAGCGTCTTTGCCGAGGGTAGCGATATGCATACCGGGGTCAAGGATATTAACTTCCGAATCGGTTTTAATATCACCGGCAGTTATTTCACATTCGCCCTCTGCCTCTACATATACTGTTTTCGGACCCTCTCCGCAGAGTTTAGCAGTCAGACCCTTAATACTGAGGATTATTTCCGTAACGTCCTCTTTTACGCCCGGAATAGTTGACAATTCATGATGTACTGTACCGTCTTTGCCCTGAAGCTTTACAGACGTTACAGCAACACCCGGAAGTGAGGAGAGCAGCACACGTCTGAGGCTGTTTCCGAGTGTAATTCCGTATCCACGCTCCAGCGGTGCTAAAACGAATTTGCCGTATTTGCCGTCACTTTTAAGCTCAACAATTTCAATATCAGGCTTATTGATTTTCTCCAGCATAAAAACCCTCCTATTTCGCAATAACTGTTTTTTTCGAGTTCTGTCTTTTCAAGCAATATCAGCTTATTACTTGGAGTACAGCTCGACGATGAGGTGAGTAGCTACCTCGTAGTCAATATCCTCTGCTGAGGGAAGACGGTTTACAGTAGCTGAGAAATCGTCCTTCTTAGCATCAAGCCATACAGGAACGAGTCTGTCCTTGGTTTCTTCAACAGTAGCCTTGAACTTTTCAGAAGTTCTGTCTTTTTCACGGAGAGCGATTACATCGCCTACTTTTACTCTATAAGAAGGAATATTTACCTTTTTGCCGTTTACTGTATAGTGGCTGTGAACGACGAGCTGTCTTGCTTCACGTCTTGTGAGAGCGAGACCCATTCTGTACACTACGCTGTCGAGTCTTGATTCAAGGCAGGTAATGAGGTTGTCACCGGCTTTGCCTTCCATCTTTGAAGCGATTTCAAAGTAGTGATAGAACTGCTTTTCAAGTACTCCGTAGATGAATTTGAGCTTCTGCTTTTCTTTGAGTTGAAGACCGTATTCAGAAACTTTCTTTCTGTTGTTAGCGTTTTTGAAACGGATTGATTCTTTTTTTGAAACGCCCATTACTGCGGGGCTGATACCTAAGTATCTGCATTTTTTAAGAATAGGTTCTTTCTGTACTGCCATTTCTTAATACACCTCCAAATAATCAGACACGACGTCTTTTAGGCGGACGGCAACCATTGTGAGGAATAGGAGTAACGTCCTTAATCATCTTAACTTCAAGACCAACTGTCTGTAAAGCTCTGATAGCGGCTTCACGTCCTGCTCCGGGTCCCTTAACGTAAACTTCTACGTTTTTAAGACCGTGTTCCATAGCAGCCTTTGCAGCTGTTTCAGCGGCTGTCTGAGCTGCGAAAGGAGTAGACTTCTTTGAGCCTCTGAATCCAAGTTCGCCAGCACTTGCCCATGAGATAGCGTTGCCTGCTGTATCGGTGATAGTTACAATTGTATTATTGAAAGTGGACTGAATATGAACTGCTCCGCTTTCGATATTCTTACGCTCCCTGCGTCTTCTGACGCTGGTAACTTTTTTACCTTTCTGCTGTGCCAAAGCTCATGACCTCCTTACTTTTTCTTGTTAGCGATAGTCTTTACAGGTCCCTTGCGGGTTCTTGCGTTAGTCTTGGTTCTCTGACCTCTTACGGGGAGACCCTTTCTGTGACGAACGCCTCTGTAACAGCCTATTTCAACGAGTCTTTTGATATTGAGAGCAACTTCACGTCTGAGGTCACCCTCAACAGTGTAGTTTGCATCTATATAGTCACGAAGTTTAGCTACGTCCTCCTCAGCGAGGTCTTTAACTCTTGTATCAGGGTTTACACCTGTTGCTTTGAGGATATTTGTTGCAGTCTGACGACCGATTCCGTAGATATAAGTGAGTCCGATTTCAACTCTCTTGTTCTTGGGAAGGTCAACACCGGCTATTCTTGCCATATATTTATTACACCTCCAAATTTACAGTGCAGGATTAACCCTGACGCTGTTTATGCTTAGGGTTTTCGCAGATTACCATGATTCTGCCTTTACGTTTAATAACCTTGCACTTTTCGCATATAGGTTTAACTGAAGGTCTGACTTTCATTGAAAATACCTCCTTTTGCGGATAGCGGACATAAAGTCCTGTACTGATTACTTAACACGCCATGTTATACGTCCTTTTGAAAGGTCGTAAGGCGACATTTCAAGCTTTACCTTATCGCCCGGCACTATTCTGATATAGTTCATTCTTAGTTTGCCTGAAACGTGAGCGAGTACCTCATGACCGTTTTCAAGCTCTACTTTGAACATAGCATTCGGCAGAGCGTCTGTTACAACGCCTTCAACTTCGATTACATCTTCCTTTGACAAGCTGACAGCCTCCTTTTTCACTCATTGGCATAGCATTTAAGCAATGTCCTGAGTTTTTTGTCGGTTATACCGTTTAAATCAATAACACTGCCGGTTGGGCTGATATGTTTCAGGTTCTTCCTCTTGTGCGAGGCAAGTTTACGGCTTTTGCCGTCTGCTATGAAACAATATCCGTTCTGCAACTGAGTGACAGTGAAGAAGCCTCCCTTGTCACGTCCGGCAGTAGCCTTTACGACCGAACCTGCGATTAACTGCTTCACACTGACCTCCGTTAAGATTCTGTCAGGATAACGGGACCGTCAGGAGTTATTGCGATCATATGCTCAAAGTGAGCAGAAAGTGAACCTGACTTGGTTACCACAGTCCAGTTGTCTTTAAGGGTTCTGACGTCATCGCCCTTTACGTTTATCATAGGTTCAATGCAGATTGTCATACCTGAGACGAGTCTTGGACCATGACCTGCATGACCCCAGTTCGGCACTTCGGGTGACTCATGCACTTCTCTGCCTATACCGTGGCCGCAGTAATTTCTTACGATTCCGTAGCCTCGTGAAGCACAGTATTCTTCGACAGCATGAGAAATATCTCCTACTCGGTTGCCTGCCTTAGCCTGAGCAATGCCTTCAAAAAGCGATTGTCTGGTAACTTCAAGCAGTGCCTTTGCTTCATCAGAAATTTTTCCCACAGGGAAGGTCCAGCAGCTGTCACCGTTAAAGCCTTTGTAAGCTGCACCGGTGTCAATGCTTACTATATCGCCTTCTTTGAGCCTGTGGCTTGCCTTAGGGATTCCGTGGATTACCTCATCGTTTACTGAGATACAAGCGTTGCCGGGGAATCCGTAAAGTCCTTTGAAACAGGATTTACAGCCGTGTCTTGAATAAAACTCTCCGACCAGCTTATCAACGTCAAGCGTTGACATACCTGCCTTTAATTTTTCGCCCGCATACCATATTGCGTTGCAGGTAAGCTTACCTGCCTCACGCATTATGGCGAGTTCGGACTTTGACTTTATAGTGATACTCATTACTTGACTCCTACCTCTGCAAGAGTGAGTTTTGAAGTATCAGCAACTTCTTCTTGTCCGATTACGACAGCAAGCTTGCCCTGCTTTTCGTAATAGTCTTTGAGAGGAGCTGTTTTTTCGTGGTAAACAGCGAGTCTTTCGATAACGGTTTCGGGCTGGTCGTCCTTACGGATAACAGTCTTGTCACCGCACTTGTCACAGATACCCTCTGTTTTAGTAGGTTTATATTCAACGTGGTAGGAAGCACCGCAACCCTGGCAGACACGTCTGCCTGAGACTCTGTTTTTGATAGTTTCATCGGGAACGGAAATTTCAATTACCTTGTCGATTTTAATTCCCATAGCGTCAAGAGCCTCTGCCTGAGGAACTGTTCTTGGGAAACCGTCGAGAATAAAACCGTTTTTGCAGTCGTCCTCAGCTATTCTGTCCTTTAATATTCCGATTACAATGTCATCGGAAACCAAAGCACCTGCGTCCATGGCAGTTTTAGCTTTAAGACCGTATTCTGTTCCGTTTTTTACTGCTTCACGCAGAATATTTCCGGTAGAAATCTGAGGAATATTCAGAGCTTCGGAGACCACCTCAGCCTGAGTACCCTTTCCGGCACCGGGAGCACCTAAAAAGATAAGATTCATTATGTTTCCCTCCTTAGTTTAAGAAGCCTTTGTGGTGACGCATCATAAGATGTGATTCAAGTGTTCTTGTAGTTTCCAGTGCAACGCTTACAGCGATGAGGATTGTAGTACCGCCCATTGAGAGCGAAGCGAGCTGCGAATCAGCCATTGAGATAAATATCGGGATTATAGCTATAATTCCGAGGAAGAATGCTCCGACGAGAGTAATTTTTGAAAGAACTCTCTGAATATAGTCGGCAGTAGGCTTACCGGGTCTTATTCCGGGTATGCCACCGTTGCTCTGTCTGAGGTTATTAGCAATTTCAACGGGGTTGTACTGGATTGAAACGTAGAAGTAATTGAATCCGATGATGAGTATGAAGTAGATTATAGCGTAGGACCAGCTTCTTGTACTGAAAAAGTGGCAGAAGTGGTAATAGAAACCTGTGGTTTTGGTAACGGGCTTAAAGAGCTGTATTGTAGCGGGGAGTGACATAAACGACATAGCGAAGATAATAGGCATTACACCGCTCATCATTACCTTTATCGGAATATGTGTTTTCTGTCCGCCGTACTGCTTTCTTCCTACTACTCTTTTTGCATACTGTATCGGGATTCTTCTTTCAGCCTCATTGAGGAATACAATAAAGCCGATTTCAAATACTATAAAGAGCAAGTAAGCGATAGTTACGAACAAATACTTGCTTGGTTCTTGTTTTGTAAGCCTTATAAGAAGACCTGCGTCGGTTGGAAATCTTGCGGCTATACCCGCAAAGAGTATTACGGAAACGCCGTTTCCGATACCCTTGTCACTTACACGGTTGCCCATCCATACTACAAATGATGCACCTGCAATAAAACAGCATACAATTACTGCCGCAGCAAACCAGCCCTGCCAGCCGTCAACGTACTTTACTGCACTTGCCCCGTCAACGTTCATGCGTTTGAGGGTAATATAGTAAGCGATTGACATAAACACAGCCAGAATCATTGAAACGAATGCAGTAATCTTATCTATTTTCTTACGACCTTCCTCGCCCTCGTCCCTTAGGCGTTCAAGCGGAGGGAGTGCGTAAGTCAGAAGCTGCATAATAATTGACGAGTTGATGAACGGTGTGATTGACAATGAGAAGATAGTGGCTTTGGACAAGCCTCCGCCGGTCATGGTATTCAGATATTCGAGGAAGTTTCCTGTACCCTCAGTATTCATCTTGACCCAGTCACCGACAACCTGCGGGTCAAGGAACGGGACGGTAACAGCACTTCCGAATCTGAATATCACTATCATGAGTAATGTGTAGAGAATTTTTTTCCTTATTTCAGGAACACCCCATGCCTTCTTCAAGGTTTCAAACACATTACATCACCTCTGCTTTCCCGCCAGCCTTTTCTATTTTTTCGATAGCACTCTGTGAGAATTTAGCAGCCTTTACTGTAAGTTTAACATTGAGTTCGCCGTTTCCGAGAACTTTTACACCGTATTCAGCTTTCTTTACAAGACCTGAGGCAATAAGGAGTTCTGTATCAACAACAGTGTCCTCAGTGAACTTGTTAAGGTCTGAAACGTTTACGATTGCATACTTTTCAGCGAAGATATTGTTGAAGCCTCTTTTAGGGATACGTCTTGCAAGAGGCATCTGACCGCCTTCAAAGCCGATTCTTACTCCGCCTCCTGAACGTGCGTTCTGACCCTTGTGACCCTTGCCGGCAGTTTTGCCGTTACCTGAGCCGTGGCCTCTGCCTACACGCTTTACAGCCTTGTTTGAATCAAGAGCGGGTGTTAATTCGTGAATTTTCATGCTTCTGCACCTCCTTGCTTACGCTTCTGTAACCTCAACGAGGTGTGAAATCTTATTGATTTTTCCCTGTGTCTGAGCGTTGTCAGGCTGAGTTGTCACATCGCCGATTTTTTTCAGACCGAGTGACTGTGCAGTAGCAATCTGGTCTTTTTTTCTGCCGATAAGGCTCTTTACGAGCTTGATGTTCTTTGCCATGAGTTACTGCCTCCTTAACCGAAAATTTCCTTGACGGTCTTTCCTCTCTTTTCTGCGACTTCCTTAGCAGAAGCACATGAAGTAAGACCGCTGATAGTAGCTCTTACTACATTGCAGGGGTTATTTGAACGGAGAGACTTAGTTCTGATGTCCTTGATGCCTGCAACTTCGATTACGGCACGGACAGGACCGCCTGCGATAACGCCTGTACCGGGTGCAGCGGGCTTCATAAGAACTCTGCCTGCACCGAATGCACCTACGATTTCGTGAGGAATTGTAGTACCTTTAAGCGGAATTTTTACAAGGTTCTTCTTAGCATCTTCGATACCCTTGCGGATAGCATCGGGAACTTCTCCGGATTTTCCGAGACCGAAGCCTACTGTACCGTTTCCGTCACCTACTACTACGAGTGCAGAGAACTTCATGATACGTCCGCCCTTAACAGTTTTAGAAACTCTGTTAATTGCAACGACTTTTTCCTGAAGTTCAGGAGCCTGTGTTTCAATATTAGCCATCGTTTTACCTCCCCTTAGAATTTTAATCCGTTTTCACGGGCACCTTCGGCGAGTTCCTTGATTCTGCCGTGGTAGAGATAGCCGCCTCTGTCGAAAACTACCTCACTTATGCCCTTTGCAGCGGCATTTTTAGCAACAGCTTCTCCGACCTTGCGTGCGCCCTCAGCGTTTGCACCGCTGCCTTCAAAGCCCTTATCCATGCTTGATGCCGAAGCAAGAGTAACGCCGTTTATATCGTCGATAACCTGAGCATAGATATGCTTGTTTGAACGGAACACATTCAGACGGGGACGTTCGGGAGTACCTGAGATTTTAGCACGTACTCTGCGATGTCTCTTTAATCTTGCCTTATTGCTGTCAAATTTCTTAATCATAGCAATCTGCTCCTTTTAATTACTTCTTGCCCTTGCCGGCCTTGCCTTCCTTGCGGATAATGTGTTCGCCGGCATATCTGATACCCTTGCCCTTATAAGGCTCAGGAGGACGCTTTTCACGAACTTCTGCTGCAAACTGACCTACAGCCTGCTTGTCGATACCGCTTACAACGATTTTGTTGGGCTGCGGAACATCGAGCTTTATAGCGTCTGTTTCCTCAATGATAACGGGGTGTGAGTAGCCGAGGTTAATAGTAACCTTGTTGCCCTGCTTTGAAGCACGGTAGCCGACACCTTCGATTTCAAGAGTTTTTGAGTAACCGTTTGTAACGCCCTCTACCATATTGGCGATGAGGGTTCTTGTAAGACCGTGGAGTGAACGGTGACGCTTGTCATCGCTGGGTCTTGTAACGTTGACAGTTCCATCGGAGATTTCGATACCGAGTTCCTTGCTGAACTGTCTTGAAAGTTCGCCCTTAGGTCCCTTTACTGTGATAAGGTTGTTATCATTTTTAACCTCTACACCTGCGGGAACTGTAACGGGCATTCTGCCGATTCTTGACATAGCTGTTCCTCCTTACCAGATGTATGCGAGTATTTCTCCGCCGACATTGAGCTCTCTTGCCTTCTTGTCAGTTACAATACCCTTTGAAGTTGAAACGATTGCGATACCCAGACCCTTTCTTACCTTGGGCATATCTGCACAGCTTGAATAGATACGCAGACCGGGTTTTGAAACACGTCTGAGACCTGTGATGACAGGTGACTTGTTATCGCTGTATTTAAGCGTAATTCTGATAACGCCCTGCTTGCCGTCCTCGATAAGCTGGAAGCCTTTTACATAACCCTCGTCAACGAGAATCTGTGTAATATCCTTCTTTACTCTTGAAGCGGGAACGTCAACTGTGGCGTGCTTTGCAGTATTAGCGTTGCGGATTCTTGTCAGTAAATCTGCTATTGTATCAGTGATTTGCATGCCGAATGACCTCCTTAATGTATTTTACCAGCTTGCCTTCTTAACGCCGGGAATCTGACCGTCGTGAGCAAGCTCTCTGAAGCAGATACGGCAGATGCCGAATTTTCTGAGATATGCGTGCGGTCTGCCGCAAATCTTACATCTGTTGTATGCTCTTGTGGAGTACTTGGGAGTTCTCTGCTGCTTATTAATCATTGCCTTTTTAGCCATTGTTATTCCTCCCTGAGATTACTTAATGAACGGTGCACCGAGGAGTGAGAGAAGTTCTCTTGCTTCCTCGTCTGTCTGGGCAGTTGTAATGAAGTTGATATCCATACCTCTTACCTTGTCGATTTTATCGTACTCGATTTCGGGGAAGATAAGCTGTTCCTTGATACCTGTTGAATAGTTGCCCTTGCCGTCGAATGAATTTGCACTGATTCCTCTGAAATCACGAACACGGGGGAACGCAACATTAAAGAGCTTGTTTACAAATTCGTACATTTTTTCGCCTCTGAGAGTTACTTTAACGCCGATAGGCATACCCTCACGGAGCTTAAAGTTGGCAACTGACTTCTTTGCTCTGCACACTACGGGCTTCTGACCGGTAATAGCAGCGAGGTCAGTCATGATAGCGTCAATTACCTTGGCGTTGTCCTTAGCTTCACCTGCTCCGACGTTGATAACAACCTTTTCGAGCTTAGGAATCTGCATAACGCTCTTGTAGCTGAATTTCTTCATGAGTGCGGGAGCAACGTCGCTAACATAATAATCTTTCAAACTTGCCATGTCGTTTCTCCTTTGCTATTATTCAAAAGATTTGCCGCACTTCTTGCACTGACGGAGTTTTTTTCCGTCCTCAAAAACGTGAGCAATTCTTGTGGGCTTTCCGCACTTGGGGCAAACAAGCTGTACCTTTGAAGCATAGAGAGGAGCTTCGGTTTTTACTATACCGCCCTTTTCGCCCATTCTTGTGGGCTTGATGTGCTTAGTGATAATGTTGATGCCCTCAACGATTACCTTATTTTCCTTAGGGCTTACTTCAACAACCTTACCGGTTTTTCTGTTGCCCTTGTCGTCGAATTTATCCTCGTACTTGCCGGTGAGAAGAACGACAGTGTCACCGGTTTTAACGTGTACCTTACTCATATTCAATGACACCTCCGATTAAAGAACTTCGGGAGCGAGGCTGAGTATCTTGGTATATTCCTTTTCACGCAGCTCTTTCGCAACTGGTCCAAAGATACGTGTACCCTTGGGGTTCTTGTCTTCCTTGATGATAACGGCAGCATTTTCGTCAAAACGGATATAAGTTCCGTCATCTCTTCTGAGACCCTTTGCCGAACGAACGATAACTGCCTTTACAACGTCGCCTTTCTTTACAACGCCTCCGGGTGTTGCTTTCTTAACCGAAGCAACTACTACATCGCCGATATTTGCATATCTTCTGCGTGTACCTCCCAGAACTCTGATACACATAAGCTCTTTTGCACCTGTGTTATCAGCGACTTTAAGATAAGTCTGCATCTGTATCACAGCGAGTTCCTCCTTTCAAGCCTTACGGCTTATATCAAATTACTTAGCTTTTTCGATTATAGTGGTTACACGCCATCTCTTATCTTTTGAGAGCGGGCGGGTTTCCATAACTTCAACACGGTCACCGATTCTGCACTCATTGTTCTCATCGTGAGCTTTGAGTTTAACGGTACGCTTGATGATTTTCTTGTAAAGCGGGTGTTTAACGTTGTCAACGATAGCAACTACGACAGTTTTGTCCATTTTGTCGCTTACAACCTTACCTACTCTTGTTTTTCTAAGGTTTCTCTCAGCCATAGCCTAAATCCTCCATTACTGCTGTGAAGCAAGCTCTGCCTGACGCAGAGTTGTCTTTACACGGGCAATATCTTTCTTTACAGCTTTAAGACGAGCTGTATTGTCAAGCTGGTTTATAGCGTGCTGAAAGCGGAGAGCAAAAAGCTCTTCTTTCAGACTTGTGAGCTTCTGATTAAGTTCATCTACTGAGAGTTCTCTGATTTCTGATGCCTTCATTACTGCTCCACCTCCTGCTCTGCTTTGGTAACGAACTTGCACTTGATAGGAAGCTTGTGCATAGCAAGACGCATAGCTTCTCTTGCAGTTTCCTCGGAAACGCCCTTTATTTCAAAGAGTACTCTGCCGGGTTTAACAACTGCAACCCAGTATTCAGGTGAACCTTTACCTGAACCCATTCGTGTTTCAGCGGGTTTTTCTGTAACGGGCTTGTCGGGGAAAATTTTAATCCAAACCTGACCGCCTCTTTTGATGTAACGTGTCATAGCGATACGGGCTGACTCAATCTGGTTGGAAGTAATCCAAGCGGGTTCGAGGGCTTGAAGACCGTAATCACCGTAAGTTACCTTGTTTCCTCTGTATGCCTTGCCTTTCAGACGACCTCTGTGGACTCTGCGGTACTTAACTCTTTTTGGAAGAAGCATTACTGGTTACCTCCTTCACTTTTTCTTGCGTCACGGTTGAAGTTTCTTCCGCCACGTCTGTTTCCGTCACGTCTGTCATCACGACGGCGGTTATTGTTTCTGTCGTTTCTCTTTTCGGACTTTTCTCTCTTTTCAGCGGCCTTAGCAGCATCGCCTTTAAGAACTTCGCCCTTGTAAATCCATACTTTTACACCGAGTTTTCCGTAAGTTGTATCAGCCTCAGCGAAGCCGTAGTCGATGTCAGCACGGATAGTTTGGAGCGGGATTGTACCTTCGTGGTAGCTTTCGCTTCTTGCGATTTCAGCACCTGCAAGTCTGCCGGACACCTTAACCTTGATACCCTTTGCACCGAGGCGCATTGTTCTGCCGATTGACTGTTTCATAGCACGTCTGAAAGAAACTCTGTTCTCGAGGTCGAGAGCGATTTTTTCAGCGACGAGCTGAGCGTCCATATCAGGCTGTTTTACTTCGAGAATATTGATGTAAACCTGTTTGTTCATCATTTTCTCGAGCTGTAATCTGAGTTTTTCGATTTCTGTACCGCCCTTGCCGATAACGATACCGGGCTTAGCGCAGTGAATGTGGATTCTTACCTTGTCAGCAAAACGCTCGATTTCGATTCTGGGAACACCTGCTGCATATAAGCTCTTTTTAACGAACTCACGCACCTTGTAATCCTCAACGAGAGTGTTGCCGAAATCTGCCTTATTGGCATACCAGCGTGAATCCCAGTCCTTTATAACGCCGACACGGAGTCCGTGCGGATTAACTTTCTGTCCCATTATTCAGACCTCCTTGGGATTATTCTTTTTCTTTAAGAACAACTGTGATGTGTGATGTTCTCTTTAAAATTCTGTATGCTCTGCCCTGAGCTCTTGGCATGATTCTTTTCATGATAGGTCCGGGAGTTACGAAGCATTCTGCAACGTAGAGGTTATCCTTTTCCATACTGAAATTATTCTCAGCATTTGCCACAGCGGACTTTACAAGCTTTGCAACGATAGGACTTGCAGCCTTGGGAGTAAGGTCTAAAGTAGCTAAAGCGAGGTCAACAGGCTTGTTTCTGATAAGGTCAAGAACAATCTGTACCTTTCTGGGTGATATGCGAGCATTTCTCAAATAAGCTCTTGCTTCCATCTCTGAACTCCTCCTTCCGCTTATTTCTTACCGTTGTTTGATGTCTTTGAACCTGCGTGACCCTTATAGGTTCTTGTAGGTGCAAACTCACCGAGCTTGTGGCCTACCATATCTTCTGTAACGTATACCGGAACGTGCTTGCGTCCGTCGTGAACAGCGAATGTATGACCTACAAAGTCAGGGAAAATAGTTGAAGAACGGCTCCAAGTCTTGAGGACTTTCTTCTCGCCTGCTTCGTTCATAGCGACAACTCTTTTAAGGAGAACCTCCTGAACGTAAGGGCCTTTTTTAATGCTTCTGCTCATTAATCAGTTCCTCCTTTCAGATTACTTGCCGTTACGGCGTTTTACGATAAACTTGTCAGTTCTGTGGTGTTTTTTACGGGTCTTGTAACCGAGAGCGGGCTTGCCCCAAGGGGTAACAGGTCCGGGACGGCCGATAGGTGACTTACCTTCACCACCGCCGTGCGGGTGGTCATTGGGGTTCATAACAGAACCTCTTACAGTAGGTCTCCAACCCATGTTTCTTACACGGCCGGCTTTACCGTAGTTTACGTTTTCGTGGTCGATATTAGAAACCTGACCGATAGAAGCCTTGCAGTCGATAGAAACTTTTCTCATTTCGCCTGAGGGAAGTCTGACGAGAGCATACTTTTCTTCCTTACCCATAAGCTGAGCCATATTTCCTGCACTTCTTACGAGCTGTGCGCCCTTTCCGGGATAAAGTTCGATAGCGTGAATGAAAGTACCAACGGGAATGTCAGCGAGTTTAAGAGCGTTGCCGGGCTTGATATCAGCCTCTGAGCCTGACTCGATTTTGTCGCCTACTTTAAGACCGTTAGGAGCGAGGATATATCTCTTTTCGCCGTCCTCATACTGAACGAGTGCGATGAAAGCACTTCTGTTGGGGTCGTATTCAAGAGTGAGGACATTAGCAATCATGTTGTCCTTATCACGCTTAAAATCTATAACACGGTATTTTCTTCTGTTACCGCCACCTCTGTGACGGACTGTAATTCTGCCGTAGCTGTTTCTTCCCGACTTTTTCTTCATAGGTTCGAGAAGGCTTTTCTCCGGCTCAACCTTTGACAGAACCGAGTAATCAGTAACAGTCATCTGACGTCTCGAAGGTGTCGTAGGCTTGTAGCTTTTAATAGCCATTGTGTTTCACTCCTTAAAAAATGCGTTTTTTTGCGGGAGCATTACTCCCATACTTTAAAAAGGGGGGGGCAGGTTATCAAACCATACCCTCGAAGAATTCGATAGCCTTTGAATCAGCAGTAAGGGTAACGACAGCTTTTTTCCAGCTTGCAGTTTTTCCCTCGAATCTGCCCATTCTTTTCAGTTTGCCGTCAACGTTGAGAGTGTTTACCTTAGCAACCTTGACATTGAAAAGAGTTTCGACAGCCTTTTTAATTTCGGACTTGTTAGCGTCCTTGGCTACCTCAAAGGTGTACTTTCCGAGCTGGAGGTTGTCCATGCTTCTTTCAGTGATAACAGGCTTGATAATGATATCCTGTGGAGCTTTCATTATGCGTACACCTCCTCAATTTTTCCAACGGCATTTTTAACGACGATGAACTTGTCGTAGTTAAGAATGTCATAAACGTTAAGAGTATTTACAGCAGCGGTTTTAACGCCGGGAATGTTTGAAGCACTCTTTATAACCTTAGTGTCAGCCTCAGCAGTAACGATAAGAGCCTTGCCGTTTACTCCGAGAGCTTTGAGCATTTCAACGATAGTCTTGGTCTTGAAGCCGTCGAGGTTGAGAGCATCAAGAACGATTATGTTATTGTCGATTACCTTAGTTGAAAGAGCAGACTTCATAGCGAGTCTTCTTACTTTCTTGTTAAGGGAATATCTGTAATCTCTGGGCTTTGGTCCGAGAGCGACACCGCCGTGAACCCACTGAGGAGCACGTGTAGAGCCCTGTCTTGCGTGACCTGTACCCTTCTGTCTCCAGGGTTTTCTACCGCCACCGCTTACTTCTGTTCTTGTAAGAGTTGACTGTGTACCCTGACGCTGATTAGCGAGGTAGTTTACAACCATAGCGTGCATAACGCCCTGATTGGGTTCGATTCCGAAAACTGCGTCTGAAAGCTCTGTTTCGGAAACCTGCTTACCAGTCATATCAAATACTGAAATCTTAGCCATTTAAGTTTCCTCCCTTCATTAAGCCTTAACGCTGTCTACGATATAAACGATACCGCCCTTAGGACCGGGAACAGCACCCTTGATTGCAATGAGGTTGTTTTCGGGGTCAACCTTTACGATTTCGAGGTTCTGAACAGTAACCTGTTCTGCACCCATGTGACCAGCCATACCCTTGCCCTTGTAGATTCTTGAAGGCGATGAGCAAGCACCCATTGAACCGGCCTGTCTGTGAACAGGGCCTGTACCGTGAGTTTCTTTAAGTCTGTGCTGATTGTGACGCTTGATAGGGCCGGCATAGCCTTTACCCTTGCTTGTGCCTACAACGTCAACAGCGTCGCCTACTGCGAAGGTATCAGCCTTGATGATGTCGCCGACATTGAGTGAGTCACAGTCATCGAATTTAAATTCTTTAAGATTTTTCTTGCAAGCAACATCAGCCTTGTCAAAGTGACCCTTCATAGGCTTGTTTACTCTTGTAATCTTAACGTCGCCGTAGCCGAGTTGGAGAGCAGAATAGCCGTCATTTTCAACAGTTTTCTTCTGTACTACAACGCAGGGACCGGCTTCAACAACAGTTACAGGAACTACTTTTCCTGCCTCGTCGAAAATCTGTGTCATACCGATTTTCTTAGCGATAATGCCTTTCTGCATTTTAATTCCTCCTATAAGGTTATTGGTTGACAGTTTACATATCAACTTGACCGGCGGACTACCGCCATACCGTTTCCCGAACGGCAGTTTAAGGGGTAAAGCGTGTTAATTACTTAACTTCCATAACAACGTCTACGCCAGCGGGGATTTCGAGCTTGTCGAGAGCAGCAGTTGTCTTTTCAGTAGGACGGATAACGTCAACGAGTCTCTTGTGAGTTCTCATTTCAAACTGTTCACGGCTGTCCTTGTACTTATGAACTGCACGGAGAATAGTAACAACTTCCTTATCAGTAGGGAGCGGGATAGGACCTGAAACTCTTGCACCGCTTCTCTTGGCTGCCTCTACGATTTTAGCTGCTGCGATGTCAACAGTAGCGTGGTCGTAGCCCTTAATCTTGAATCTGATTTTTTCATTGACTGCCATTTAATTTCGCCTCCTCGAAATAATTTATGGGGACGTATATTCGGGATATTCACACGTTACCGTGTGTTTCACACATCATCTTACAAAAAAAGCCGAAAAACGAGTAAGTTTTCCGGTGAATAAGCGTACTATAAGAACACATGAGCGGTTTGCATACTTATGCACACGCAAGATACATAGTACGACAAAAGCACAGACTGTGTTCGCTATCCCATTCGCCCGGTTTAAAATCGGACATACTCCACGGAAATTCCCTGACAGACCGCCAGCAACCTTCCGCTTCAACGCATATCGTTTGCAGTCACGCACCTGAGTGCGTCAACAATAAGTATTATAGCATAAAGGAGAGTAAAAAGCAAGCATTTACAGGAATTAACTTTGTAAATTTTTTGTAAACAGATAAAAAGATTTAAATTAGTTCACTGTATACACTTATAATAAATACTGTTGTCAGGTTGAAAAAAATCTTGCAGGGGCGGACACATAGGTGCAACCCTACAAAAATTATACAATTATTTTAAAATTGGGTTTCCAAAGGGAGCTTGCTCCATTTGGCAGGGGGTTCGGGGGACAGCGTCCCCCGACATCAACGTACTTATTTCACAAGAAGTCTGTCAGATTTACTTTTCAATAGTACCGTGTGAGAGTGATTTAAGGTAAGCATTGATAAAGCCGTCAATATCGCCGTCCATAACAGCCTGAATGTTACCGTTTTCAAAACTTGTTCTGTGGTCTTTGGCGAGGGTATAGGGCATAAATACGTATGAGCGAATCTGTGAGCCCCATGCGATTTCACGCTGTACACCCTTTATGTCCTCAATTTTTTCGAGGTGTTCACGTTCTTTTATTTCCACCAGCTTTGCACGGAGCATTTTCATTGCATAGTCTTTATTCTGGTACTGGCTTCGCTGTGTCTGACAGGAAACTACTATACCCGTGGGCTTATGAATAAGTCTTACGGCGGAGCTTGTTTTGTTTACCTTCTGACCGCCTGCACCGCTTGAACGGTAAACTTCCATTTCTATGTCTTCGGGACGTATATCAACTTCTATTGAGTCGTCGATTTCGGGCATTACTTCAAGTGCAGCGAAAGAGGTATGGCGTCTGCCGGAGGAGTCGAAAGGTGAGATTCTTACGAGTCTGTGAACGCCTGATTCGGACTTCATATAGCCGTAAGCATTTTCGCCCTCAATAAGGATAGTAGCGGATTTAAGACCAGCCTCATCACCGTCGAGGTAGTCCATAAGAGTGACCTTATAATCGTGTCTTTCAGCCCACCTGTTGTACATTCTGTAAAGCATTTCAGCCCAGTCCTGAGCCTCTGTACCGCCTGCACCCGCATGGAAAGTAAGGATAGCATTAGAGCCGTCGTACTCGCCTGTAAGAAGGGTAGAGAGTTTTTCTTCTTCGAGTTTTTTCTTGAATGCGTCTGCGTCCGACTTTATTTCTTCGACAGAGCTGTCATCATCTTCTTCGATTGAGAGTTCAATAAGAGTAATGAGGTCTTCAAGGCTTTCATTGAGCTTATTAAATTTTTCTATTTTTCTTTCGAGAGCCTTTGTTTCACGCAGTACATTCTGTGAATTTTCGAGGTCGTCCCAGAAACCGTCCTTAGCAGTTTCCTGATTAAGTTCCTCTATTCTTTCCTTAGCTTTTTTTATATTGAGAACGTCTGCGAGTTCAGTCATTTCCTTACGGTAGCCTGTCATTTCTACCCTAAGGTCATCAAGTATAATCATAGTTTCAAATCCTTTCGTAACAAAACATAAGTATATTATAACACAATTTTTTCCTGACTGCAACGCTTTTGAAATAAAAACTTTGCTTTAACCAAATAAACAGGGGATTTTATGAGTTTTACTTAATTTATGGTATTGCAAATAAGTTTATTTGGTTGATTAAGTGAATTGAAATAATGAAACATGAGTGATATAATATTAACGTAAGCAAAGCGAACCACGAAAATCAATTTTGAAAAATATACATATTGAAGTACATATTTTATAAAACAGCTTTAAGAATTATGAGTGTGAATAGTTTTCTGATACAAAAAATTATTTGAAATTAAATGAAAACATATAAAAATCAGGGATTCCAAAGGGTGCGGTGTACCATTTGGCAGGGGGTTTAGGTGACAGTGTCCCCCAGCAAAACAATACCATGTGAATATTTTTCCTTTTGATGCACATAATATCCGCAGGCAGTGAAAACTGCTGACTTTTACCCAGTAAAGAGGCGGAATACTATGAAATCCAAGGAAATAACAAGGTACTCTAAAAATCTTCTTAAAGGCAGGCGTACAGTAACTTCGCTGATTTGCCTTTTACCCGTATTTGCAGAAATTTTCATAAGGTTTACCGAGGCATCAGCGTACAGTCTTTTGCTTTACTTCTGCGAAACACCGCCTGTTTCACTGTTTACGGGAAAAAGTACTGCACAGACAGCAGTAGCGGTAACAGGCGGAATAATAAGACTTGTTTCCGTTTCACCCCTATTATTTGCATCTGCAAAAAGACTTTGTGAAATATGCAGTGAAAGTGGCAGAGTTACGCCTTTTGCGGACGTAATTACTGACCGTCGCTTTCTTGCAAAAAGCATAAGTGCGTCAATGCTTTCAAAAGCAATCGGACTTTTTGCCCTTGTACCTGCAATACTTTTCGGAATTACTGCGTACTCGCTGATAGTACAGGAGAGCAAGCCTGAGATTACATTTATGGGAGTAAATGCGTGTATTTTGTCAGCAATTTCGGTATGCGGTTGGATTTCAGTAAAAATAACGCTCTCTGCACTGCCTTTTATGATGTACTACTTTCCTGAGAAAAACATATTTTCACTTACTGTATACACGGTAAAATTCATGAACAGCAGAAAAATGAGTCTTTTAAAGCTGGGACTTACAAATCTTGCAGGACTGCTTGCAGTGTTTCCCTATAAATTTCCTGAATTTATGACATCAATATCACTCAGCATATCAATTTATGTAAAGGAGGACGAGTATTCTGAAAGAAATCGTATTGAAAGCGGAACTGGAAAGACCTATGGAGCTTCAAAAATTTCTCACCGAAAAAAAAGACGTTTCACGCCGTCTGCTGACGAAGCTCAAACGGCAGGAGCAGGGGATAACGTGTAACGGCAGACACATAAGGAGTATTGACAAAATCAGTGATGGTGATATAATTATATTGAGAATAACGGACGATAAACTACTTGAACCTAATCCCGACCTGAAAGTACCGATAGCGTTTGAAAATGAGAGTCTTATTGTATTTGACAAGCCAAGCGGAGTACCCGTACACCCGTCAGCAAAGCATCAGGGAGATACTTTGGGGAACTGCTTTTCTTCAATGTTTGAGGGTCTTGCTTTCAGACCCGTAAACCGTCTTGACCGTGATACATCGGGACTTTGTCTTGTAGCAAAAAGTACCTACTCAGCAAGTCTTTTACAGAAGAATTTCAGCAAGGTATACTACGCAGGCGTACACGGAATTACTGACGGGTACGGAACAATAGATGCACCCATAGCAAGGGAAAAAGAGTCAATAATCACGAGGTGCGTAAGGGAGGACGGACAGAAAGCAGTAACTCACTACACGAGAATACTTTGCAGTGAAAAGTACTCACTGCTTGAAATTCACCTTGAAACAGGCAGAACTCACCAGATAAGAGTACACCTTTCACATATAGGTCATGCCCTTGCAGGAGATGACCTTTACGGCGGACTGAGAGATGACATATCAAGGCAGGCTCTCCACTGCGGTGAACTTTCTTTTTCTGACCCCGTTTCAGGCAAAACAATTACTGTAAAATCGGATATTCCCGATGATATAAGAAAACTTTTCAGCGGAGGTAATTAAAAATGGAAAAAATAACGAGTTTCACGGTAGACCATACTAAATTCGGAGTAGGTATGTACATATCAAGAGTTGACTTTGGTGACATAGTAACTTACGATGTAAGAATGGTAAAGCCGAACGGAGGTATATATATATCAAATCCCTCGCTCCATACTATTGAGCATATCTTTGCTACTTACGCAAGAAATTCGGAGTTCGGGGACAAAGTGCTTTACGTAGGGCCTATGGGTTGCAGAACAGGTTTCTACCTGATTACAAAGGGACTGGAACACAAAAATGCAATAAAGCTGGTTCGTGACGCATATAAATACATATCCGAATACGAGGAGGAAATTCCGGGCTGTTCAGCAGTTGAGTGCGGAAACTACCTCGAACACGACCTTGAATCTGCTAAAAAAGACGTTCTGCCACTTCTTGAAAAGTTACAGGACTACACGGTTGAAATGCTCGACTACTCATACCATACGGAAAAAGCATAAATCACAGCATCAGACTTCTTGTGAAATAAGTACGCTTATGTCGGGGGGACGCTGTCCCCTGCCCCATGCCAAAGGGAACAAGCTCCATTTGGAAATCCAATTTTTTATAATCGCATAATTATGCTCATTTATAGGTAGAAATACAATGAATCCGAAAGGAGAGATATTCATTAAAAATAATGAAAGTACCTCTTTTTTAAGAGATTTCTTTGCAGTAATAGGCTACAACGCTTCAAAGTCATTCGGACGCTTTTTCTCAAAAATAGGTACAGGACTTATGTTCTTTGTACTTATTCTTGCAGAAATTCTAAGACTTATAATAAAGGTACTGCACTTTATTTCAAAAGAACTTACTGACTCATTCAGAAACCGCATTGCACTTTCAAGGAAGTTGCAGGCTGAGGTAAACAGGGCAAAAAAAGACGGGGACGAAAAAAAGTACCGTCAGGCAAAGCTCAACTTCATACTCTCTTTTGTATTCGGTGAGGACGGAGTACTGTATACTGCATTCAACTACATAATGCCTGTGGTATCAACAGCATTTCTCATAGGAGTTATAAAGTACGGCTCAGGTCTTGAATACGGTCTTGAAGTTACGTACAACGGAAAAAACCTCGGAGTAGTAGCTGAGGAAGCTGACTATGAAAAGGCTGAACGGGAAGTTTACAAGAAAATAAATTTTGCAGACGGTGAAACGATAAGTATTCCTGCAAGTTTCGTACTTAAAACAATCTCGGAAAGCGACGAGATACTTACAGCAAGACAGCTTTCTGACAAAATGCTGAAAGCCTCTGACGAGGAGCTTACAAATGCTTACGGAATCTATATAGACGGTGAATTTCTGTGTGCAGTAAAGAATACAAAGCCAATTGAATATGCTTTAAGTGAAAGGCTTCTGAACTACAAGGTAGTAGGAAGTGTAAAAGACGTATCTTACCAGAACAAAATAGAATATATAGACGGAATCTACCTTACAGACAGTATTGAGGACGAAAAAGACGTTATAAGCCTGCTTACATCGTCTACTGCACAGCGTGACGTATATGTAGTGGAGAGCGGTGACACACCTGTTTCAATATGTTTGAAGTACAATATGGACATTGAAACCTTCCAAATGCTTAACCCGTCACTTGAAAACAACTGTACGGCAGGACAGATAGTATACGTATTTGACTATGAAAACTACCTTCCCATACAGTATATACGAGAGCTTGACAGCGTATCGTTTTTAGGCTACGAAACAATACAGACTGAAACGAGCAGTCTTAATGTAGGAACAAAGTCGGTACTTATAAAGGGTGAGCAGGGTGAAAAGACAAGTCACATTGAAATTACATACGTTGACGGAATAGAGCGTTCAAGAAATATAATAAGTTCACAGGTAACAAAAGAGCCTGTAATGGAAGTAATAGGAGTAGGAACATATTCTGCAAAGCCTGACAGCCTTGAAGATACAAGGCTTACAGGTACGGGAGAATTTAGCTGGCCTGTTGACGGAGGCTGGATAAGTGACGTATTTATAAGTGACCGAAACCACAAAGGACTTGACATAGCCTCAGATATGGGTACAAGCATATACGCATCTGCTGACGGAGTAGTAGTTTCAGCAGGGTGGAACTGGGGCGGTTACGGCTATGTAGTAATGATTGACCACCTCAACGGCTACCAGACCGTTTACGCTCACATGAGTGAAGTATTTGCAAAAAGGGACCAGCGAGTTTCAAGGGGACAGCTTATAGGAGCAATGGGTTCTACGGGTGACTCCACAGGTCCTCACTGCCACTTTGAAGTGCGTTACATGGGAGTATGCTACAATCCTGCCGACTATCTTAATACTGTAAATTACAGTGAAAGCGAACTGAACGAGGCAAAGAAGAAAGAAGCAAATAATCCATAATATTTTTATTGGGGGACGCTGTCCCCCAATCCCCCTGCCAAAGGGAGCAAGCTCCCTTTGGAAACCCTATTTTTTTAAATTACTGCAATAGATTCTTGCAGATACGAAACCTGAGTTTAGCTGTCAAAACATTTTTAAAATATCACAATTAATAAAACTAAGAGCCTTAAAAAAGGACTTGGGGGAAAACTTTCTGAAAAAAAGTTTTCCCCCAAAATTTTATGTAACGAAACCGTCCTCAAATGCACTAATATACAGAACGTTCTGAATACATAAAGGGAGGGGGGATTTCATGTCAAGGAATATAAAGGAGTACTATGAGGAAAACGGAAGAAAGGTCTACCTCTACCTTATGACGCTTTGCAGTGACCCTGATACTGCCGAGGAACTGACGCAGGAAACTTTTTATCAGGCTATGCGCTCACTAAATTCCTACAAAGGTACAAGCAGTGTATATACATGGCTGTGCGGAATAGCAAAGAACCTGTGGCTTAGGGAATGTGAAAGGCGAAAGCGTCACCCCATAGCAGAACCTGACCTGAGCATGGCTGACCTAAGTCCACCGCCTGACGAAACAGCGGAGAAAAAAGACGAAAAAATGTATATACTGAAAAAGATACACAGTCTGCCTGAAACCGAAAAGGAAATAGTACTGCTAAGGGCGACAGGTGAGCTTACTTTTAGTGAAATAGGGGAAATATTCGGTAAAAGTGAAAACTGGGCGAGGGTTTCCTATTACCGTGCGAAGCAGAAAATAAAGGAGTGATTATATGAAGTGCAATATTGCAATGGACCTTTTACCGCTTTACTGTGAAAATCTTGTATCTGAGGAAACTGCACAGGATATAAGACTGCACCTGAACACCTGTGAAAAGTGCAGTAAAGTTTACAGTGAAATGCGTGACGAGAGCAAAGTAAGAGTGGCAATAAAGAAGAAAAAGAATATAAATCCGCTTAAAAAGGTAAAGAAAGCGATATTTCTGAAAGTAACGGGAATTGTACTGATGATTTTCACAGTGGTGATACTTACAGTTCAGTTCATGTTCATAGGTGTACCTGTAAATTCCGAAAATGTAGATGTAAGGTTTTATGTACTGAGTGAAAGGGAGACATACAAAAATCACCCCGACTTTATAGAATACATAGACCACACACCCTCAGACAACAAATATGTACTTTTTGTGGAATTTAAAGGCAAGGGAAGAAAAGTAAAGAGGAGATTCAAGGAAGCTCATGTAAATGCTATGGCAAATTCTTTCGGAACTTTCGGAATAGATTTTTATTATGAAATGTATCAGACGTTCAATCCGTTTGCCAAGAAAGATGACTGTACTTTCTGGAAAAACGATATAAAAATGGGTGACACGCTGACGATTGATTTTTTTGATGACTTTAAGGAGTACAATCTTTATGAGGAGTACCGGAAAGCACTTGCAGAAAAAGACAAGTAGTGAACTCTCTCCTACCTTAGAGGTAGGAGCTTCGTAAGAAGATTGGTATTTGAGTTTCCACCTGAAAATCAGGCAACCCTTATTCTTACA
>Ga0326511_10000617_pt1 | contig 31350 bp, 53 predicted proteins | sample 0_2496_0518_D_FD_203701 | JGI IMG/M metagenome (GOLD analysis project Ga0326511, IMG submission 203701) | Bovine rumen microbial communities from UC Davis, California, United States - 0_2496_0518 | ecosystem: Host-associated > Mammals > Digestive system > Stomach > Rumen | place: USA...
TAGTTCTATCCCTATTCTGTGGCACTCCGTAATACCTTGCGTTCAAATCTTCGTGAAAGTTGGTATAGCCTAAATCTGTTAAGAAGTCTAACCACTTCAAGAAATCAGCCTTAAACTTCTCTCCGTGCACTTGTGGTACATTCTCCATAACAAGCACTTGCGGTAGTTCTTTAGTTTCTTTAAGCAATCTTTCAACTTCCCAAAGTAAACCACTTCTTGTTCCGCTGCCTTTAGACATTCCTTCTTGCTTGCCGGCGATTGATAAATCTGTACAAAGTTCCTAAGGAAAAGAATAACAGACAACATAGGTGTATTTATCTGTATCCTCTATCCCTAGATCACCCCCTTTAACTTTAGTAATATCCATTGGTTCAAAATTTGTTCCATGAATAGCGTTATAAGATGCAATAGCATACTTATCAAATTCTACAACTCTGTAATGCTCGAAATCTGCCCCTAGTCGCTCTAAAGCCATAGCTTGTGATCCAACCCCGGCAAATAACTCTATCAACCTAATCTTGTTCTCAATCTTAAATTCAGGTCTACCGCCATCGAAAAAATCATTCAATAAATTAAGTTGTTCCATTTGCGTCACTCCCTTCTATAAACTCTTGCAACTTGTTAATCAAAATCTGCTTGCCATCCCTAACTCCGTCTAGGTAGCCTTCTTGATAACCTTTGTCATATTGATCTCGGTCATATTGCATAGCCTTTATGAGTTCGTCTTTATCGACTTCACAATCAAGTGTCTGCTCAATCTTAAAGGTTATGTAATCTTCGTGTTGTTTCGTAATGTCTTTTACAATCTTTTGGGTTTCGGTTTGAATCAAGTCAGGCTTACTCCATGTCATTTTTACCGGACTTCCGTACACGCTATCACTCCTTCCTATCTGTTCATTATTTTTGCGTTACAATTCGGACAAACACGATATTTGTAAACTACTTCATCAGTATATCCGCAATTACTACAACTATATTTCTCGATAACTTCATCATTCCACAAAATGTCTTTGCGCAACCAATACGCTTCTTTACAACTATCCTGTTTATGTTTAGATACCAACGCATTATAGTTTTCAAGCATTCCTTTGATAACTTTAAATTCGTGGTATCTGTGTGACAATTCTGACGATAGTTCTCCATGCCCTTGTTCCCAAAGTTTGCCTATTTCTGTATCAAGTTCCTCTGCTAAATCGTCAATAAAGGCTATTGCATCTTGTATTAGCATTTATTCACTCCTTCCTATATTCAGTTGTATTAAATTACTTTGGAATTATGATTGACTTGACATAACCGGATGGCTATGTGTTTTAGATTTTCTGAAATGATTTTTAACTCTTACGGATAAGTTCTCTTAACTCTGTTCCAATATGATCTTTCAAAGTCTGCTCTAAAAAGTTGTTAGTGAAACTTTGATATGTTTTCTCGTCTACCTTGTAAAACTTAACGACAAACTCGAAAATATCGTGCAAGGCTTGTATATATCCTTGCGCCCACGCTTTAGCCATAATAAGCCTCCTTTCTTATGCAAATAGTTCGTTTCTTGCCATCAGATAGCGTTTGAATAGGCTCGTAACAATCAACACACCGCCACTCTTTAGCGTGTTTCATATTCTCGTTTGGATATTCGCTCCAACAAACGCACTGTTTAGCCTTCTTGTTTCTCTTTGATTCTTCTTTCAATGTCCGTAACACCTACTTTCGATATGCACTCTGAACAAACATTAAACAATGTTCCATCTTCAAGTTCAAAACCTACTCCATTTGGTATGCCGTATTTATCTGCTCCGGCTTCAAACTCTTTACCGCAAACTTCACATTTCATTGTTTTCACGCTCCTCTTTTGTTACTTCTAATCTCACAGGATGACAAGTTATCCACTTGTATAACTTCTCATAGCAATCTCCGCATAAGTCACATTCTCTATCATCAATTATAAGAAAGCCTCGTCTATATAGCCTGTAAGTTCTATTGTTCAAGATTGGTGGACTAAACACCTTTCCGCATCTATCACATATACTCGCTTTAGCCATCCGTTTCACGCTCCTTGCTCCAATGTCTGCACCAACCTTCCATAACTTGCATATAACCCATACGCTCGTTACTGACTTCGCACCGGCATTGTGTCATATCGTATTCCTCGTTATGCTCACGAATGTTGTGCCTACAATTACAACATACTTTGCTGTTATCAACACTCATTCCTTGTTATCTCTCCTTCCGCTACCTTAACCGCCTTCTTATGCTCGTCTATAAGCCATGCAACCTTAACGAGAATATCTACTGTGTCGAAGTCTGCAAGTTCCTTCATAGCTTCTTTAATCTCTTTTAAGGCATCGTTATAGCCTGATACATAAGCGGAATTGTAAATTGTATCTTCTAGCATTGTCATTCTCCTTTACGGCAGATTGTTTCCACGATCTTTAAGTTCCTTTAGTTCTTTTAACCATGCTGCAAGTTGCCTGTGTTCTTCGGCGCACTTCCACTCTTGATAAGCCATACGGCTTTCACAAGAATCGCTTATGCCATATCTACTTGCTATCATGTCATATCTACTTGCTACATATTCGCAACGGTCTGCCACTTCTTCTGCGTGTTTAATTGCTTCATCAAGTGTCATTGTCTACCCCTTCCTTTACTATTATTTCCATCCTTTTATTTACTTCTTCTGCAAGACTATCAAGAAAACGATTTAGGTTGTTATAGGACGGTTTAATGTCAAGTCCAACTAGCCTATTCAGTAATTGTTCAAGCGATTCTTTAACACAACTATCAATGATATATGAAATAGCATACGCACCATACTTGCCGTTTATCTTGCAAACTCTATAAAATCGTCTTTCGCCTTTTGATATACAAAGATAATTTGTATAAGCGTCTTTCATTTCTTTTTCTTCTTCTGATTTTTCTGCATCAGATTGTTTCAGGTTTAACGCTTCTGCAAGTGTTTCGACTGCTTCTTCAACTTCTTCTCGTTTCTCGTTTGAGCCTAACCACGCCGTGTTATTCAGTATGTAAAGTGCATCATCAACGGTCATTTAATCAATCCTTTCTTCGTTCTCATAGTAAATATCAAGTCCATTATCTTTAGCATACTGATACTCGATATTAGCACCCTTGCTATTCTCCCATCCATCAAGCATATAGATAGCATCGCAACATTCTAACATCGCTATACAGACTTTCATATATTCTTCGTGAGTGAAGTCTTTAGGTAGCATACTATTGACTAATGCCGGATTGATGATGCTTTGGTAGCCATCAGATAGCAAGTCATTGTTACCTCGAAAGAAATGTGCTTTGTAATCAGGGTCGCTCGTTATTGCACCGCTGATATAGATTCTAGGCTTGTTACTCATTATTCTATCAACTCCTTTACTCTAAAAAACTGAATGTTTGTTGTTCTGCAAAGTTTAACTTTACTCTTTCTTTAACTTCATCAGAAAACTTGTCATAAGTCCTTTGGTTAGTAAAAAGATATTCCGTTGTCTTTTGACTATTACCATTTGCAGCCGACAAAATTGTTTTCTCTATCTTTGCGTATGGTATAAACTCGTCAGGCATCTTGTATTCTGATATAAAGATGTTGTCTTGTTTGTTCGCCCACTTATAAAATCGTTCGTGATCGAAACCCTGATACTTACCGCAATTACTATCCGAGTACGGAATGTCGCAATACACCAACGCTCCTTTAGGTATTTCTACATCAGCATAATCGCCTTGCAAACTCTGTAAGCCTTGCAAACTCTGTAAGCGTTCAATTTCGCTATTTCGCTCTATAATTTCGTTGTCGCATCGTGCTTGTTGCTTTATCTGTCTGTTAAACTCTAAATATCGGTCATACACGGCTTTTAAGTGCGTAGAGGTTACTTTATACCCATAAGGCTCTAAAAGGCTTGTATCGTCTAAATAAACGGCTCTGTGATAGTCGTGTTTGAATTGCTCTATGTCTTTGCCATACAGATAATCTTTGCCGTTATTTCCAAAACTCCATATCAACGCTACATAAGCATCGGTATCTTTAAGTCGGTTAAATTCTTCTCGGCTTATCCACTCTTTGTGAGTATCAACGGTATATTTACCATACACGCAATCAAGAAAGAATTTAGGCAATCTTCCGTCTATATCATTTACTATAAACTTCTTATACTTGCCTGATACCAACGCTCTGTGTGTTATTGCACCACCACCAAAAAACAAGTCAACAAATGTTTCAGCCGGTGGAAGTTGGTTTATAAGCCACTCTGCTATTGCGTTTTTACTACCCTTATAAGGTAGTCCATATCTCACTTGCATCACTTCCTTACTCAATAAAATCAAAACTCTGTTGTTTGCCTTTGTCTATATAAATCATCAAGTCTTTAGGCAACATTTGATAGCATATATACCCTGATTGAAATGCATTGCCTTTAGTCTGTACCCCATCTTTTATGTAATTCACTCTAGGATATATATACATAATCTGTACGCCGTACTTTGCAAATAGATATGATCTGATTTTACTATCGCAAAACCCTTGTACATTTATCAGCATAGCGAACGGCTTGCCTATCTCAAACAAGCGTTTATAGACTTCATCTTTCTTGCTATAAGGTGGATTGGATATTATGTAGTCAATATCAGTTGGCACTTCCATATCAAAGAAGTCCTGACCGTACTCTATGTGAGAATTGACTACCTCGTACCCCCCCCCTCCTGAATACGCTGACATAGTTGCTTTCGTTCTTATCAAACGGACACCATATTTTAGATTCAGGCTTGACATACGGCTTAATAATCTCAACCGCGTATTCAGGAGTGTAATATTCATCGTCTGTTTTCAAATTGCGATAGAATTTATCCATTATCTTGCTCCTTCATCTGTTTAGCAATAAACGCCATATACTTTGTGAGTTTAAGCTGATTTTCTTCCATCCTCTGCAAGTAAGTAGCAAGCGAATATACGCTTTCTTCTACCTTGTCTATGCGCTTAAGCAACAATTCTATACCGTTGACTGCATTGTATTCAGCCGTTTCTTTTGGGTCTGTTTCTTCAAACTTTGTTGGTATTCTTTTTGGACTTATTCTTAAAGCGGATGCAATATTGAGAATATCCCCTGTTGTAATCTCGGTCTTACCCATAAGCCAATTTGAGATATACGAGTTTGATCTGCAAACCTTCTCCGCTAACTCTGTTTGAGTTTTAACCTTGTTCTTGATAATCGACTTCATATCCAACACCGAATAAGGCGGTTTAGGTTCTTTCTCGGTTGTGTTATCAGGCGTTGTGGTATATCCAATAGGTGCGTATTGCTCGTAAGCAATCTTACACCTATTCTCGATACCCTTAACGCATACGCTACTCATACGATTAGTTCGGATTGATTCAGTGATATATCCTCGACTATATCCTAATTCGTGTGATAAATCGTTAATATCAATCCCATTATCAGTAAGCAACTTTTTAAGTGTCGCTCCGTCTATTTCAATCACTTTCGCCATTTTTCTTTTCCCTCGCTTTCTTTGATTTTTCAGCACGCTTTCTACGTTCTTCTTCTCTGATTCTCTGTTTCTCTCTGTCAGCTTCAATCTCGGCTTTCAAACGCTCGAATCGTTCTTCTGCCGATAACTTAACCGGTGGTACAAACTCGAAAAGAAACTCGACATTGTACCGATTGATTAAGTCTTGACAACGAGAAAACATTTGAACACCATTTACTGTTGCTTCTCCTTGATAGTGGTCTACCCAATAGCGCAAATCTTCAAGATTTCTAACATATTCAGAATTGATTGTCTTGATCGTGAGATTTATCCACTCGCTATCTCTTACTACCTCAAGAATCTTCATAAAATCATCAACTCTACGCTCTCCGTAGATATGCTTTTTAAGTTGTCGCAAACTATCGAAAACTATCAGCATTTATAACCACTCTCCCCCACTAAAACGGCACTTCTGTACCGAAATCGCTATCAAAGTCGCTAAATGCATCGGTTGTTTCTGCTTCGGAAGTTTCGCTCTTGTGATACATTTCGTAATCCCAAACAGTAAAGTTCGTGTACTGTTTACCCTGTGCAGCCACATAGTTTGTTGTAACCTCAACCTCTGTAAGAGTGATAACATCATCCTTACCAATTTCGTTTGCCTTCTCCTTTGCTTTACCGGCAAGCGTTACGAAACCGCTAAAGTCCTTAACAAACTTATCTCCGTTCTTGTCCTTCTTGCTAGTTGTGATATTAAGTTGTACCATTTCGCCACCATTTTTAGTTGACCTTCTCTTAACATCCCATACCTTTGCTCTTGCATTGTTCCTAAAACCCATAATTGTTGCTCCTTTCTGTTATTTACTGTTTTCTTGTATCTGTTGAGCCGAAGCCATTTGAACCTCTATCAGTTCCCTTGTAAAACTCATCTGCCGATACCTCTGTAAGCTCATTTACTTCCGATATAGGCATTATTACAATCTGTGTTATCTTATCGCCCTTCTTAATCTGATAAGGCTCTCCACTGTGCTTATATAACTTAACTACGATACTTCCTTCGTAGCCGGCATCAACAACGCCTACACACGTTATATTCTGCTTTACATTCAAGCCTGATTTAGACTTAATCATACCGACATATCCCTTTGGTATAGCGATATGTACCTTTGTGTCGATAATCGCCGGTTGTGCTACTGATACCACGAAATTATCAGGCGCATATAAATCGAAACCGGCATCTTCTTCGTGTGCTTTGGTCGGCATATAACCGCCTTCGTCAATCAATACATTCATAACTCTGCTCCTTCCATGATTGCTTTAATTGTTCTACCATCAACTCGATACCATAAAAGCATATGAGATAGTGCTATACGCTCACTAGGTAATAACTCACGCTCTTTGTTCATAATCTGTGTTGCAGACAACTTCGAGATATGCAAGTTGTCAATCAGTTTCTTAACAAAGTCGCTATCTCCGTGTGCCGTCATAATGTTCTTAAGTAATTCGGTGTTAATCATAGTGTTTACCCCTTTTCTTCAGATTTTATTTGGTTTTTAAGTTCTTTGTGTATAAGCTCACAACGCTTTTTAGCATATTCGATAGGTTCAAGAACCTTAAGAAATCTGCTCTCAACCACAACATCGTCAAGCTCACCTTCTCGGTATCGGCTTAATTCTGTATTATTAAAGATGTAGTCCATCAGGATATTGTGCCTTGAATTTACATCAAGGAGCGCCATGTATAATGAGTTGCTAATTACAATCTTGTCATTTTCCATATCCTACTCCTTCCCTAAACCTAAACCTCTGATAAGTCCGGCATCAATTTCAGCCATTGTCCTATCAGATACTTTGCAGATTGGTTTACCTAATCTTCCACGCATACAGAATGTAACCATTTCACGATGTATATATCGCTCCTGATTGTTATACTTAACAGGAACAACATCATAACCACTAGGGTTATCTCCTACCATAATGATTGATATGTACTTATCGTGGCTGCGTCCGTCACTTGATACAATCAATACATCGTTCTTATGTGTTCCGTCCTTCTCTAGGAATTCGTGGATATAACCACGCTTTGCAATCTGCATTGCCTTAACTCTCTGTTCTGCCATTTGATTTATTCTCCTTTCGTTTTCTAAAATGGTAGTTCGTCTATTGCTTCGCACTCATCGTGCGCTACAATTTCAACTTCAATTCGTGGGTTTTTCTTGTCAACATCAAAGTCACAATGAAACGCTATTATGTTTCGCCATCCGTCATTATCAATAACCTTGCACTCAACCAACGCATCTTGTGTTACCTTCATACAGAAACTTGCCACGTTATCGTGATCTCGTTTCTTATTCGGCTCATAGAACATATAGTTAAGTGTTACCGGACAATCAATATGCAACCTCTTAAGGTCACGCCTGATACACATAGCAACTTTATGTTGTTGGTCTTTCTTAAGTAATGCTCCTTTAGTAAGAAACGAACGCCCTTTGCCCACTTGGGTTCTCTCTGCTCGGATATAGTCATTTAAGCCGTTTAACGTTCCGTTAATAGTGAAATGATACCTACTCATCAGAATCTCCTTCCGTCAATCCCATAAGTTCTTCAAGAAGTATAGGTCTTGTTAAAACCTTATGTGCCTTGCAATAGTCACATTCGCAACACTTTGTAGGCTCAATCTCGCCACTCTTAAGCAACTTAATCTGTTCGATGTATGGCTTGATTTCTTCCAACTTATCGTCAAGCATTTCGCTACTTATCTGTATTACCTCTATATCAGGCACATTCTCCTTTGATACGGCTGCAATAAAGAACGGCAATGTATCTCCTGTATTCTGCCTTACAATCTCACGATAGATAGCACCTTGTATGTCGTAGCCATAAGCCTTGATAAAAGGCACTTTGGTTCGATATACATCATCCCAATACATTTTACGAATACTCTCACAAGTCTTAAGGTCGGTTATCCATTTGCCTTCCTTATAAGCATCCATCTTGATTTTGAACGGTACGCCTTCAATTTCGCCTGTCATTATTGTTTGGTGTGAACCACTCAACGTTTTCATAAAGAAATCTGACGATTTACAACGTTCAATCATCTTGTTAGCAATTAGATACTCTGACTTTAGATTACCTTTGTTCTTGCCGGTTGAAGCAATCATGTTCGGGTGTTCTTCAAGAAACTTTGGTAACTTATTAGGTTCGGTTAAGGCACAATCAACGTATGAACCTACATCAAGTGCGGTTTGTGTTGATTTCGCCCGCTCTTTAACGTATTCTCCTTTAAGTTCTGCCATTGTAGCCATTTCGCACTTCTGAAACGACTTAAATTGTGAAACACTACAATACTCGTTATTCATTTCAAGCGAATAGTAGTTATCCTCTGTTAGTTTCTTCATTCTTTCTTCTTTCCCACCTTTCTTGTTTTAAGCACCCACAGCTCCGAATCTTATTACCCTTAACATAAGCGGCAGATGCTATCGTAATACGCCCACAATCGCATCTAAACTTCCACAACCACAAGCCGTACTTATTCTTACCACAAGGCTCTATTGCGGTTAGTTTATTGAATTTCTTGCCTTCTATTTCAAGCATTTTCGGCATTGTCTGCACCTTCTTCGATTACTTCTGCATCGACATAAACATCTTGCTCTTGTTCTTCAAAAGGATTGTCTGCCTTCTTTGCCGATACTTTGTTATTCTCAATCTCGATACCTGATACAAGGCTATCTGCTTGCATAGCGTTTTCAAAATCAAGTGTGATAGACTTGCTTAATCTGTGAATCGCTACCTTAATACTCATCTGATCGTAGAACCTAGACCAAGAAGGACTATTCTTTGCTTTTGATTGACCTCTTGCGGCTTCAATATCCTTCTTATTAAGAATTTCAACTTGCAAGGTATCATCTTCAAACTTTGCATAAGCAACCGCACCAACAATCTCTCCGTCATTAAATGGTTTAGGCTTAAAGGTAAATGTTTTATTACCGCCTTCATCTGTATAAGTAAACTCATCGCCTTCACGAACAACAAATGCTGATACATCCTTAACCGGTTTGTGCGAATACTTGACAATCAATCGTCTTGCGCCCTTCGGACTAATCATAAACTCTAGGCTGTTGCCATACTTAACGAGGTAAAACTCCTTGTTTACTGCATCTAAATCAAGTAATGCAGCTCTTGTAAGACAAGACATAAGTTGCATCCTACCGTTCTTATTGTCTGCCTTTGCCATAAGTGCTAAATCAGGGTTATGCTTAATCACTTCAATAGCGTTTGAAATAAACTTACGCTTGTTAAACCCTTGCGGTAATGCTTCTTGCTCCTTATCTAACTTCCACTCTAATAAGGCATCTAATGTTTGCCCTTTTACCGCCACTTCCTTTGTTTCTTTAGTTTCTGCCATTTCTAACTCCTTTCAATCTCTTTCAATAATGTTATCTACATAGGTTTTGAAATTATCTAACCATTCGTGGGCGCAATCATCACACATTCGCTCGCCTTCTATCTCGTAAACTACATCAGTGTAGTTAAGCCGTTCTTTGCACCCATCACACAAGATATACGGACATTCACGCTCCGTTGGCTCTAAATACATATCTTCCATACAAACCTCCTAATAGCAAAAGTAAATTCCGTTATCGTAGCAATACACGCCTTTACCCTGACGGAAGTTGGCTTGCCACAATACATTAGGTGGAAATATACCGCCGTTCTCTAAAATGTCGCACGCAATCTCTTTCGCTCTGTCACTAGGTTCTCTATACCATACGGCAGAACCAACAGGCGAATATTGATTAGGTTGGTGTGCTATTTCATAAATTGTATTTGGAAATGCGCTTGAGATAAGCCTGTTATAAACAACCGAACCAACTCCGTATCGAGTGCTATCAGGCAGATAATCTGCTCCCGCCTCGCTCTCGATAACACGAGCCATTGTCATATAATCTTCGTAGGTATATTTGACTTTAGGCTCGATAACCACCATAGCCATACCCTTCTGCCATTCATGAAAGGCTATTCCGCTTATTTCTTTTGAAATTGGTGTTTGTGCTGATGCTGATACAAGAACCTTAAAGCAATTCCAATTACTTACATTTGGTCTTGTTAGTATTACATTCAGAAATGATATGAACATCCATAAGAATAATGCTATTCCCATAAATGCAATAAGATCAGATACCCTTTTAATGATTTTGTTCATTGTGATAATCTCCTTGATTATTTCTTCTTCGTTGACTTGACCGCCGCTATAATGAACGCTACAACTAATACGATAAGTTCTGTACCTATTGTTGCGAACACGCCGGCGATAAATGGATTGATATACATTTGGTCGCTCCTTTCTAGTGTCCTTTACGACACGTACTTTGCAAAAAAAATATCCATCGGATTCTCTAAATTAAGTGTAGTGATGATCTTCTTCATTTCTTTAAGAAGGAATGTATCGTTTTTACACTTTCGATAGTAAGAATTGACAGAAATGCCTATTTTGTCGCAAAACTCTTTTTTAGTGTACCCGTTTCGCTTGATTTCATAATCAAGTTTGTTCTTGTCCACTGTCACACCCCCTTTCTGATTTATCGTGTCCTTTACGACACTCTCATAGTAACACACAAATTTATCACTGTCAACAATAAATTTGTCTTTTAAGACACTTTTTTTGAAAATCTGATGATAAATGTTGCAAAAATGACACTTTGAGAGTATAATCAATATCACTAGCAAAGGGGGTATGCTTATGGATATAGGCACGAAAATTAAAGAATTAAGGGAGCAAAGAGGTTATACTTTAGAAGAATTAGGCAACAAAGTAGGAGTAGGTAAAAGCACTGTTAGGAAATGGGAAACAGGAATGATTGAGAATATGCGACAAGACAAAATTGCCAAACTCGCTGATGCTTTACTTGTTACACCTAGTTACCTATTAGGATGGGATGAAACGGAAGAAATAGCCGACATCGCTTCTCATATCATAAATAATCAGGATGAGCTTGATATAGCATACATCGAGATTAGAAAGAAGTATGATAATTCTGACGATGCCGGCAAGAAAGAGATTATGACAGTGCTTAATCTTCTTCGGTCTTAAAGTGATCTTTAAGAATAGTGTAAATGATGTGTACAAGTTTGTCGTAATCACTTAACTTGTTTAATAGGTCAATAGCCATTTTCTTCTCATCAATCATAACTTTTATCTCCTTTCATATTATTCGTAGTATTACTTACTACTTAAATATGCAAAAAATCAAAAAAATTTTTGAAAACTTTATTTTGTTAACTTTAACACATATAATTGAACTTAAAACTGATACTATGAACAAAGCAAAAAATATTATGATTTACTAACAAGGTGGGAGTGGTAGACTTGCAATTCAACTTATGTATATGTGACGATGATGAAATATCAGCTAATATTTTGGCTATTATACTTGAAACCTACTTCGAGAATAGACATTTATCGTATGAAGAAAGTATATATAACAAGGGTGCTACCCTATTAGATGATTTCAAAGAAGGCTATGTCAATCCTGATATTCTGATTATGGACATTTACTTGCAGCAAGAAAACGGAATTGATATATGTAGGAAGTTACGAAAACACGGCTATACAGGAACTATCGTGTTTATGACTTCTTCTAAAGAACACGCAATAGAAGGATACGATGTTGACGCAAGGGCATATTTACTAAAGCCTTATGACCCTGACAAGATACATCAGACTTTTGATAGGTTGTTGTCTAATGTAAGTATGAGTATGTACACAATCAAGATATACTCACAGATTATCAGAATACCGATTTACGAGATTATGTATATTGAGAGCAACAACACAAAATGTATCATTCATTGCACTGAAAATATTGATTACACTGTCTATAAGAAGTTATCTGATGTTGAAAGCGAACTGAATGACAGCCATTTCTTAAGATGCCACCAAAGTTATCTTGTGAATATGGCACATATCGTTGAAGCCAACGGATGTTTTATCCTTTCAAATGGTGCTAGTGTTCCTATTCGTAAAAGAGATGCTAAACAGATTAAGGAACTGTATGTTGAGTACATAAAGAAATACAATTAAAGGAGTGATCTATATGAGAAAATCAATTATTGCACTACTATTCTTGCTATCGGTTATTATGTTTATGCCGAATGTAGTTAAAGCTGACACACAAGAAATAGAACCAAACGATAGTATAGACAATGCAAATGTGGTTGAAGTAAACGCTTCGTTTGAAGGGCAAACGATTGAAGAATCGGAAGATGATAACGAATTGGAAGATGACAACGAATCAGAAGATAATAACGATTATTTCAAAATCAATCTTAAAAAGGGTAAATTCTATAAAATAACTGTTTCTGTGTTAGAAGGTAGTGAGGATTTGCCAAACTTGTATTTATATTACGATAGTGATACGAGTGATTTTGAAATAGTTAGAGAATGTGACGATAAAGAATCTGTTATATCAAAATTATTTAAGCCTAGTTATACAGGTGTTTATTATCTGAATATATACAGCGTTTCAAACACTAAATATTCTGTTATAGTTGAAGATTTTGATGTGACCGGACTTGTAATTAAAGACAACGGCAATAACAAGTATAAAATCACAAGTAACAGTACGGTAGAGTTTTCAAAAGCCGCTGATAAAAAGGTAGAGAATGATATACTCGATTATACAGTATTCGTTAGTAAAATAGATAATATAAAAGTTTTGGGATATGATTTGCCATTTAAGATTACTACTATCGGAAAAGAAGCCTTCAAAGGATGCTCTTTCAAGTCATTTGTGGTAAATAAAGATATTTACTATATAGATGATAACGCATTTGCAAATTGTAAACGCCTTAAAGAAGTACAAATCAATGGAAAAGGCGTTATAATCTGTGATAATGCTTTTAATGGTTGTTCAAACTTGAAAGTGTTTGAGCTTGAAGAAGGAGCATCTTTAGAGTATGTAGGCAAGAACGCCTTAAAAGGAACGAAAACAGGAATAAAGATATATACTCTGAATAAAAAGAAGTATAAGAAGATGTTTAAGAAATCAGGCGTTAAAAAACCACATTATTTAATTTATCTGTAAATAAAAAAATCGGCACACCCATTATAGAGTGTGCCTTTTCTTATGCCTTATTCAGTTTTAACAACGCCACAATACATAAATAACCTTGCCCTTGTTCTAGGTTTCTTTACCTTCTTTGCCTTTATAGGCTTTGGGTTGTTATCTATGAATTTGTTAGCGTTTGAAGTCTTGATAATAAACTCGTTAACCGTCATAAGCAATTACCTTACTTAACTGTTGTCTTGTTACGCCATATGTAGTATTTCTTGCCTTTGTATATACCATATACCCACTTATCGTCTTGTGCAAGTAGGGTAAACAAGGTGTTATCAGTCACTTTCATAACAAGTGTTGATTTAGCAACCTTTCTCTTACTTCTTAAGGCAACAACTGTTGTTGTCTTTCTCGTTGGATATGTCGAAAGTTTGCCTTTACTATACTTTAAGGCGGTATTCTTCATATAGCCTATATCTCCGACATACTTGACTTTGCTCCATCCGTTACCCATATCCTTAATAATCTCAATATGTGAGCCGTCTGCAAAAGTATCAAGTACACCTTCCCACTCATTCATCCCCTTGTAAAGTCTGCAAGTAATAATTGTTTCAGCGTTAGTCTTACGAAGTTGATTTATGAAATTGTAGTATTTCTTAAGTCTTGCTTCATTTACGCACCACGGGTTAGGACATATCTTACCGGTTCTATGATGGTGCATAATAACATGATCTGCGTCAATATGATACTTACTCATAAGATACCTTGTAAGTTCCAACGCATTATCGACAACTTCATCAGTAAAGTACCAATCTTTGTCGGTGGCATAAAGCGTTTTAGTGCTTTTCTTTCGTGAACAAAGTTCAATACTGATACTATTTGAATTGCTCGATTCGTTGTAATACTTGCCACCTACCGAAGTAGTCATTGTAGTGTATTTAGTACCGCCTACCGCCCAAGTATAGCGATTAGCGATATCAGGGTTGTATTGTACTATTGTCTTATCATCAACGATAAAGTCTGCCGATGCTTGCGTACTAGGTTTAGCAAACATTCTAGCGATATTCTTTGCTGTTCCTTTGGATGATGATACTCCGGCGGTATAATGAATGAATATCCATCTTATCGGTCGATTAGCCAAGTAAGTTGTATTTTCTTTGCTTGTGCATTTCTCAATTTTAATAGCCAAAGAAATCAACTCCTTTATGGGTTAGTAGGTTCGGTAGTCGGTTCTGCCGGTTCACTAGATGGATTGCTAGTGTCGGTATTAGTTGGCTCTGTGTTGTTAGTATCGCTACCATCATCGTTAGTAGGCTCTGTATTCTCTGCAACAAGGTTAATAGTTACCTTCTGTTGCGAAATAATCTCGATTGAATCTACAACCTTTGCTTCTAAATCGCTTTCGATTGAAGGATAGCCGCTAGCGTTGAATGTTACTAACTCTGTTCCTTCTGAATCTTTAATGGTTACAAACAACTTCTCGTTCCCACTTAAAGCCGTTAATGTTTCAAGTAATGTCATTTCTTTAGTCCTCCTTATCTTCTGTTACTTTTGTTACATCATCAACATATGCGTTCTTAAGGTCATATAAATACTTATCAGCTTCGATTGCAGCATCTGTAAATGAGTTATTCTTCCACCAAGCAATAACAGATGCAACAATAGTCCATATTGTCGATACCGCAATAGTGATTGTTTCATCATCAATGTTAATCATAGAGTGACCTAATATTGTTAGCACCTGATTTACTAACGCAAGTGCTAAACAGATTGTTCTTGCGATTGTACTAGCATCTACTTTACTCATAGGCTTCTCCTTTCCTTAAACTCCACAACATCGTCAGTTAGTGGCTTGTTAGGTAAACCTTTAACTTTGTTTACCAACATTTCTGCCGTACCATTTCCACCCATTGCCTTATAGGGTTCGTACATATACTTCTCGATATCCTCGATTTCTTCTGTACTCGCCCACCCTCTATCGATGAGCTTTTGACAACTCATCTTAACACCAAGATACATAAGACCAAGCATAGCTTGTCGTGATACTGATCTCTTATCGAGCCAATGCTGAACAAAAGTCCAAAAGCCTACCGAACCAAATATCATTCCGGCACCTGTTAGCCAATAATTGATTGTATCCATTTTTGAAGTCCTCCTTGTGTATATTTATATAAAAAAGAGTGACTATAAAAGCCACTCTTAATTATTATCTATATCTTTCGATAACTGATTGTATCTGTTGCCTTGTGCGCTCGTCAGGCATACTCATAGCCATTTCACTTAATTCGGTAATCATACCGTCATTGTTTCGTGAATAGCCGCCCATACTATTATTTATGTCGAAATTGTTTTTGAGGTTCTATAAAACATTTTTCCCCGTTTGGTGTTATCCCTTTTTTGCTCCATGTAATGATATTGCTATATGATATTCCTAATTGCTCTTTAGCATCCTTTATGGAATTATATGTATTTTCGCCTATCATTACTTTTCGCCTTTTTTGACCGTTGGTTTTCTCTGCAACTTTAGGGTTACTCATAGGATTGTTAGTTCTCATTCTCATCCGTTGGTTTTCGGATTTCATAACATTGTTTTTTGAATATTTTTTTCTTAAATCATCCGTCCACCAACTTTGTGTTCCACCCTTGCCACCTTCATAAATATTACAAACACATTGACCTTTATCCTTTAATTCACGTATTCTTATATATTCGTAATTAAAGGTTTCTTGTTCACTTTCAAAAAAGTTCGATCGCTCTGCTTTCACAATCAAACCTTTTAATCATTTCATTAAAAAATTTGTTGTGTTTTCTTACTTTGTAACGATTCCCACACCCTTTTCCAACATAAATGATTTCATTTGTTTCTTTGATATACCATTCATAAACATAAAACATATGTATCACTCCTTACTGTATTTAATACTATTATAGCATAAAAACAATGCGAAAACAACGCATTTAAGGTAAATACAATCTGTTTTATTATGTTAAAAAAACACATTCAAGTAGCAAAAATAAAAGCCATTCTTCCCATCTCCTATCAATTATAGGATATAAGAAAAATGGCTCTTTGTATTATACGATTATTGTACGGTTATTATATGGTTTTTAACTCGATAGAACTCGAATAATCTTATTCTTTACATTCCTTGCTATTTTAGATACTTTAGCTTCTGATACATTCATTTCATACGATATAGCCGTTATTGTCTTATCTTTAGCCTTATGGTTGAAGTATTCTAATTCTTCTTCCGTAAAGTTACATCTGTCTATAAAGTATTCTAACTCTGTTTTGGTATATCTGCATAATTTCGGTATCTTTATTGTATCTTTCACGCAATCGCTCACTTTCTATGATTTTTCACTTTACATTATATCCGATAAAACCACAAGTGAACGATTTATGCTGAAAATAGCAAGTTTTTCTATGAAATTGATTATTTTAAGGTGCTTTTTTTGAAATAAAATCTCAAATTCAGTATAATATAATACCAAAATGCGAATTTTAACTCATTAAAACTCTCCTTTTATTCCTCGTTCGGAGGTACAGGATAAGCCGTACCATCTTCGTCAAAGTAATATCCTTCTGCAATAACCGCTTGCTCTGTCTTGCTTCTCCACAAATTAGGTACATCTTGTATCGCCTTTTTCCGCATTTGTAAATAGCTAGTTTCTTCCTAAGATTTCGTCACACTCTTCTTGTGTGATTTTTCCTTTCTTAACGGCATTTTCAACCATTTCGGCTGTCCAATGCTCAGGGTACCAATTCTTAATTTTATAGTACATTGCACTGTGTTCCATTTATCGCACCTCCTATAAATCACTCATCATAATCAGATATTCTACCTTGCTCTGTGTGTCCTCTTGCAAGTACATCGAGTACTGTGGCTGTGTGAGTTTGGCTTCGTCATACTCCCATAACTCATACTTATTACCTTGCTCATCTTCATGTTCTACTCGCTCGATATTTTTTCGCAAGTAAACTACTGACTTTGATGATGTAGTGTCTATTTCTTGTGGTCGCTCGGCTTGTGAGCCTTGTGTATGCTTGTATGTTATTTGCATTGTTTATTACCTCCTATTCTTCTATTACATCAGCAATGACTTTCAATAAGTCTGCGATAGAATTATTTTCTAAAAACAACTTAATTTCATCTTCTAAATTGCCTTTTAAAAATAATTCTTCTTCCTCTACCATATCTGTGTGAGATTCTTTACATTCATTCATACTGTTACCTCCTTATTAAGGTTATCTGTATGATATACACGGTGCAACTTGACCTTGTCTACCATAAGTTTTTATATAAGTGGCAGTCGAATATCCGTATACTATATGGAATGCTCCAGCCCACTCTATATAATAACCCCCATACCACGCACAACTTGTGGTTGATGATGCTTCTGCGCTTGTGTCATATCCAGCTGTATCACAGTAGTATGTCGAAGTGGAACCACTATGTGTCGCTGGTAACACATATTTACCGTTATAGTCCATATGAGAAATATAGCCATTACCCATAGCCGCAGCAACGCAATTGCCAGCTTGAATATACCCACTACCAGTAGTGTTATAATCGGTTGTGGTTGAACCATCTTCTGTACCATAAGTCAATTTAACATAGAATTTTCCATTACTACGGATAAGTCCTGATATGAACCTCATTGTTGAACCCCACGGTGCTTCCATTCCCCAAATTTTAGTTGTGACTCTTGTTTCACTTGTACTGCTACTACCCCAAAACATTCCTCTAGTAATAAGGTTTCCAGTAATGAGATTATCGCTTGAAGTATTTGATATTCCTTTTCCTATCTTACTCTGAGAATTTAAACTCTTTGTGATCAATACAGTAAGCCAAGTCACTAACAGATAGTCAACATATAACTCTGTATCCCAATGTATATCTGAATCAGGGTTGTTTGCTCGGCATCTGCTTATTATGGTAGCCGCTGCATCCATGTTCGTTGGTGTCTGTCCGCTCAATGACCTCTGTCTTGTGCCATCGAAATAACCTACATATTTCGGTGTATAAAAATGATTCTTAACCACTCCGTTTTTATCGTGATGATTCCAACATTCATAGCCAGCATCCACTTGATGGTCAGCAACACAGAATGTAACACCTTTACCATCAGCATCAGGTACAAATTTCCACCATATTTTCTTGCCGTTCTGCCCCCATTCCATCATAGCATTACCAGCAAATGAAGTGTTACCAATGTCACTTGCTGTGCCATCCAACTTCTTACTCTCATCGTTTTCGTTGAGATAATAACTAACTGTACCATCGTATGCAAGCATACAAGATTTAGGGAACAACCACTTCAACTTGCTTGCGTTTGCTCCATTTGGATCCCATGCACCATAATCAAATCGGTTATTCGCAAAATCCATATGAGCTGGAGCAGTGCTCCAATTCGAGTTATCATATCCAACAGGATAATCTACACTATCAGGGTTATTATCGTTTTCACTATAATGTACCGCAAACTTAACACCTTCGCTCGAATAGTTAATCTCACTCACATTAAGTGTCACACTACCAAGTGTTACAGTTGTTCCATCGTCATCTGCCGTAGCCGTCCAAGTACCAGCACTAGATACATTAAACTTTGCTACACCATTACTATCTGCGGTTTTTGTTAGTGTTGTACCATCATCTGCATTTGTAAGAGTAATGGTTTCCTCTGCGAAATCTTCTGCGGTTACAATTACTAACTGTGATAGTCCACCGCCACCGCTTTGTCTTGCCACTACATCTTTTATGCTATATATCGTTCCGTCAATGTTTATTTGTGATAAATCTGCCATTTTATATCACGCTCCTTTATGTTGTTATGTTGAGTGTTTCGCCACTAACAGTAATTGCTACATTGCTTGTGCCTATTCCTAATTCTTGTGTGGCTTTATATACTTCAGTAAGAAAAGCGGTTGATTTGTAAAGGTTGAAGTTCGTGTGCCGATATTGTGAATTTCCACCTTGTAAGAAGTAAATGTCGACTCTATTTACATCGTTCCAATCATCCGGTACACATTCATATGCGCCCGTTACAGGTGTTGGCAATTCTAAAAACTTAAACTCATCGTAATCATAAGCCGTTCCTCTATTGTAGCAATACAAAACTCCATATTTAGTGATAGAGAGGTCGCTATCATAATAACTTACATATATGACTAAAACACCATTAACAAGTCCGTATGACAATCCTGATTCAAAGAATATATTTCCATCTGTTAAGGATTCTTTATGCCAATCTTCCAAGTCAGGTGAGTGGTATATGTATGAATCTTCGTCATAAGTCAAAAAATAATTATGACTAAACTTCTTAATAGCACCATGACGATTATACTGATTCGTAGTAAACACTGTTCCAACAACGCTCCAAGTAGTGCCGTTTGTTGTCTTTGCAACCTTCATTTCATAAGGACTACTACTATCGTCAAGATAAGGAATTATCAACAATTCTTCATCTTGATAGATAGTATCGTTTCCGTGTCCATAAATAATGCTTAATGCGGTTGAATCAAGTGTTTCCTCACTCCAACTAACACCATTTGTACTTGACATACACTTCATATTCTTTTCTATCGGTTCGCCACTTTCAGGGTCTATTGTTGTAGTCTGATAGTGCACATTCATATACAGATAGAATTTATTGTTAAGCACAAAAGGTCTGAATGAGTTTCCGTATGTATCATCCGCCCAATACTCTGTCCCTGTTGCCATATCACTCGGCATATCAGCTTTAGTCCAAGTAAGCAAATCGCTTGAATAGAAAAAGTATAATTCATATCCTGTATATGCAACTAATACATATACATTATTGCAATAACCCAATTCCATATTAGAATAACTATCTGTCAAGTTATTTGCCGTCTGTGTCCAAGCCTTGTTATCAGTTGAAGTATATGTATATCCTGATGTTACTCGGACATACTGATTGTTAATACGCCTTCCTAGTGTTGGAAGCGTTCCGAGTATCGTTTCGGCTCTTAAAACATTCTTTTCTGTCGTAGTATTTTCTATGTTAGCAAGGTGTTTGTTAGCACTTACCTGTTGCAATTTTCTTGCCATTCCCGAAATGTTAGTTGACATTTGTTCTCTTACATTTCCGTCATCGTCAAGAACACCTATTGTTGTCCATACTTCCGCACCCTCAACCATTATAGGGTTGCTATAAGAATCGCCTTCCCACTTCTCGAAACTATATCTATTAGTGGTATTGCTTTTCTTCACTTGTAAGCCGTGAACATTCTCATTAAAGACATTCTTATTCACGAACGCTTTAAGCGAATCAAGTGCGTTTCTTACTGTATCTCTTATTGTCATTCTTGACGGAGAAGCTCCACTTGTAACAGGAGCAACACTTACTACTTGATTATAAGCAATCATACCGGCACTTACTTTGATATTTGTTGAAAGCAAGCCGATATTCATACTTCCTAGCAATTCCATTCCGTTAATACTAGGCTTGTTGGTTAAATCAGGATAATTGCCTGTTCCACCTCCGCCTCCGCCGCCTTCGTTTATGGCTTTGACCGCATCAGCAATGCCTTGTTCCATTCTGTTTAGATCATCAGCAATTATCGGAGTATTACCACTCTCGCCATTCGCCCATGTCTTTTGATTGTAGTTTATTGACATTTTAATTGCTCCTTTCTATCAATTCATAGGAATAACTCTTACAACAAACTTATTATTGTTATCTTCTGCATTGATTGCCTTAAAATACAAATTGTAAACTTCGTCGGTGTTTATAAAAGCGATTGCCGTTAAACAATCCGAACTACTTGATGTAACACAAGCATATTCGTATTCTGTTGCCGTACCGCCACTCATTTTCTTGTGTCCTACTATTCTTAACGATGTAACAAATTCAGCGTAGAATACACATAAGCACATTGCGTGTCCATCTAGGCTTAAAGTATAGGCATTGTACTCAACGCCTGTTCTTACGCCGCCGTTTGTTCCTGAATAGGTTTCGCCTTTTGAAATGTATTTGTTGACAAGAAGTGTGCCATTTTCAGAAATTCCATCGGTATCAGCTCTGAATACTGTACTTACACCATTCGTAAGTAACATTTGTGAAGTGGTAAGTTGTAATTGACTTGCTATTGCGGTAGGGTCACTATCTCTGTACCTTGTCAATTGCAGTCTATTCGCACCTATCGAACCACTTTCAGAGTGGTATAAAGCACCGCCGCTATCAGGAATATTACGCCCAAAACTAATACCATTAGCATAAGCATTTAATTCATAATAACTATCTCCAAGTACATAATTAAGGCTTATTCTACTTTCATTCTCTGAATTAGTGTCGATGTTTATACTTCCACCTGTCATATTAAACGAACCTGAAAGATTTACACCTTGCGCTGTAAGTACACCATTCTTTATGTCTACATAAGCATTTGCGCTCTCATACTGTCTTATTCCGTCTTTGCCGACATAAACACCTCTTGTTGTTGAGGTGTTGCTATCAGTGCCGTTGTAAATAGCATTGTTCGTTATCGTGAAGTCTGCTATCTTACCGCCTGTTGCCGTCATAGAGCCGTATTGGTCGATTGTAAACTTACCGTTGACAGTCACAAGTCCTTCTAGGCTTATTTTGCTTGCGTTTATGCTTACACTTTCTGCTGTTTGGTTAATTGCCGATATAAGCCTATCATTTGCAACCTCTTGAATAATTTGAGAACTATCTTGATGAAACATACTCCAAAAGTTGTATATTCCATCTTGATTGACGGTCATTTCACTAAATCGGCTCTCAAACTTCGTTGTGTCAATCTCAACAACCGCAAGTCTATGTAAGATAGTATCGTCAAGTGTTCCTGTTGTTTCTTGCCAATAGTAGTTGTCGTGTTCGTCTTTCGAGAACATCCAACTTCTAACATTACCGAAAGAATCTGTTAAGTACGCTTTTGCACCGATATGATCTTCGTAAGTAGGCGTTCCACTACCGTTACTACCCGGATATACATTAGTATTAGGGTAAACATCGGTATCAGGATATAGTAGTGTTGAGCCGCTCCAAAGGATAGCCGGATAGTTATCAAGCGTTGGCGGAACTGTCAAGTCCATATAGAACTCGCCTGAACCGCTACCGATTTCTGTTCTAATCTCGCTCAAAACAACTTCAAGACTTGCGTCCTCATTGTTCATATAGATTTTGCTACCATAAATCGTATGAGTATTATCATTGTTGATTACAGTAAACAAACTATCTATATCAAGTTTACCGGCTTGAATTGCAGCATTGTTCGCTACCATTGCATCCTTAATAAGTCCGTTTGGTACGCCGTCCTCTTGCAATCCGCTTGCGTTCCACATAATGTTACCGCTTGCATCTGCAAGAACAAGGTCATAGTCATAAGGCGCACTTGCTCCCGTTTGACCTACTTGTACTCGAACAACATCGTTGTTATCTTTAATTTGTAAGGTATTATCTGAAATCAAGAAGTTGCCTTCTTGTGATTGAATTGTTACATTGTTTGTGTAGATTGTACCGGTGTTAATCTTATCAGCCGATATATTTGCGATATGTGCGTTAGTAATGGTCGAATTAGCAATTTGCGCACCTGTGATTGTAGCGTTCTTAATATTCGATGCTTCAACGGCTTCTGTTCCGATTTTGGCGTGTGTTATAGCACCATCCTTAATCATAGCCGTTTCGATTGTAGCGTTAAGAACTGTAAGCCAATCAATATTACCTTCGCTTGCTTTCAAGTAGTCGGTAGTGATTGTTTGTGCCTGAATCTCTTGAAAGAGTTTAGAACCCATATTCAGATAATCAGCATTTGCAAGGATAGAGCCGAAATTCTCTAGGTTAAGTCCGTTCTTATCCCACCATTTAACTCTATTCTCGATACGACCTAACATAGCCATAACTTGTGCTACATTGTTGCTATTCGCATCTGCGATAATGCTTACGCTTCCACTTGCCGTAGAATTGCCTAAATTGCTTACATTCCACGCATTACCACTAGAAATGCTTATACTTGCACTTCCATCAAATGAAATGCTATATTGCATAAACATCATAGTAAACGGATATGTTATCTGATTATATATTGCTACATCGTCAGGGTTATCTAAATCAAACTCGTAATGTCCGTTGACAAGATGCTCTGCAAGCGTTTCACTATCAATAGCCGAAACATCATACATCATAGTGTTATGGTTAAGTCTGCTATATACTTCCGGACTTAATACATAACCGATACTTGCCGTTGGATAGTAAGCATTTGCAAATGCCGTTAAGAAATGCTCCATATTACCTACTGAATAGGAATTAAGCACCGATTGAGCGTTTGTTGCTCCACTCTGATTTGCCGAACCAACAGGAAATGGAAACTCAATTGTAAAACCGTTACCTTGTATTACTGTTTCAGATTGTTGCTCCGTTGAAAAGTAATAACTACCTTCAACTGTCTGCCTTGTTGTTACATCGTGAGCGTCTGTTCCATCTTCCTCACTTGCCGGTATTGTTTCGGTAGCACTTGCAACATACCTAAACTTTATGTTCACAAAGTCGATACCGCTCTGATCTCCATACGATTTTTGAGGACTTCCGGCAGAAGCAAGGTCATAAGGCAAAGCATCTGCTTCGCTTGTTGCTCCATCAAAACCATCTTGCACATTACAGTAAAAAGAATTGTACATATTCAGCAACGCAATAAGCGTGTACTGTGTGTAATCAACGAAATTCTTATCCGTACTTACTTCGATACCTACACTCTCTAAAGAAACATCTAAAGGAGCGGTAAATCCGGCTGTTGTAAACTCTAAATTGACAAGTTTAGCAAAGTTCATACTCTGCTTTTCTTGATTTACAATCAAAGGGTCATCAAAGTTAATATACGGGCAGTTTATGTTATATTTGTTCTCGGCACTAACGAAATTATACTTGTTTTGGTACTCGTCAAAGTTACCATTATCGACATAGTATGTGCCAAGATTGATTTTTGTTAGCGTTCTATCTCCGTTTGCATCTAACTTGTAAGCCGTAAATACTACCTCTTGCCCTTTAACAAGGTCAATATCATTCTCAATAGTAATATCAGCCGTGTTATTGCAATTAAGATTAAACGGATTGTTTACATCCCCATTGTTTATGTTGAAGGATGCAGAAATCAAATCTATATCTAATTCAACACCGCCTGATGTTAGCACTAACTCCCATTTAGCGTGTGTATATTCGTCTAAAGTTGGTAAACTTACAATAGCCATAAGTTATTACCTCGTTTCTTTATCCAATCATGAAATCAAGTAACATAATATCGTCAATAGTTACTCCGTCAAAGAAATCTTTATCTGATACCTTTGTTAAGGTTATATCCTCAACCTCGATATTCAGTAAGTCTTGTAATTCTTTCGTAAACACATCGTTATCAACTTCAACGCCATCTTTAATACCGTATCTCTCTTTCAACTCGTTTAGAGTGTCCATATACGGCTTGTATTTAGTCATAAGGACTTCATTATTTGCTTTAATAGCAAATTGCCCCTTTACATTCAGAAAACTTCTTCTTGCCACTCTCTGACGCTCTACAAAGGTATTCAAGTTGTTTAGTGCGTTTACAATCTCAATATTTTTCATAGTTTAACCTTTTACCTTCCTACCTCAAATGAGGTTATTGTTCTACTATTGAAAAGCCTATACCCGTTACGAGTACATCGCCATTCATATTAGTACCATAAACAGGGTATGACGAATCTCCGAAATACCCTGTGAATGTTACCACTTTATTCTCTGCAACGGAAAAATATTCTATTGTGTGCCACTCTGTATTAGTGTCCATCACATCAGATATAGCCTTTACTTGTTCTTTGGTTAGCACACTGTACTTAACTTCGAGTTTTCGCTTTTTAGCAACGATTGTACCCACCATCTTACCTTTAACGGTTCGACCGGTGTTTGTACTCCATATCTTTTCGATACTCTCTGTTAAGCCGTCTTTCGATATAGCCGGAAATCTGAAATTGTCAACACTTAAGTAACCTATTTTCTTTGCCATATTTCAAGTCCTCCTATATCGACATAAAGACATTTGCTCCGTTATTTTCAAGTGATACTGTTCTCGCTTGTGCAAGCACACTCTCCATAACTTTTCTGCCGTCTATGCTTATATCAGCTTGTACATACTGTGGCGTATTTCTTCCACTTGTTGCTCCGATTGCGTTTCTCATACCGACTTCTACGGCAGATTGAACACCCTTTGCTACTGATGCAACAATCTGATCGTTGTTCATAACCGCCGTTGAGTTACCTAATCTTCCGACTAACTCCGCTCCGGCTTCTCTTGCTATGAACATTTGACCTTGATTTGGTAGTCCACCGCTTGCATACTTCTGAATAGGTTGCCAAGAACCATTCTTATATACTCCACCCATAGCCTTTCTAACCGCTTCAATCCAAGTATAACCATAGTTGCTTGAACTTGTATCGGCGTTCATTTTCAATACAAACTTCTTCTTTGTACTGTCAATTCCAACTGTAACCTTCTTTGTTAAGGTTGTTGAGTTAAGGTCTTTCTGCCAACCTTCTGACAGTTTCTTCATTGTATTTGCTAATTTAGGCTTAACTGACACATCCAAACTGCTTTTTGTCAATTTAGGTTTAACTTTAACTGTTCTATCTCTTGTAAGTCCTTTTTGAGAACCGTTGCCCTTTGTTCCTAACGCATCTTCTGCATCTTTAGTATTTGCTTTAGCATCAATGTCAGCTTTTCTTGCCTTACCTTCAGGGTTTGCGGTATCGTCAAGTGTGCTTTTTACATCATCTGTGCCGTTCAACTTAACATCAATATCAGCTTGAAACGCCTTGATTTCTTCGTCTGTTATTCCGAGTAACTTCTTTAACCAAGAAGGCATTGTTACATCAATAAGTCCGGCAACAATCTTCTGCATCCAAAGTTTTGCCTTTGCCGCATAATCAGGAAATTCAAACTGAAAGAAATCAGCGACCTTAACCGCTAAATCTCCAAGTCCTGACTTTTCAACAATAGAATCTGCCTTCTCTTGTACTCCAAACACATTATTTTCATACAAGTAGTTACCCAAAGTCCAACCACCGATTGCAGCACCTAAACAAAGTGTTACTTGTCCGAATATCGTGCCGGCAAAGGTTGTAAATGCGGTAGTCATCTTGCTTAATGCCGTACTACCAAAAGACAACGCCGACTTAACTCCACCGGCTATTTTTGTTCCGAGCTTTGAAAGAGCCGTTGTAGCCGAACTAATCTTGCTACCGATGCCCGTCATAATCTTGCCACCAAAGGTTTTAAGACTTTCGCCTATCTTTGAAACAACACTTAAACCTTTAACTTTATTTCCAACGGAAGTAAGTAATTTGCTACCAAGTGTACTTAACGCTTCTTTAGCCGCCGAAAACTTACCACCAATAGCCGATATAATCTTCTTCGCTAACTTGCCACCTAGTTTAGTGAATTTAAGAACTCCTAAACCTGTTGCTATTGCCGTTTCTAATGGTGCGGTTTTGAATGATGCAAGGTAAGTCTTAAGTAGTGCTTCTAATGCCGTTTTAATAGCCGTTGCAACACTTGTTAAGATTGTTTCCCAATCTAATTCCTTTAAGAAATCTCCTATACCTTGTCCTACTGAATCCCAATCGACACTCTCTAATGCCGTTGTTAAGGCGGTAGCAATACCTTTAATACCCTCTGTAATGGTTTTGCCTAATTCTTGCCAACCACTCATTCCTGTCGATTTATCGACCTTATTCATATTGTTAAAGAAATTGCTTATTCCTTCGCCTAATTCTTTACCTAAACCTTTGAAATCAAAGTTTGTAACCGCACCTAATGCCAACTGAATAGCGGAACGCAAACCTTGTCCGAATGTACTCATAGCCGTACTTAATGCTTTACTCTTTATAAAGCCGTTAAGTGTCTTTGCTATTGCATTACCGGCGTTCTTCCAATCTACTGTAACTAGGAATGTCTTGACCGCTTCAAACTGTCCTTTAACGGATGTTCCTATTAGTGTTCCTAAACCTTCCCAATTTAAGTTAGCCACAAGGGCGTTAAGTCCTGTTCCTAATGTTTCAGCAAGTCGCTTAAGTATTGTATTTTTCTTCTCGACAATTCCGATTGCCACCTCAATACCTTTGTTAAGCCAATCAGCAATCATTTTGCCTAATCTTGAACCGTCATTGTGTAACCAAGCATCACGAAATAGTGATTCGATGGTTTGTGCCATCTGTTGTGCTTTGTTCGACATAGAACCATAAGCCTTATCCCAAGCCTTTTGGTATTCCTCTAATATGCCATTGAAAGCATCTTGCAGACCGCCACCGCCACCACTAGGCGTATTTCCACCGCCACCGCCATCATCATCGCCTGAACTGTCGTCCAACTTATTGATTTCATCAAATCCCATAAGCTGATTTTTCCACTCTTTAGATGCTTTGGTAGCCTTTTTGGTGGCTTTTGTATAATCTTCTGTATTATCAGTTAAATCAGCAATTCCCGTGTCTTTAGCAACATTTCCGGTCAAATCAGAAGGCTTATAGCCTGTTAACGCCGACACAAAGTTTGCTACGGCATTTGCGGCTTTATTAAGCACAATCATAATTGCGTTTAAGTATGGAAGTACCGCTGCCACAATCGGCATGAAGATAGAACCAATAGAACGAGCAAGGTTCGTAAAACTTGCTTGCAACATTCTCAACTGATTTCGTGGCTGATTTATAGTCTTTGCTAAATCCGTCCAAGCATTACGCTGACTATCAAGCAACATAATTGTTCTTAAAAGCACCTTGTCTGCTTGCGACATTGTTTTAACATTTACATTTAAGCCGTTTGTAGCGGCGTATTGCTCCATATTAGCAACACGGATATTAGTTCCGTACTTATCCCAAGTACGAGCCATACCCGTTATACCACTCTGTAAGTCATCCCAAACCTCTGTGAAATCTTTATTGTAAAGTGATGCCATATCAGCACCGATTTCAGGCAATACTTGACCTAACTTACTTGCATTTGATGTAGCAAGTCCTAATGAGTTAGCCATCTGTGAGAATACAGACGAGTAATTCATAAGTTGGTCAGGGTCAACACCTAAATTCTGCATCCCTGTCATTTCAAGATTTCCACTATCTCCAATCTTGAAACCTGACATTTTACCGAGTAACGTTTCTGCTCTATCTCTAAATGAACTTGCGTATTCTTCTGCACTACTGAAACCTATTTCTTGCCACTTCTCATTTGCTCGATTACCCATTGTATCAAGCGTATTGTTGAAGTAGTTTAAGGTTTCTACATAGTCCATTGCAGAACCTACGGCTTGTGCGCCTTTTCTCAATCCGGCTATAAGCACCCAATATCGACCGGCAAGCATCGCAATCGAATTAGCCATACCTAAAATGCCTTTGTTGGATAAACTTGTCTGTCTACCCATACCACTTATTGCTTTGCCTGTTCCTCTTGCTATATTGCCTAGTTTAGACAACATTGAACTTGATCTGCCTGAACTTCCATATAACGAATCTAATGCTTTTCTTCCGCTTGCTCCGGCTGATGCTAAATTACCCAAACCATAAACAAGTTGTGAAGTATTAGCACTTACTTGCGGTGCTTTTGAAAGTCTTGTAATCACACTCTCTACTTCTTTACCGAGTGTATCTAATGATGCAGCCGATTGTTGTGCTTTTGCTCCGGCTGATGCAAGTTTAGCAAGTGCGGAAGTAAGTTGTACCACTTCTACTGATATTTGCTCTGTCCTAGCCATAGCCGTTGCGAAATTCTTAATTGTATTCGTTAATTGTGGTAGACTTTTGTTTGTTAACTCTACCTTCTCTCCAGCGTTACCTAATCTTGCCAATGCTCCTGTTAGTCTTGCCGCACCTGATACATTTACTTTAGATAGTGAGTTACCGAGTTTATCAATGGTACTCATCATCTTGCCTAAACCTGTTGTATCAATATCCTTTGTCGATTTAGCAAGTCTATTCATAGCGTTAGCAAAGTTTTTAACGCCATTTAAGTTGTTTCCGATGGCACTAATACTTTGCAGACTACTTGATAACTTGTCTAGGTTGTTCAAACTATTGCCACTCATAGCATTTGACAAACCCTTTACGCTCTTTGTAAGTGCATCTAGGTTTCTAGCCGCTTGTTTGGCGTTAGCTTCAATTTCTATTGAAAGGCTATCTACATCTGCCATTTACAACACCATCTTTCCGTAAAACCATAAAAAAAATAGCGATAAAGATATTACTCCTTATCGCTATCGTTTTCTCTGTTCCTATTCTGAATCGCTATGTTCCAATTTGCGCCCATAGCTTCAAACTTTGCTATAAACAACTTTCGTTGTTTCTCTATCTCATATTCACTGTTTTTACTGTACGCTTCTTCTAACATCGGTTTATCAGGATATTCACCCTTAAACATCGTTCCAATTGCGTGTCCGACATACATTCCCATCATCCATAATAACTCATCGTCTTGCCTACGCTTATAATTATAAGCATCCCAATATGGTTGTAAGTCGTTTGGCGTACTCCAATCTATATCATCCACTGTAAAGCCGTAACCTTGTGTGGCTATCAGTGTCATCGGTCGTAATTCATTTATGTAGTAATCGTAGGTTAATTCTACGGCATCGGTATCATTTTCGGAATATCCTCCGATTCCTTCTCCGTAGTTTGTGGATTGCTCTCGCTCTCCACTATCTCGCCTAAAAAACCTTTATTAAGCAACTCCTCCGATAACTGATTGAAAAGGTCTGTAATCTTTCCACCATCTGTCAAATAATCATCTATTAAATCACACACTTTTGCGTACTTCTCGTCATATCCTTCTTTGGTTATGAAGTTGAAGCCGAACTCGTCAGCGTGTGCCTTCTGCAAGCCGTAAAGCAACATATCTGCCACTGTTTCCATAAGCCTTGTAATAAAGCCGTAATCTTCGCTTGCTTCACTCATCTTGTTCATTGTATCAACAACTTTAGGAATAATCTCGCTCTTTGAAACTACTAAATACCCATACCTAATCTTGTAATTTGTATCGTTAATAACTATATTCATATCTTTTAACCTTTTTCCTTCCCACTATGTTTATTAAAAGGAAGGAGCGGAGGTTAAGCCGCCCCATCGCTTTTAACATAGTTAATTGAACAACAAATTGTTGGTTACTATCAAGTGAATGATACCGATGCCTGAATGCCCTTGTAATCATTTACAGTTAAATTCATCTCAACTGTAAGCAATCCGTTCTGATCGAGTGAAGGCTGCGGAATTGATGTTGGAGGTTCTGCAACAACGAAAAATGCCTGTTGTGTAGAAACGGCAGGATCTCCTGTTGTCTTTGTAAGCCCCGGAATAATAGTCTGAAACCATACGCCCAAACCACTTGCTTTTGCGGTGGCAGCCGCAGAAATGAGTGTTTCCCACTCTGTCTGTGTTTCAGGTGTAAGGTTAACAGTAACCGACATAGTATCTGATACAGTACCACGACCGGCAATGTTCTTTGTAAGCATATCCTCTAATGCAGAAGCGTCAATCTTTTCAGGGTCGATGCTAACCTCACCAATCTGATTGATACGTGTTAACTGATTAAAGGTAGCCGGCTTTGTTCCGGCGGTTGCTTCAACTCCATAGCCGAATGTAATACCAAGTGTAGAAAGTCCACTTAATGCCATTTTGTATCTCTCCTTTGTACAAATAAAAAAGAGCCTATAAAGGCTCATTAAACTTTAGGTTGCTATAATGTATCTCCATCGCATATAAGCCGTTCAAAACGTGCTACCTTGCGATATAAAGAATCAGTGTTAAGATTTTCAGGCATAGTGCTTATTGAAAATCTCATTGTTTTC
>Ga0326511_10000618_pt1 | contig 31348 bp, 23 predicted proteins | sample 0_2496_0518_D_FD_203701 | JGI IMG/M metagenome (GOLD analysis project Ga0326511, IMG submission 203701) | Bovine rumen microbial communities from UC Davis, California, United States - 0_2496_0518 | ecosystem: Host-associated > Mammals > Digestive system > Stomach > Rumen | place: USA...
ACCAAACCAATGGAGGACTGGCTAGTGGATGATGACAATGTTATAGAAAACATTATCAATCATTTTAAGGCTGAATCAACAAGAGATGTTAGTTATTTTGTGCATAGAGTCAATGAAAATCTACCTAAACATGGAATTCACCTTAATAGGCGATATATTGTAGGATCTGAAATACACGCAGAGATTAGGGCGGATCGTTCTGAAAAGCTATGCATACAAGTGTATAAAGACTTCAGAGTGACTAACAAAAATTACTTCACAATCAGCGTGAACGCATATAGCGAAGCAGAGGCACTTGCAGCTATCTTTCATGAACTTGGTCATCTATTTTTACATCATATAGATCATTCATGGTGTAAGGAACGTTACTACCCAGATAAAAAAGAAGAAAAAAGAATTAAAGAGTTCGAGGCAGAAGTAGTGTCTTATTTAGTATGTAGTCGCTTAGACATCGAAACAAACTCTGTAAAATACCTAGCTGACTATTTTGCAGAAAATGATATTATTCCAGATATTTCTATGGATCGAGTTTTTCAAGCTGTTGATCTCATTCAAAATATAGCTTCTGAATATATGTCTATTACGGATTGTCTTCTATATAAACATGATCAAGCTTTCAAGGACGTAGTAGATAAAGAAAGAAAACGGAGAAAAGAAGAAAAAGAAAAGGAGATTGCCTCTAAGGCGTCAATGTAATATAATCAAGTAAAGGATACCCGAATGGAAGTGCAAAGGTCTTGCAAGCCTTGCATTTCCATTTTTCTTGTTTTGGTGCGTTTTTACTCCTAACTTTGCATCGTTAAACCAATTAAACAGTAAAGTTATGGAAGTTAAAAACATTATCAATCTCATGATCCTTGATGCCTCAGGCTCAATGGAAAGTATCTACAATCAGGCTCTCAGCGGTGTAAATGAAACCATTCAGACCATACGAATGGGACAGAAAGAACATCCTGAGTTTGAACAGTCACTGACGCTAGCCTCTTTCAACTCTGGCAAGAACTATCTGAATGTGAAGTATTCGGCTACTCCTATCGACGAGGTGAAGGAAATCACCAAAGAGGATTATATTGCATGTGGTTGCACTGCCCTCTATGACGCTATGGGCGAGATGATATCTGAACTGAAGAGGAAAGTCACACCTGAAGACCGTGTATTGGTGACAGTGATTACCGATGGCTATGAGAATGCCTCAATCCATTGGAATGGTCCCCAGATTAAATCTCTGGTAGAAGAGCTTCGTCAGACAGGCTGGACATTTACCTATATTGGAGCCAATCAGGATGTAGAAGCAGTCGCTGGCAGCATGGGCATCCGTAATTCTATGGCATTTGAGGAAACAGAAGAAGGTGCCAAGAGAATGTATGCAAGGGATAGTCAGTCTCGCAGTCGTTTTTATGAAAAGCTTCATTTAATGGGATTTGCCAAATCACTTGTCGAAGATGAAGACTATTTTGAAGAATAGAATAATAATTGTTGATTATGGGAAAGTTAAATTTAAATCAGTTATTTCAGATTCCGGCTGAAGCAGTCGACAATCAGAAAGGAAAGACTTTTGTTGGCATCGACTTTGGAACCAGCACAACAGTTGTTTCCATTGCCAAGTACGATGTCAGGAGCAAGCAGGTGGAGTGCGCTACGCTTCATCTAGTACAGAAGGAAGCTGACGGTAACATTGTGGAAGCAGAGCTGATGCCTACGGTTATTGCCATCAACAACGATGGTAATCCACTCGTTGGAGAGGGGGCTTACAAGCTGAAGGGTAATCCCAACTACACCTTTGGTGAGAACCTCTTTCACTCCTTCAAGATGGAGTTGGGCAAAGATCTTGGGCCAATATGGTATAACAGCCAGCAGCCAGCCATCAAGTCGCCCCAGGATGCTACAAAGTTCTTCTTCAAATACCTGAAGCGGTGCATAGAGAAGGCCTGTCCGAATAGCGAAATCCATTATGCCGTCAGTATTCCTGCCTCTTTTGAGAGCAACCAGCGCAAAGACCTTTTGGATGCGTTGGCGGCCAATGAGATTCCCATGACAGGACGCAATCTCATTGACGAGCCGAATGCAGCTTTCATGGGTTACATCAATCCTGACGAGACTTACAAAGAGCCAATAGAACTGAAAGACGGGTACAATCCAAAGGTTCTAGTATTCGACTTTGGAGCAGGCACCTGTGACATCTCCATCCTTGAAATCAGTGCCGATTATCAGGGCTGTCACTCACGTAATCTGTCTATCTCGCAGTTTACAGAGCTTGGCGGTAACGACATCGACCGGTATATAGCCAACAACTATCTCCTTCCGTCGCTGCTGAAGAACAATGATATGGAAGAAGATGACTACAGCGAGAGTCAGAAGGAAGTGATTGCCGCACAGCTGATGGGAATAGCAGAATTATTGAAAATCAAGATCTGCAAGGATTGCGAGTATCTATTGGATGACAAGGGAATGTTGGACGATGTGATTGCCAAGAATGGTGGACGCACTATCGAAATACCTGTTAGCATCTATACAGATTACAAGCAACTGCAGCAGGAAGCATTCACGCTGACCTACAGCGACTTTATCCACACGATGGAGGTGTTCTTTAAGAAGAGCATCTGGCCAACCCCAACTACAGTGAAGCGGCAGAAACGGTATAACAGCGTTTATGCCACCATCAACTCTGCCATCAAGAAAGCCCATGTGTCAAAGGAGGAAATAGACTATGTGATGATGATTGGCGGTTCCAGCAAGAATCCATTTGTTCAGCGTAGCATCCAAGAGTACTTTGGCGAAGAGACCACAATGCTCCTGCCTCCTGACATGCAGAATTTGGTGTCGCAAGGTGCTGCTATTCATTCGCTGATGATTAATGCTTTCGACATTGCAATGGTTCGTCCTATCACCAGCGAGCCTATTGTCATCTTAACAAAAGACGAAAAGAGCGTCCCTGTTATACCTGCTGGAACAGAGATTCCTTTCCCTGCTGTCAGAATAGATCGTTTCAGTACAGGTGACAGCGAGATGCGTTGTATAGAGATTCCCGTCTGTGTCAGCAGTGAGAAGAAGATGCTTACCAACCTGAAGATCGAGGCACCTGACGAGGAAGTATTCCCTGCTAACACGCCCATTGAGGTCTATCTGGAAATGAATGCCGACAAGGTACTTTCTGTACGAGCCACCTGTTTAGGTAAGGAATGTATGGTTGCATCTGAGAATCCCTTTGCCAACACCTATCAGACCGACGAGGAAAAGCGGATTATGCAGGCAGAGCGCGATACCTATATTGCAGCCAACAGAAATGGCGGAGTACCCACAAAGGATTCGCTCATTCGTCTGAGAAATGCCTATTCGGATGCTGAAAAAGAATACCGTGAGGCGGAAGTGCTGGAAATGCAGTTGAAGTACTATCCGCAGGACAACCTTTACAACAGATTGGGTGTATTGTTCCATAATAGTGGTAACGTTACAAAGGCAATGGTCTGCTACAGGAAAGCTATTTCCATTAACGATGAAGACCCCTGGCCGCACTCTAATCTCGGTCATGATCTCTATCAGATTGGCAAATATAGGGAAGCTAAAAAAGAACTTGAAAGGGCCATTGAGTTAAAGCCAGACCAGACTACTGCATTGATTGTATTAGGTGACATCTATGCAGAAGAGGAGGATTTGGAAAAGGCAACTGAATATCGTGAGCAGGCCTATAACATTCTGATGCGCATAGGACGTGAAGGATTTTTGGACGATTGCGATTACGGCTGGTTAAAGCGAGTAGCAAACCGTCTTGGGAAGGAGGACGCCATCAAAGATATTCACCCCTCAACGAGTGGGCGAAAGGATGTAAGCAACTATAATGCAGACAACTTAGTAACAATAACAAAAAAGAAGGAGGTAGAAGTATGAATTGGCTAATACCGCAGAACGAACTTGACAAGGAACAGCGCAGGTTCCTTGACGCATTTATCAATAGAAGTGACAATGAAATGGTCGTCGGATTCCCTGGGTCTGGCAAGACAATGCTGCTCTACTATGCCGCCCTGAAGATCCGTGAGCAGAAGCCTGGAGCCAAGATCCTGTTCGTAGAGTTTACCCATGCCCTCATCAACATGATTGAGGCGGCTTTGCAGCAGATGCACATCAATGACATCAAGGTAGTCACACAATACGAATTCGAGAAAGAGCGCAAAAGCAAGATGAAATACGATTGCATCATCTGTGATGAGGTGCAGGACATGCTACCAAAGGTGTTGGAGAACATGGCCAAACGAGCAAATCGCGTCATTCTTGGTGGCGACCCTAACCAGCAGATTTACGAAAAAGACCCAAAATGGAAGGAGCCGACATGCACAGAAAAGGACATTATGGAACTGTTACATCCTGTCGTTACCCGCCTGAACATCGTTCACCGTCTAAGCCGTTTTGTGATGGAGGCTGCCAACGACGTGATGCCGGAAATGAACATCATGCAGGAAGGTCGCGTGTCGATGATGAAGAAGAATATCATGATCCGTCTTTGGAAAGCCAAAAACCAGCAGCAGGAGGTCAGCGCCATCATGAAGGAAGCCAAGGAAACACTACGTCTTACAGACAGTGTAGCCATTCTTTTGCCGTCACATAGCAAAATAACGAGTTTTGCAGACAAAGCCCTTTCGGATGCAGGTAAAGAGGTGTGGAAATGGACTTACGATGAGCATGGAAATCTGGATTACAACAATATGAATGACTATCTTGAGGCCAGTGGCATTCCCCTTAGATATGTCGGCAACGGCTTTGGCAACTTCCTTTCCGACAAACCTGTGATTACTCTGATGACCTATCATGGTTCAAAGGGCCTGGATTTCGACAAGGTTTTCCTGCCTTTCTGTAATCATATTGACAATGATACGAAACAGGTGGACAATGACAAAAAGGTTTTCCTTGTAGGATTGACCCGAAGCCGTGGTGACCTTATCATCTCCTTCTCCAAAAAACTGAATCGTTTTGTTTCCATGTTTGCAGAAAACTGTACTCACAAGGATCTCGCAACAGATGGCACACCTATGCTTTTCGACGCTCCGGCCAAACCTTTACCCAAAGGTCGAAAAATCACTACTGCTGAACTATTTGGATGGTAAGACGACTGATATGACATTGGAAACAGCGAAACAACAGGTATTGGCGCAAGGCGAGTCGGCCAGCAAAGAAGCTCTCGCCATTGTAAGGGGTGGCATGACTATTTGTGAGAAGAAGGCTGATGGGAGCAGGAAGTATGTTTGGGTCAAAGTGAAACCAACTATGACTGATGATGAATCAAGTATCGACGTGGCTTTGGAAAATCAGAGAATGAGAAAAACCAGACAGCCGTCAACTGCTCCAATAAGACTGGCTCAGACAGAGCCAGTCATACCTAATGCAACAAAGGCTCCAAATCTCTCAAGTGAATCTGAAACGCAAATAGCAAGACCTTCTTTCTTCGAACGCCTGAAGAATAAGGCCGTGGAAATATGGCATGAAATAGACAGTATTGTTGTAGAGTAAGCATAGATGGATATACTGAATAATCGATATTTAGAAGCCCTTAGGCGGAATAAGCATGAGGACGCTGGGGAACTCCAGCGTTACCTCTTTCTTGATATAGATGGTGTACTGAATACTATTCGCTATAGCAACTATCTGATAGATCACGATGAGGATGAAGTCGATGAAGATGGTGCTCTATTCGACCCTGAGGCAGTCAACAATTTGGCATACATCATCGAGAAAGTACCAGATGTAAAGATTATAATCTCTTCTACTTGGCGACTTAAGGGATGGGAGTGGATGAATCGCCTATGGGTGAAGCGACAACTTCCTGGAGCAATTTATAGTTTCACTCCCGTATTAGAGGTGGTATGCTTTGTCGACAAGATAAACAAGAAAGATACAAGCTCGGTCTATCCATATGGCACGAGGGCATTGGAGGTTAATGAATGGTTAAGACTGTATGTCGGTCAGAATTCTTTATCCTACAAATATGTAATCCTTGATGACTTTAACGACTTCTTGATTATGCAGCAAGAGCATGTAATTATCACTAATCCCAATTTGGGAATAACAAAAGAGGATGTCGTTAAAGCGTTGGAGATACTATTGTAAACCCGTATCTCTTTATAAAGCCGCATGATCTTCATTTACCACCTTTTGAACGTAAGGGAACAGTTCTTCCAAAATATCAGGTGTCATTATTTTGGGAAGATATTGTTCCTTAAAGCCAGGTAGTGTTTCTTCTATATCCTCTCTTGTAGGAGAAACAGGCTTTGGCCACATTTCTTCTAGAAATGGCAAATAAATATGATTTTTTTTCATTTCCTAATATTTACATTTGAGTAAGTTCCTAAGTAAAATACAACGGAATATACATTAATCTTGCACTATTACATTGGGGACAAAAGAGCGGGTCATCGTTCCCCTTGAAAATCGATTCATCCTTCTTTCTAATGACTGTGCCACACTTACGACATACGAAATCTTCGTCAGAATCACCAAAGCAATGATATTTTTCGCTTTCGTTATATTCAACCACAAAAGCATGGCAATTAGGACACTGCCTACCAATAGTGCATGAATAATCTCCATGCGTGAAGCATGTGATTTTCTCCTTATAGCCACAATCGCTACATTCGATTATCCCAACACCTCCCATATGAGAAAAGCACTGATAGTTTTCATCAGGGCGTAAACCAATCTTTGCTTTCAGTTCGTTCTCCTTTTGTTCTTCTTCCCTTTTCCTTATCGCTTCTTTTCTTTTTGAGATTCTGTCGGAAATATAAAAAATCGGAAACATTATAGGCAGAAATGGCACGGCAAGGAATATTACAATTCTCACTTTTAACTCTTCATCAATGATATCCTTTCCTTTCCACATATTATATTCATATATGCAGATAAAGACCAGATAACATATCCCACAATAAATTAGCAAATAATACATCCAATTCATAAGAATCTTGTTTAAATGTTTGATTGTGCAAAGATAGTAATAATGGATATTGAAAGCAAGCAAATTAGGTTTGCAAGGCTTGCAAAGATAAAATGCTAGGAACATACAAGAACTAATACTAACTTTGCAGCACAAATAACGTAGTATTAATTTTAAAAGTAACAATTATGAAACGATTAATCTTCACAATTCTGTTTATTATCATGTTTTTCATTGGTTTACTGGGATAAACTTGCTGGTTATGGATCAGACAGAAAAACTAATTAACGTTGGTAAGGCATATATTGATGCCCTCAACAGTTTAAGTATGGACCACCCTGAAAAAGTGGCCAATATACTTGACATTCTTGACTGTGTTCATCCCGAACCTGGTTATCATTTAGGGATATACATAGAGAAACCGTCACCAAACGAAGCCCCGACTCACATGTGTGACCAGGCCTGGTTTATCTGTTATAGAGGTAATCATCCTCCAATCACACGAATGCCATATAGAAGAAAAAACAGAGGCGTGTATAATTATGGGGATATGTGCTATTTACGTTTCACTTTTGATTTCTTTAATCATCTATCCATTAAGCCAACAACTATGGGAGCTTGGCAGGCCTATTTGCTCAGCATCGCCAAGACACTTTTACCATTCTCTGGAGGCCTTTATTATACGAAACGTAAACTCATCTTTTCTCATGAACAACTTAGGGACATTTTCCTATTATCCCATTGGGAGAGAATGCCTGAGTTAGCTAATCTCAAAGCCGACGTGTCGCCATCTGTCCAAATAAAGGACAAACAAGCAGTTGTGTCATGTTGCCATTGGAATGACTGGGGAGGTCTGATTCGAGAGTCTGCTAAGATAACATTCTTCAATGGCAAAGTATATCTTTTGGATGATTTTAGCGAGCAGGTACTTTTCAAGTATAATTGTGGGATTCGTTTTTAAGCAATGTGACTATGAGATTAATGGATTTATTCAGAATTGCAGAAGGAAATTTATCCATCCTTGGAGTAATGATAGGTGACGATTTTAACGAGCAACGGGATAGACTTATAAAGGAGGGGATGACTTCTGAAACGTGGGTATTAAACAAAGGGTCAATCTTGATAAACCCCGAAACAGGCGTTTATACACGTTACCTTAAAGAAGCGATCATAACACTTGAAGGGGTATGCATAAATAAAATAACTTTTCAGGCAGATTATTCTTCATATCCAAATGATGTAGCTGATTCTTTCTTAGGGATTGCTAAAGAGATGGAGAAATTTGGAGTGTCAGTGATTAAGCCAAACTGGCAAGTTCTTGATGATCGGATTGTGAACCAATACAGAACCCACAATGCCCTATGGGATGTAAAAGTAAACGTAACGATATCGGGCTTTGGAAGAACTAGTATTTCTTTAGAATTATCAGCAAACATGACTGATGGTAACTCACAGATAACAGAAGACGCAGTCGGTGTCTACAAAAGCCTAAGCAAATTAACCAGAAGAAATTGGCAACTTGAAGATTATCGCCACAAAAGCGATACTATAGTCTTTTGACTCAAAATTGTTTTTGCGTACAAATATAACATTGAGTTGTGTCATTCAGTGGCACAACTTTTTGCGATTTTGAGCATATAAAGTGAAATGAATTCACTAAAATCCCACATTTTTGAAACTTTTTTGGGATTTTTGTCTTTAATATAAATAATAATGTGTATCTTTGTGGCAAATATTAATCTAAAAACAATGGCAGAGAAGAAAGATCTCAATAGACTAAAAGTGATATTGGTAGAGAAAAAGAAGTCAAATCTATGGCTCTCCAAGCAGCTGGGCTGTGCGCCAACAACAGTTTCAAAATGGTGTACCAACTCATCACAGCCCCCATTGGAAACGCTGCTGAAAATAACCAAATTACTTAATGTGGATATAAAAGACCTCATTAGGTTTGAGGAGATGGACAAAGAAAACTGAAACAAAACAGTAATTATGGCTAGCATACAAGACATTCGCGCACTGGAGTTGCGCATAACAGATATTGTTGACGACTATGTCAAGCAGATGTATAACGAGGATGATGTCCTCGCTATAGGTCATCGCTGTGGAAAGATTACCATCAAGGCAGATGCCAAGGAGAACATCAAAGTGGGTAAGACTACCGAGTTGTACCCTTTGAAGGACTTGGTTCGCACAGGTGATGATGGTAATCCCGAATCTGACTGCGATAAGATCTCGGACATTGCAAACAGCTGGATATTTCTGGATTAATACATAAATATGAATTATATACTTGAAAAGAGATATCTCTCAAATATATGTTCACATCAGTATGATGCTTTTGTGGACACGTTAGGTAATTGTAAGCAAAGTAAAGAAGGATTTACACTTAGTTACACAGATAGGAATTATCGGTGTAAACCAATGATTGAAAAGATAGCGGAATCAAATGTACAAGCGATTTCTTTCTTTTCTGGCTGTGGCGGTTTGGATATAGGGACCCAGATGGCGGGTGCTAGAATCATCTCCACTTTGGATTTTGAACCAGCAACAGTTGAGACCGTTAAAGCAAATGAATTTTTCAAATTTGCGGAGCATAAATGTGATGACATACGTAATGTCTCAGGAAAAGACTACTCTTCTCTGATTCGTAATTCAAACCCAGACAAGTTAATAATCGTTGGTGGACCTCCATGTCAGCCGTTTTCTAAAGCAGGCTACTGGATTACAAACGAAAAAAGAAAAGCCGTTGATGATGAACGTAATATGGTAGGTGAGTATTTGCGAATTATTGAGGAAATACGCCCTGATGGTTTTTTGTTGGAAAATGTTGAAAGCATTTTGCATCCAACAAACAAAGCTGCTGTTGAATATATAGAAGAGAAGATTACGCGTATGGGATACCATTTTGTCCGCGTATTGGCAAATGCTTTAGAATACGGAATTCCCCAAAAACGGAAAAGAGTAATTTTCCTTGCAAGTAAGAATCCGATTAGTGGACGACCTCAAACATTATCTCCTGAAGAAGTTGAGAAAGTAAATGTCTTAGACTGGATAGGAAGATTTGATAAGCCAGAATTATCTGAAGTGGAGGAGTCAACGGAAGGGAAAACGTATAATTTAGAACTGTCAGAAGTACCACCTGGTCATAATTATATAGCATTATCTGCTAGGGATAACTATCCCAATCCGAAATTTGTGGCAAACAAACGATTTTGGAATTTCTTGTTGAAACTTCATCCGTTACAACCATCTTGGACTATTGCTGCACAACCAGGTCCGTGGGTTGGTCCGTTCCATTGGAACAACAGAAGATTACGTGCACAGGAAGTTGCCGCAATTCAGACTTTCCCTATGGACTATAAGTTTGTAGGATCAAGGAGAACCATTCAGAAGCAGATAGGAAATGCGGTTCCATCCCTCTTAGGAGAAAAGTTTGTAGAACATCTAATTAAGTTTATATAATGAAACCCAAAATAGTTAGTATATTCTCTGGTGTTGGTGGAATTGATACGGGGTTTAGCCTCGCGGGATTCCAAACAGTATTTGCCAATGACAATTGGAAGAATGCATGTGATAGTTTTAAAGCGAACTACCCTGATGCCGAGGTTGTTTGCTCAAGCATTGCAGATGTCGATTTTAGAGAAATAAAAAAGAAATATGGAGAGATTGACGGATTAGTGGGTGGTCCTCCCTGTCCTCCCTTTTCCAAGTCTAGATTTTACAGGACAGATAAAAAGCGTGGTCTTGAAGATGAAAGTGGTTTCCTAACCGTCAGCAACTACTTTAGGGCTTTAGAAGAGTTAAATCCCAAGTTCTTCTTCTTTGAAAATGTTGCAGGGTTTGTTTATAAACCACATCAGGCAGCTCTTGAAATGGTAAAGGAAGAGAGTGAGAGGCTTGGTTATAAGATTGTATATAGGGTTGTGAATGCAGCTAACTATGGAGTTCCACAAATAAGACAACGTTTTATTTGTGTTGGCGTAAAAAAAGAATTGCCAGACTTCACCTTCCCTGAAGAGACTCATTCGGAAAATGGCGATGATACCCATAAAAAGTGGGTGACATGTGGAGATGTAATAGGTGATATTGATTTTGATTTACCAGAAGATAAGGACAAATTAGCTGGCTCAAAACATAAAGACCTATTAGCTTTAGTGCCCCCAGGCGATAATTATCTCTTCTTTACAAAGGAGCGTGGTTACCCGAATCCGATATTCAAGTGGAGATCTAGATATTGGTCTTTCTTGCTGAAACTATCACCCGAGAAGCCATCTTGGACTATTCAGGCAAGTTTCTCAAACAACATGGGACCATTTCATTGGAAAAACCGTTTCCTAAGGATTCAAGAGATTCAGAGAATTCAAACATTCCCTGATGACTATGTTTTCTTAGGCAAATTCTCTGATCAATGGAGGTTGATTGGCAATGCCGTTCCTCCTGTACTGGTTAATAAGGTTGCTCAACAAATTTTTAATCAATACTTCAATGCCTAATATCTACAAGGTTGTTGATACTTATGACCCCAACTATCCTCTCGTTGATGGAGTACCATTCAACAAGTTTGATGCGGGTGCTGAATTGAGATTTCAAGCGGAACAATATTTCCCAGGGATGTTCCAATTTGAAGAAATATCATGTAGGACGGGTAATGCTGGAATGAAGGAATCTCTGTTGAGATGTAGATTCACTCCTGATGAAACAAGTGGAAATGTGTTCTATATTTATGCTTTAGAAGTTGAGAGTGGAGGCAGAAGTCTCGCTAAAGAACACCGCATTCAATTCAGACATAATGCATTATGGTATCCGCGTTTAGCGAATAATCCAGTCCTCACTTCTTTTTGTAAAGAAGAGAAATCGCTTGAGGACAAAGAATGTTATGTAATTGGTATATCAAAGAGTGACATAAACAATCATAATGTCATCTTTTGTTCATTTTATCCTTCCAACATTGTAAATGATCAGTCTAACAATATAGAGACACAAGCAACAACTCCAAAGTCTATACAAGTTAACGTTGACTATATTCAAGACGCATATATTAATAATATAAGTGTCCAATCTAAAGGGAATAAATTTAATGTAATATTTTACAAACCTCAATATCTTCTTTGGTATATGGCAAATAGAGACGAACTGCATCTGGCAGACATCCAGACCGTAAAGGATATGATAAACGAAGCAAGAACATTAAATGAATTCTTGCCAGTTCCACCAACACCACAAGTTACGGATAATATTCAAGAACTTGTTCTATCCGCAATAAAAACAAAACCATTTATACTTCTTGCCGGAATATCAGGTACCGGTAAGAGTCGAATAGTGAGGGAACTCGCATTTAAGTCTTGTCCTAAATATTTGCAGGATAAGGAGGGGACAACCCCTGGCAACTATTGTATGATAGAAGTAAAACCCAATTGGCATGACTCAACGGAGTTGCTTGGTTATTATAGTAATCTTACTTATAGCTATCAATACAAGAAATTTGTGAAGTTCCTTGTGAAAGCAATGATGAACCCAGATGTTCCATTCTTTGTTTGTCTCGACGAGATGAACTTAGCGCCCGTCGAGCAATACTTTGCAGAAATCCTGAGTATTCTTGAAACTAGGAAACATCCAAAAATTGAAGGGAGTAATAAGGATGATATGACCGTCATAAAAACCGGCACTCTTATAGAAGCAAACTATTTCAAATATTCATGGAAGGATGCCGAAGGCAACAAGCATGTGAAAGATAGAGACATGTCAGATAAAGAATGGTATGATGAGTTCTTTAATCTAGATAAGTTATCAGCAGAAGAAAAAGCCCAAGCGTCAAAATATAAGGACTCATTTGTTTTGGCAAATGAAGGTTTATCATTACCCGATAACGTCATAATCGTTGGAACTGTAAATATGGACGATACAACACATCAATTTTCACGAAAGGTGATAGATCGTGCCATGACTATAGAAATGAACGGCGGTAAGTTAGCAAACATGTATGGCGGGAGTAAAAATCTGGAGTATCTGACTGATGATGAACAACAGACCTGGCAAGATGCTTTTACCCAACGTTATGTTAATGCTGATGAGGTGCTAACAGCACACCCCGAAGAAGCCAATGAAATAAAAAGAATCCTCCCCCAAAGACTAGAGGCAATAAATGATGCTCTTAGAGGAACTCCATTTGAAGTTAGTTATCGTGTATTGAATGAACTGACAATTATGGTGGGGGTAATGCTTGATGGCAAAAGTGAAGGTGAAACGTTCGATAGTATTGTTAACCAAGCAGTAAACAATATTTTATTGATGAAGATTCTTCCTCGTATCGAAGGTGATGCCGAAATGTTTGCACTATCTAAGGATTATAAGAACAAGATGGATGTTTCATATTATGATCGTTTGGAATGGCTAAAAAATTTGGCTCCAGATCTATACCCAAATGTTTCAGAAGTAAATTCTGATACAGGAACTAACGATGATGAAGCAAAACAGAATAATGCGGTAATTCACCATCAGACCGCAAAAGAAAAAATACAAGAAATGATTGACCGTCTAAGAAACCAAGAGTTTACACGTTTCTGGCCATAAAGAGTATCAATTATGCAAATAGAGGTACTGAGATATATTCATCCCGACTACGAGGTTATTGTCCGTACTCAGGACATTAACTATTCCTGGGAACGTTTTAAAGGGCGCATCAATTATACAAGGATTGACAATCCTAACATTGACGCACCTGAAGAATATTGTCGTTACACCTCGAAGGATGAGTGCAAATTACGTTTGTATAGCCCCATTACCGGTACCACAATCACTCAAAATGAAGGTGAAGGAGCCAAAGAATGGGATAAAAAGTGGCCCGTCATTTTTGAGACATGTAGATATCAAGTGAGACTGCTCTTCCATGATGTTGATTCACGACCAGAAATACGCCATGTTAGAAAGGACATTGAAGATAGTTTCTTCTATGACGTGGAGTTAAGTGGGCCAAAGGAAAAATCACTCACAGGCGAACTTGATTTCTTGAATGAACCTGGCGTTTTCAAGTTGGATTTCTCATATCAAAAGAATGGTGTGAGAAGAGACAGCTTCGTCACTTTTGATGTGGTATCACCCAAACTCGATACCAAGAATGACTATAAAGCGTTGTTGCGAGAAGTAAACGAGGAATATGAGAATGTCATTTACCGCTATCTCAGCATTACTCTACAGCAGTTTGGCCGAGGCAAATTAAACACAGATGCGACATGGATGGCCGCGTTCCAAAGTGTTGTTGATGACTATGTGAAGAATGTAAAGCGGGTGATACAAAATCCACATTCACAGATAGTGAATTATCGTACTTCTAGAAAAGCAGACCAAATTAAATATTGGAATCCATTAATGGAAGAGCAATATGGGGAGGTAGAGAAGGAAGGTAAGTTGGAAGAGTATTATTTTGGCTACAACGAAGCACGTTCAACACATGACACAATGGAAAACCGTTTTGTTAAGCATACGCTTCAAAGTATCGGAAAAAGACTTTCCTCTATCATATCAACTGTACTGAGCACAACACAAGAAGAACTATCGGAAAGACATCGCCAGATGTGGAAGGACTATCAGGATTCACTGAAGAAATTGTCTAAGCACCCATTTTTTAAAGCAGTCGGCAAATTTGACGGTCTAAAGCAGGAAAGTCTGGTCCTTCAAAATAGGGTCGGATATCAGCAAATATACAAGGACTGGTTAAAGCTAAAACGAGGCATTGACTTCTATAATGGTGCTGCTAATATAGGCACTTTACAGATATGGGAGATTTATGAACTCTGGTGTTTTATCAAGATGAAAAAGCTAGTCGCAGGTGTGATGGGAATTGATCGGGATAAACCTGCACATGAGCAACTAATCACAGAGCCTAAAGGCACACTATTAAATCCGTTCACCAATTCATCACTAGAACACATCGTAGAATATCACTACCCAAAAGCTGAGGATACCGATACAGAAGAAAGGAAAGCACAGTTGGCTGCACATGAAGGAGATGTTGTAACTTTGCACTATCAGCATACCTTTAACCGTACAAGCGGAAAGGATGAGTACAGTCCTGGTATTAATACTGCAACCACAGAGCAACGCCCAGATATTGTTCTTAACATACGCAAATCTACAGGAGAAGTAATTCTGACCTATCTTTATGACTCTAAGTATCGAGTAATTAACGACAAACAGCTTGATAAAGACTTTGAGGAACAGGACATTGATGAGAATACGAAGATGCCTGGTGGCGACTATCCCCCCACAGATGCAATTAACCAGATGCACCGCTATCGCGACGCTATATATTACAGTAAGGAGCATGAGCCATATCGCTCGAAAGAAATAATTGGCGGTTATATCCTGTTTCCTGGTCGTGGTAGTGATGAGTACATCAGACGTCGCTACTATAGTACAAGCATTGATAGCGTTAATATTGGCGCATTCCCGTTGTTGCCAAACAGCGACACCTTGTTAAGGAATCATTTGGAAGATATTCTAATGAGGTTCAAAAGCACTGAGGTTCATGTTGCCAAAGCTAAACCTCAAAGAACTTTGGCATACGTAACTGAGGAAGAGAAAGCTAATATGACTAATGTGGATATGGTATTGCTTATTACCAAAGAAGGTGTAAACTATGACAATGCCGTGAAACTGATGGAAGAAACAGGCAAGGTTGGAATCGCACTTAAAATGGATGGCGCAGTATTACAATTGGTTGAAGGATTCACTAAGGCAAAATATCTCGTCATTCATAACAAGAGTACTAAGTATAATGTCTACGCTTTTGATGGTAAAGGTCCTAAACTCATTCCCGGCCATCAAGCTGAACCAATGGTTGTAACAAAAAAAGACGAGGAATTGTATTTGGTCTATCAAGTCGATTTGAAACAAACTGTTGATATAGGCGAGTTGGACATCAGCATAGTTGCTAAAGGCGGCGATGGTTATTCACCTCATCTACTACCATTATCAAGAATCCAAAAAGATAAAGATTAAGGAACTTGAAAACAGAAACCTATGACTCCACGAAAAATCTATGTAGCTAGTAGTTGGCGCAACGAGTACTACCCAGAAGTGGTAGCCAAGTTGAGGGATGCAGGACATGATGTCTATGACTTCCGCAATCCTCCTTCAGGTGATCCCGGATTCAAGTGGAACTGCGTGAGTAAAGACTACATGGAGTGGACACCAAAGCAATATCGTGATATGCTGCACCACCCCAAAGCTGAACGGCAGTTCCACAACGACATTGAGGCAATGGAGGCTTGTGATACATGCGTATTGGTGTTACCCTGTGGCAGAAGTGCTCATACAGAAGCGGGATGGTTTGCAGGCAAAGGAAAGACAACCATCGCCTACATTCCTGAAAAGCAAGAACCAGAACTGATGTATAAACTGTTTGATGGAGTTTGTTGTTCAATCAATGAATTAATTAAAATGTTATAAAGGAAAATAGGAATATGAGACACAGAATAAAATCAGGTAAGGTTGGCTCATTCACACCTGAGAATCAGAAGGTGGAGGTTGAGCAACTGGAGGACAGAGAAGTTGCTAATGAAGTAGAAGAAATCTTCGAGGAAGATTCAGACTTCAGAAATGATGACGAAGCCTTAGCGGCAATGGAGTTTTACGATAGCCCAGACGCAATGGAATAATACTATCGTACCAATAACAGCAATTATTCACTACGCAAGATATTTCGACTAACTGATAAAAATAGAAAATATGGCTGGAGGTTTTATAGCATTTAGATGCAGTAATTATGAGAACACTGCAGAACGAGAGCAGTTTAGAACTCTTTGCAAACAGCTAAGAAGGAAATATTATAAATCGGAAAACTTATGTTTCCTGATTGCCAACTATAACATTTTTGACAGTGAATTCGATGCTATACTTGTCAAAAACGATGCCATCATTGCGATTGAATTTAAAAACTATGGGGGAAAAATTAAAGCTGTTGAAAACGGAGAATGGACTTCAAATGGCACTCCAATAAAAGGAGGCTCAAGGAAAACAGTATATCAGCAGGCACGCGTGAATCATGCTTCGTTAAGAAATGGCTTAAAAGAACTAGGAATAAACAGTGAATGGATAAAGGATTTACCGTCTATTATTGTTTTCAACAAATTAATCACACTTGAAAACAGACTGTCTAATAAGGTTCAGAGTTGGCTTCATGTAACAGATAATGCACACTTCATTGAAAAAATTGAGGATATTACATGTACATCTACTGATATGTCAAATACAGAAATGCTAGATTTAGCAATTAAGCTGAATCTTAACTCCTTTATTGACAAAGATTTGAGTTCCATCTTTACTAATGATGAAGAAAAAAGCAAAGAACCGGAGCCGATATCTGATGTAAAAACAGAAGTTAAGAAGGATTCTTCAGTTCCTGAGGAATCAAAAAGTGTAAATTCCACTGAGAATGTAGCAGATTCGAGTAATTTGACGGAATATGATAGGTTCACCCCCAATCATATCTTTAGTTTAAGGCCTAATCAAATATTTGTTTTCGGTACAGATAAATGGGGATCACAAAAGTATGGTGCAGCAGGTTTGGCTGCGAAAAAATTCGGTGCTCAAATAGGAATAATTGAAGGTGCTACGGGTTTTTGCTATGCTCTGCCAACTAAAGGATTTACAATAGCAGACCTACAAAGCGCTGTAGTTCGCTTTAAAGAGTATGTTGATGGTAATCCCCAATTAACGTATTTAGTAACGCCTGTAGGCTGTGGCCACGCAGGATTCAGAGTTGATGAGGTATCGGCATTATTTAGGGATTTTATTACATATAAAAATGTTATGCTTCCTAAAGTTTTTATCGATGAATATGCAAAAATGCCAGAGATTTCTTTCAACGAAGAAGAGTCTGTATCAGATCAGCCAGAGATTTCTACAGATGAAAGCGATACCCCAATTGACAAACTTATAAAATATTTAAGGGATAAAGGTATCCACTTTAATGAATCTGGGCCATTTGCTATAAAAGATGAAGACGGTAATGTTGTTGCGGAAGCAGAAATCGGAATAGAATCCGAGAAAAGGGTATTCTGCCCGTATAACATACAAAGTGCAAATGCATTTAGATACCGAGGTTATACGATTTCTGATCCACAGGATTATATGAGTTCTAATAGTGAAAAGTAGCGTATGGGCGTTCGTCTTAATAAAGTACTATCAGAATTAAATATTGGGCTTCAAACAGTTGTTGACTATTTGAATGCGCATCCTTCTTTAGGCATCATAAAAGATGATGCAACCCCCAATACTAAAATTTCAGATGAACAGTATAGTGCACTGTTGAAAGAATATGGAGGCACATGGCTTATTACAATTCCGTGGCGCACTGATGATTTTTCCGATGACCCACAATTAAATAGAGATTTCGTTAATTCTCATGGATGGCACGACTTGAGGAGAGATACCATGATAGTCATGCCTAACCGTTCTGTTTTGATACCCAAAAATCAAGCCTGTGACAGTTTTCTATATTGGAGTGAAAATGATTTAAAAGAGAAATGTCCTGATGCGCAAGAAGGAGGTCGTTTTATAAAAGAGCGTCTTTGTGAAGCCTCTGGCACCATTCCTGTGACACCATATTATAGGAAAACGGAAGTGGAGAAAAAACCATTACCCCCCCAAAAATTTGTTCCCAGACCAGAGCCTGTCAAACCATCTCTCTCCGTATTAGGCAAGATTGATTTGGCATCTCTCAATTCTTCTACCCGCCCTAAGAAGAAATCTAAAGAAGAAAGGCGTCTGGAAAGAGAAGCAAAAAAAGAATCAATAAGGAATGATGCCAATCCTGTTCAAACATCATCACCACAAACTTCTGTCAGCAAAAACAACTCAGATACAATTAGAGATATTTGGAAACGCTTTATAGACATCCAAGAAAAACTAATAAAACAGAGGTGTGCACCTATTTCTATTGACCCAGAGTCAATTGAGATAGAGGATGATAAACTCTATGTTGTTATAGATGAAAGCCAACATGATAGGCGAATTGATTCTATTTTGAAGAATGATCTTGGAATAGAAGAATATGACCTTAGTACAGGCTATGTTCTTGTTGATGCAAATAAATGGGATCATTTAGAAGAGGCTCAGCTGACACATATACGAAAAGAGTTATCTGAATGCTACATTGAACTTGATACTACGCCAACTATCAATGCGACTGTTTCATATACTGACAATCCTGGTCGTTTTGATCAAATGTCACTTGAAGAGTTACATCAACTGGAAACCATTATCAACAATGGGAAGCTTCTTGAGGGTTCTATTGATGATACTGCAGCCTTCATTTCAAAAGTAACAGTATGTACTGACGATATTTTAAAGAACATATTTGGTGATCATTATTATCAAAAGCAAAAAGAAAAGAAAGGTGAAATTAAAATTTCCGATGTAATTGAATACCACAACAAGTATCTATCATGGGATGTTATTCAAGAATATAGCAACATCGGGCTCAAATGTAAGAAATATACAATTGAGTTCAGGATAAACAATGAAAGAGCAGAAAGAGAGCTACGAGAAACCTTTGATTGCTATTATCCCGATAATAGAATTTTCAAGTTTAAAAGGGTTTTCGACAAATATAATCCTTTTACTGAAGATTTTCTGTCAGAGATTAATGAATATATCACAGAATTTCTGGAAGAGACCACTCAATATTGCTCAAAGGATTATATTGATATTAATGTTGTCTTTTCCTATGGTATTTCGCGGCGCTTGATACGAGAAAACAAATATCTCGAAATAGCAAATTACATAGCAAATAAATCTGGGTATAGTTTTAATTCTGACAATGGAGCAATCGGAATTGATTTTAATTGGAGAGAACAAAATATTGAGGACCTTATTTTAGATATAGAAACAAATGTTCCATTTACTAAAATCAATGTACATGATAATCACCGTTTCAAGTGTAACGTAGAAACCAAACTAATCGGTTTTGACGAACTCAAGGAAAAGTTAGAAGACAAATATGAAGATATTGATGTTGTAAACGACAGTATAAATCATGAAGTAAAGATTCGTTTGCCATATGTTGAAGATAGCCTCTATGAGCCTCTGTCTGCTCGCTTAAAATCAGACCTGGCGTATCTTAACGCTACAGGTTCTAGAATTTCTTTCTCCACCAAAGTAAAGGGTAAAGTCGCATTGAACATAAAATACAATGGCGAATCCAGAATAGAAGATCTTTCGGATAGTATTGTCGAAATGAGAAAAGCCGACTTTGGGTTAATGATTGGCGAAAAAGAAGTTGCTTTTGGTAAACTTCTTAGAATCAATTATCCAAATCTTGTTTTTGATATCGATGCTGATGACGACCTTAAAGACGAGATTATTGACATTTTTAAAGATAAAACGGTTAATACTATTATCCCGATTCTTACTGGTGATTTAGAGAAGATATCGCGTCTGAAGAATACTTTCACAATGGCTACAACAGGAACGGAATTGATGAATCCACATTTACAGAGATTCATATTTAACTCTTCAGAAGCAAATCCCATAGACAATGTTGACCTTTTATTGCGTCATGATGGCTATGTTTATAAAGACATATGTAGAAATTTACTGAACCCACACGTTAACGAATCACAGAAACAGGCTATTATAAAAGCGATGTATGCAGATGACCTTGCTGTTATTCAAGGTCCTCCTGGTACCGGAAAATCTACAGCTATTGCGGAATTGATATGGCAATTGATTCGACAAGGATTTAAACAAGGTAATAAGAGAGAGAGGATATTATTGACTTCTGAAACCAATCTTGCTGTTGATAATGCCATCTCAAGAATTGTCAATTCAAGATCAAATTTAGTAAAACCTATTCGTTTCGGTGGAGAAGAAAAATTGGAATCCGAAGGCTTGCAATTCTCAATCGAACTAATGAAACGGTGGGTAGAAGAAGGAGATAGTTGTTTAAAACTTGAGGAGTCTGATGAGGAAACCGATTCATCGATAGAGAGCAATCTAATATTGAAGAACTGGCTTGAGAATATTTCTAATCGGTCCTTCTATGGGATGGATTCAGACCAAAATGAGATAGTCTCTAAATGGCGCAATTATCTACAGAATCCTGATAAAAATCTTCGTAAGATTATTTATGACAGGTATCTTGAAGATGTAAATGTCGTTGGCGCCACATGTAGTTCAATTGGAGACAGAAAAGCAGATAGTGGTGAACGTGTTCTTTTTACATCCTTCTTTCACAATTATTGCGAAGTTTTTAAACAGCCCAAGAAAACAAAGGCACGAATTGAGTTTACGACTGTCATACAAGATGAGTCATCAAAAGCCACTCCAGCAGAGTTGGTATTACCATTCGTATATGGTCAAAGGGCAATCGTAATTGGAGATCATAGGCAATTGCCACCTATGTTAGACAAAGAAGAATTCGAAGATACGCTTGATTATGCATTACGAGTAAGCAAAAGTGATAAAGACCGGCAAGAAATAACCCAACTACGCGAGTTTGTTGAGAATAATTTCGACGAGATGGAAATATCTCATTTCCAACGACTTTATGAGAACATCAATTCGTCGTTAAAGGGATCATTTAACTTGCAATACAGGATGCATCCAGATATTAATCAAGTTATAGAACAGTTTTATCGTGAAGATGGCGGTTTACGCTGTGGTCTAATTGTACCAATAGACTTAGGTGTTAATGATCCTGATATGACTAACCCAGCATCGCGTTATCATGGTATAGATATTCCTGGCCTTATTGGGCATAATACTCACGTAGTGTTTATAAACACGAATACACCCGAAATGATGGATGGAACATCACGTGTAAATTATGGAGAAATTGAGACCATAGGCAAACTTCTTACCAGATTCGAAGAATCAAACTCTTTCCAGAGATATTTAGGCAAGTTTACAAAGGAGGAGGACAAACAGATAGGTATTATTAGTTTCTATGGCAAACAAATTAGGCAATTGCGTAGTGTTGCCAGGGAACATCACAATCTTCCCATAAGAGTTAGTACTGTGGACAGATTCCAAGGAATGGAACGGAATATTGTAATCGTATCAATGGTTAGAAGTAATCTTATCCAGAGTTCTAAAAATCAGCAACCTGATAAGAAAAGGTATGGTGAGGACGGCTACCCTAAACAAAAATCATTAGGCTTTGCCCAGTCCCCAAATAGACTTAATGTCGCATTATCGAGAGCAAAACGTCTTCTTATTATTGTTGGAAATCGAGAATTGTTCTCGGAACTTGAAATATATAGAAGACTGTTTTTGACTATAGAATCAAATCAGAATAACACAGTGATTAATCAAGACGAAATATGACAAATATATTTGAAAAAATAAATAGCGCGGAGTATATATATTCATCACTCACAAAGTGGGGATTGAAGAAATATATTTGTGATGTTGGGTTCTTTTTAGAAGAACCTCTTGATGATCTGTGTTTTGTTATTTGTTCTATACTTAACACAAAAGGCGGGTATGATACAAAGCGTGACCTTGGTATCCTTTTGGGATTTAGCATGTCTTATCAAAACGAAGGAGAAAACACTGTTGTTTACTATGATAAATCAGAGGTTCATGTTTTTGAAGACTTACTCGCAAAAGTTCAGGCAGAGCATCTAATTAGAGTTGTTAAAGATGATGTTTTCCTCACCAATCTTGGACGGATTTCTGTTTCTGAAAATAAGCATTATTCATTCTATAGGGGTACCAAAAGTTTATATGAGCACTTGAAGATAAAAACTGATACTCCCATTGCCATGATGATGTTCCCCTTTTATAAAGACATGGGAATATTTACACCATTACAAACAGGGAATAAATATTGGCCAGATGATGATGTCATTGAAAGTATAATCTATCCCGAGCCGAATCAATTGATAAAGCGACTTGAAAACCAATCAAAGGATGTGGCTAACATATATTATGCAGAACTACGTCCATACTTCGACATTGAGACGGTTAAAGTTCCTATAAAATTGTACCTTTGTAACGGAGAGTACCTCCCTATTGTCATGAATGACGACGACTATGCAATTAAGGCTACAACTTTAATATTCAATGAACTTAATTCTGACATACGTGAGACTTTAACACAAGAATGTCTGTTCCAAAAACTTTGGGACGATAAGTCTGCCATATTGAATTATAGTAATCTAGAACCGTATATTGAACTAATCGACTTTGAAGAATTGACAAAAGATCCAAGAACGGTTTGGACAGACTCAGCTCTTTTCTCTCTTATAACTAATAGGGCAAACTCTGTATGCTGGAGTAACATATCTCGTTATTGTGATATTTCAGTTATTTGTGACCACATAGAAGAATATGAGGATTATTTTAACTGGCCAATACTTACAGAAAGAATTGACAATCACTTCCTACTAGATCATTTCAAGGAATACCCATGGGATTTGGAGGTGTTGTCAGAAGATTATAATCGTGATACAAGTATCATAGAGGAATTGATTCTTCAGCAAAAAGAAACAGAAGAAGATTGGGATTGGGAAGAATTGGAGCTTCGCCTTAGCGAGTCTTTTGTCTTATCACACTTAGACATTGTAAAAGTAGATCTAGACAAATACACTAAAGATTCCCCGGAAGTAAGAAGTACCATATTAAATAATCCAGACAAGCGATGGAACTGGGATAAGATTGAACAAGAGTTCTCATTAGAATTTATTTACAGCAATATAGGTCAATTAGGTGATAGTTTTGCTTTTACTTTTTTACTTGATAGAATTTTCTCAGATCCGAATTGGGCAGACAAGTTTGCATCAAAAAAGGCATTCCGAGAAGTATTGAGAAAGTCTAGTACTGAGAATGGTGCTTTATCGTCAACTGTTTTAAATTTACATAATTATATATGGACATTTAAAGTTATCGATACACTTGAAGAATGTGGACTTATTCGTTGGGAAACGACGGAGTACATGAAAGGCTTTGAATGTAATCCTTATTTGAGTTGGAATATGGATTTCTTTAAGCGCTATTACCAGAAAGTGGCTACGCAAGAAGGAATTGAACAGGTGTCGAAACGAATTGAGGACTTATCAATAATCCTTTCATATCCTGATTTTGGGTGGAACTGGCATACATTATCATCAAATTCATCGCTACTGTCTAATAAAAAGTTTTTCACGTCATTTGGCGGTAAATTAGATTGGTCTATTGTCTTTGAAAACCAAACAGACAAATCACTATTTCAGTCTATAGCAGGAATAGATGAAATGATAAAAGATGACCAGAATGCGTGGACTAAGTTCTCAACTTTTGCAGATGTAGACTTTGTTGTTGCTACATATAAAGACAAACAATATCCATGGGATTGGTCTGTCCTGACTAGTAGAATGTTCAGTACGAAATTGAGACTGGAAAATCTTGGCAACAAATCATTTGTAAATAAGTGGGACTGGAATTATCTTTCACAAAATTTGAATGAGGATTTTATCATTTCCAACTTAGACAAATTCAAGAATTATTGGTCGTGGGACATTATTTTGCCTCGCATTATAACAAAAGAAAACTGTTTTGATTATGCATTTTTAGACCCAATAGCAGATACGTTAACAAACATATCTGGAAGTGAAAAATGCCAAGCTGCCTGGAAAGCTTTTACTATGCAGTTCTCTTTTGTTGAATTAAAAAAACTTATAAAAGAGACAGCTCGAAAAAGAGCCTATTGGTGGGATATTAGCTACTTCTGCCAACATGAGGAATTTGATATATATCGTGACTTGGAGGATTGTCGTAGTATAGTTGATTGGGATGTTTTGTCTAGTTCTCAATCTGTTGACAATTGTTTTAAGTATAATCCAAAACTTGGCATCAAACCCAGGGCGTGGTACGATGACGTAAGAAAAATCCTTGATGATTCTCGAAATAAATGGAATTTCAATTTACTATCTCACTTTTCAAGTCTTCGTAATCAAAGGTGGTTCCTCGAAAGATATAAAGACAAAGTTGATTGGAAATTCCTTTCCGAAGCATGTAAACTGTTCTCGGAATCAGATAAGAACACATTGAATGGATACATTCAAGCATTTAAGAGCTATCTTGACTTTTCCATTTTATCAGAAAGGACAGATGTTGATGTAGACTGGTTGCTTAAAGCCTTTCCACAGGAGAATTATGATTTTAATCAGATGGTGGCAAGTGGAAGATGGTCTATTTCACATCAAGAAATTGAAGCTAAGCCAAACTACAATTGGGATTGGGAGATAATCTGTGCCCAAGATTCTTTTAAACCTTCTGCTAAATTTCTGATGACATATATTGACAAGCCGCTGAATTGGAGTGTTTTATGTCATAAAGACTTAGGTACAACATGGACCAATGAGCCTTTACTGATGGCTGTTGCATCAAGGGATATTAAGAATAATATCGACTGGTACACCTTGTCAAGTAATCCAAACTTTCCAGTTTCACAAGAATTATTAAAAAGACTGCCATTAGAATCTCTAAACTGGGAGGAAATGTCCAAGCATAAGGCAATATTCTCAGTTATAGATCAATATGAAAAATATATAGACTGGCAAAAAATATCAGAGAACTTATCATTAAATGTTAAGGATGTTGATTTCATAGAAAAGCATAAAGACAAACTAGACTGGTACCATATATGCAGAAGGCAAGGTTTTGTTTTTACAAATGATATTTTGGACAAATATTCAGAATACATCGACTGGACTTTAGCCTCTCAATCATTGGACATTGAGTTTACAAAGGAACTTGTAGAGCGATATAAAGAAAAATGGAATTGGCCTGCACTAATTAGCAATAAGGCATTTAATAATCGTATGGAGTTAAGAGAAAAATCTTCTCCAGAAAAAGAGAATATTATACGCTTTATAAATCAATTCCCTTCAAATATTAAGCCTAGAGCCTATCATTTTACACATATGGCAAATGCTATCAAAATTATTAAAACGATGAAGCTCCAATGTCGTAACTATGCCGATGGTAATTTTGAAAATAGTGCTGGATCTAATGTTTTAAGGACCAATAAAGCACATAAATTCGCGAGATTCTATTTTGCGCCTCTTTCTCCCACTCAGTTCTACAATGAATGTTTAGGTAAGGACAGTGATGATAAACAATATTATCGAAGGGCATTCAACCTTGGATTACCCAAATGTCCCCTACCAGTTTTCTTTGTTATTGATATAGAGGAGTTGTTAATGGCTATGCCCGATAAGTGTTTCTACAGCAATGGTAATATGCAAAAAGATTCCTCGAAATATTTTCAGGTGACGGTAGATCCGACACGAATTAAAGCAAAAGATATATATAAAAGAGCAGGAAATAAAGAAGAGAAACAGCAGGAATTTCTTGTTGAAGGAGAAGTGGATTTGTCAAAATTCAGTTCTTTGAGAATATATTGTTATGACGAATATCAAAAGGAGATGCTATGTAGTCAGATAAAAGGTTCTTCGTTAGTCTCACGAATAGCTGTAGGAGGTTCTTTGTATCAGAGAACGAACAAAAAGCTGGAATATGATGAATACAATGATGAACTTGAGATCGATACAAACTATGTGGATAATTTTGAATTCCGAGTTAAATATGATGGGACAGACGTGCCAAATGTCGTTAATAAAGAAAAAGTAATTAGGCAAAAAGGTAATGACATTTTCGTTGATAAACGTGTAATACTAAAGAAGGATATCCCATTTGAGGTATATTTTGAAGTAAAATCTCCACGTCCAGGAAGTTGGTTAATATATAAAAATACGGGACTATGATTAAAGATAATTGGGAAAAGCTTCCACAATGTTGGAAGTTAAGTGCATATAAAAATTGGCTACTGTTTATCAAAAAACAGTTTCCATTAAGTACATTTCTATGGGATGACTCCTATGGATTAGATTTCTTAATATGTAAAGAGTTAAATATTGAATCAAATGATCCAGAAAAGGATTTGAGGAGGCTTGATGAGATAATAACAAAAGAAATAAATGATCTGGATATTGCAACTCTTGATGCCATTTTTTCAATGCAGTTTATGTCATTTACAAAAGAAATTAATTATTTATCACCTATGATTTATTTCCCAAATACTAGGGTGCTAGATTTCCATTGTACGAATGAATCAATGATAACAGATTTTTCACCTTTGCAAAAGCTAGAAAATGTGTTTGTTCTTGATTATTCGGATTATATTATTATCGACTTTGATAAAGATTCAAATATCAGAGATTTTAATAATATACACTATGTAAAATGTAATGGTATGCCTGAGAAAGAAATTAACTGTATATTAAAGGATTTAAGAGACTATAAGATATGAACAACATTAAAATTATAAGTGGTAATATTTTTAACACCAAAGCTCAGACAATTGTTAATACTGTGAATTGTGTGGGTGTTATGGGAAAGGGAATCGCTTTGGTATTCAAACTGAGGTATCCTAATATGTTTGATGTCTATCAGGATTATTGTAGGCAGAATCTTATTTCAATTGGGAAACTGTGGATATATAAAGGTAATGAAAAAGACCCCTGGGTCCTGAATTTCCCCACAAAGACACACTGGAAATTGCCCAGTGAATACGAATATATAGAAAAAGGATTGCAAAAGTTCGTAGAGACGTATAAAGACAAAGGTATAACATCTATCGCTTTTCCGCTTTTAGGAGCAAATAACGGAGGGCTTGATGGTCACAAGGTGGAAGAAATTATGATTTCCTATCTTTCTAAATGTGATATACCCGTTGAAATTTATCATTACAACCCCCAAGCACCTGACGATTTGTTTGAGGAATTTAGAAGAAAGTGGAAGCAGATTTCTCAAGAACAAAAGAAAAAAATGCTACGCACATCCAAGCGTGTTGAGACTATCGACTACGCTGTCAATTCTGAAAATGTCCGAAGTATGATATCATTAATTGAGTATCCAGGAATTGGAATTAAGACAATGGAATGTTGTTTTAACTTAGTAATGAGGAGTGACAATGCTTCATTACAATTCACGGACAACATTTAAAGTAAGAACAATAATAGTGAATTTATTATAGGAAACTGTTATGAAGATACCAGCAAAGTTCAAGGAGTATATCTGGCTTGTGAATACTATTCGCAAGGCTCGGAGGATTACATTTGCAGAGATTAACGAGAAGTGGCTGCAAACGGATATGAGTGAGGGCATAGAACTGGCTCGTTCTACCTTTGCACGCCATAAGGATGCGATTGAGGACATCTTCGGCATTTACATTGACTGTGACCGTCAGAACGGGTATGAGTACTACATTGGCAATGACTATGTACTCAGGGAGGACAGTGTGCAGAACTGGATGCTTTCAACACTCTCGGTAAGTAATGTCATCAGTGAGAGCATGTCTCTTCAAAACAGGATCCTGCTGCAGGAGGTGCCATACGAGGGCGAATATCTGAAGATGGTGATTGATGCCATGAAGAAAAGCGTCAGGATTGCTATTGACTACAGAAAATACGGCACTGACAAGCCCAATCACCTGGTGTTTGAGCCTTATTGCATCAAACTGCTGAAGCAACGCTGGTATATCTTGGGGCACTTCCATCGTGACGCAACTGAGGAGAAGCCTGAGTCGGACTACTTCGGTGTGTTCTCGTTTGACAGGATTCTGGAGATGTCGCTGACTGACATCAAGTTCAAGATAGACCCAGATTTTGACGCACAGGAGTATTTTAACGAGTGCTACGGCGTGTTGGTGGGTGATGGAACTCCTGCAGAGAGGATTGTCATCAGGGCCTTTGGCTATGAGCGCTTCTACATCAGAGACCTTCCTATTCACCACAGTCAGCGTGAAATTGGCCAAGGCGAGAACTTCGCAGACTTTGAACTACACATGAGGCCAACAATAGATCTGAGTGCTCACTTCCTGAGTCGAGCCAATCAAGTGAAGGTGCTCTCTCCGAAATGGCTGGCAGAAGAGATTTATAATATGCACATGGAGGCTGCTCAGATGTACGAGCCAGAAGAAAATGAGCCTAAGAGTGAATAATTCTCGAACTTGTGCCACGAATTGAGACAACATCAGTTTATATTTGCATCCGTAAAATAAAATAGGTATATATGTTAGGAGCAATTATTGGTGATATTGTTGGTAGCAGATGGGAGTTTAATCCCACGAATGACTACAACTTTGAACTGTTCTCTGATGAGAACGATTTTACGGATGACACCATCTGTACGGTAGCTGTGGCTGATGCGATTCTGAGAGACAGAGAATTTGGTGAGAGTATTCATGAGTGGTGCCGACGCTACCCCCATCCAATGGGTGGCTACGGTGGACGCTTCGCTCAGTGGGTTCGTAGCGATAACCCCCTACCCTATGGCAGTTATGGTAATGGTGCAGCTATGAGAGTAAGTCCGATAGCTTGGGCACATCTAAACCTAGGAGGAGCACTACCTTTAGCTGAAGAAAGTGCCAGTTGTACCCATAATCATCCGGAAGGAATCAAAGGTGCACAAACGACTGTGATGGCTATTCATTATGGCATAGAGGCACGAGCAAACAATCCACAAATTAGTAGAGAGCGAATCAAGAGAGTACTTGATGAATGCGTTAGGTTCTCGGGGTATAACATCAATATTCGTAAAGAGGACGTCATCAACCGATTTGACGAGACCTGTCAAGGTACTGTTCCTGTCGCTTTATGGATTATTGGGCAGAGTACATCATTTGAGGATGCCATCCGTAGAGCAGTGAGCCTTGGTGCCGATGCAGATACGCTTGGTGCCATTGTAGGTAGCATAGCTGAAGCTATTTGGGGAATACCTGAAGAATTGCAATTGAAAGCGTTGGAGTATCTACCCAATGACATGAAAAGTGTGGTTCTCAGATTTTATAACCGATTCGTGAGAAATAGCATTTTGAGAGGCTATGGTGACGAAGGGGCTGCAAGGGACTTGATGCTCGAAGAGTTACAAGAGGAAATGGAGGAACAAACTGCTGATGACGATGAGAAGAAGCAAACACAGGCAGTCATGTTATGGAAACTTGGCCTCGGTAACATGAGTAAGCTGTTCAATGGAGAAGATCCAATGCCAAACAAAACTAAAGTTGCAAAATCAACCAGTTGGAAGACTGAGCCTATGCCACCAACTGACATCAGCAGAATAGAAGTAAACATCAGCGTCACAGAAAAGGATATGCTCATTATCCGAAAAGGACATATTCCTGAAGCCATGGAAGACCATTGGTTCATGTACTGTGATGATGAGTATATACGATATTTTCGTAGTTGGTCTGGTATGTGTGCATTTGAAGCTCATTTCCATAAGGTAGAGGATCATTATGTCATTGATGAGATTTGCATAAATCAAGCATTAGTGGAGTTTGGGGTGAATGGTGACAAGTCTGGAGTGGCTTTGTTCCTTCACTTATTGACTGCTGAAGTTGGTGGTAATGCTATGGCTGCATGGCAGGCATATCTTGACAAATGGGATGAGACTAACCAGAAGTATGCTAAGCAGGAAGCACCTGAAGACGATTACGAAAAACCAGAAAGTAATACAGAGCAAACGGATGACGAATTTGATGAACAATTCATAGAATCCGAAGAAGAGAAACGGCTTCGCAAATATAGTGAGAACAAGGAACGGGAAGAAAAAGCTAAGCAGGATGGAACTTATGCCAGATCTTTGATAAAAGACTTTATCAAGGACCAACTGGACGGTGACATCAACAAATTGGTGACGTTTAACTTCGGTACGCTCAGAGAAGATGAAAAGTATGGTAATTGCAATGGTTTCCCCTACTCTGTTGACAAGACAAATATTGTGAAGTCTATCATGTCTGTGGCATTTGAAGATGTCTGGCCAGAATTAAACCAATACAATATTGAACGATACAAGTACTTGTGCAATGGCATTAACTATACACAATACTTGTTTGGAGCCAATATCATGGACAAGTTCTTCAAAGGGATGGAGCAGTTCAATCCCACGAAGGAACAACATGAAAGAGCTGTACGAGTGTACCATCTGACAGAATGTATTGGCAATATATGGGTGCTGCCAGGAGGAATTGACAAAGATAAGGACACCTATCACTACCACGGTTATGCAGACTTGTTCCTAAAAGGAATCTATGCCGCAATGACTGGTAATGGGAAAGTTCAGCCAGATTTGAAAGCAGCGCTATATAAAGCTAGGAAACTGATGAAGAATTATCATGGCTCTGATGGTTTCAGACAGTTCGCCCTTGACATGATGCTGAATGACTACATTGACTATTACGGAAAACCGATAGACCTGTTCATGCACGTCTGGAGCATGATGAAGGGGCTTAAGAGTGAGACATATTTCAAAGCTGTGGATGAATACTGTGACTTTATGGAGCAGTTCGTACCCAAGCGTGGAAAGATGATTGTTGAGAAACTGAAAAAGAAATTATAAACATATGGCAAATCAAAATCACATTGACATTCTTCCTGTTTC
>Ga0326511_10000619_pt1 | contig 31331 bp, 60 predicted proteins | sample 0_2496_0518_D_FD_203701 | JGI IMG/M metagenome (GOLD analysis project Ga0326511, IMG submission 203701) | Bovine rumen microbial communities from UC Davis, California, United States - 0_2496_0518 | ecosystem: Host-associated > Mammals > Digestive system > Stomach > Rumen | place: USA...
AGCACCGTACGCTGTTGAGACTTTTTTGTTTCCACATGGTAATTAGGTCAGATAGGGTAGCTCCCGAAAAACCGTTCCTGACGGTGTTCTGACCTTTTTATATTTCAGGAATCGTATTCAGGAGACGATATGCAAAAGGCTAACATTGAAGAACCAGAAGTAATTTATTATTACTTAAAGTTTAATAGCACTCGATTAACTGCAAATTATTTTGGGGTTTGTGATGAAACAATCCGCAGAATTTTAATTCAAAATCAAATACCTCGGGTGGGATATGTCCAGGGAAGAAAAAGGATCAGAAAAACCTCTCGCCCACGGAAGTTAACTAACGAAGAAATAAAAAAGATCATTGATGATTATTACAATACTGGGGAAACAATAGTTAGTGTTGGAAAAAAGCATCATCGTTCACCAGAAGTAGTAAGTGAAATAATAAAACAGTATGGGCACGGAATAAAATATAATGCCATCAATTCGAAGAAGATAACAGATCAGCAGATTCTTGACGGAATAGCCGAAGGACTTACACGGATGCAAATTGCAGATCGGTACGGCATTCATGTTGAGAATCTTGCGAAAAAAATGACACGGTTAGGTGTTCATGCAAGGCATGCACCAAGTTATGGTTTTCAACCTAAGGCAGAGACGAACACTTGGCATTATACAGAATCTGGCAATAGGCTTGTGCATGAAAAGCAAAATGGAAGGTTCGAGTTTGTTGCTTATAAAAATAGAAAGTATCGGATAAAGTGTGCAAAATGTGGAAAAGAATTTGAAAAAGACGCATCGAGTATAAGGCGGCATCACATTAGTTGTGATCGGTGCCAAAAAGAAGAAAAAGAGTTAAAAGAAGCACGAGCTAAATTGGTTCGTGTTTTATTTTGCGTAAAAGAAATAAAAACACCGAAAATATGCAAGGAATGTGGAGAGGTTTTTTATTCACAATATCCTAATGCGGTATACTGCTCTGCAAAATGTAAGCGGAGAAAAAAGCACACTAACATCCGAAGCAGATGCAGAAAATATGGTGTTTATTATGACCCGAGTGTAACACCTGAAAAGGTCTTTAAGCGTGACCATTACAGATGTGGCATTTGTGGTTTGTATTGTATAAAAGGGGATACCTCTTGGAATGGGCACTTCGGTGCATACTCCCCAACCATTGACCATATAGTAGCTTTGGCAAATGGCGGCTCCCATACATGGGATAACGTTCAATGTGCTCACGCTATATGCAACTCTAACAAGAGGGACTTAATCACGGTATAAACGAAAGGGGGCTTGAACGTGACAAACCTCGTAGATGCGGCTAAAAGCGGCAATAAGTACGAAACGTTAATTGCATTAAGGGACATTTTGGCAAGCACCATCCAGAACTGCGAGAGCGGCAGGGATATGGCTTCGAACACCAAGAGGTTGATGGAAGTCATAACCGAGATAGAAGCGATGGACGCAGAAAAGGCGGCTGAAAAAGCAAGGCTTGAAGCTGAAAAAAATGCCAAAATATCAAAGCATGACCGTCTAAAGAGAAAACATGAAGCACGGTAGGCAAGAGCCGACCTTTGAAAAAATCGGCACCTATGCTTACTCGGATGGTGAAGCCGTTGCAGAAATGTTCATCGAGGACGGCGGTGCGACATTTTATCCGGCACAAGAGTATGAATTAGTAATCATGCTCGCACGGAACGAGGACGGATCACCTGCGACATTAACGATTGGCATAAGTAAGCCGAGACAGAACGGAAAGTCATATTCCGCAAGGCACTATGCGATATATATGGGAGATTTTGAGCATAGGGCGGTTTTGTATTCAGCACATCACAGCACTACAACAAAGAAAATGTTCGATGCGATGTGTGCAATCTTTGAGAATCCTGAACGATACCCCGAGTTTGCTAACGATGTGAAACAGATTGCAAGGGGCAGAGGATATGAAGGGATTTATTTCAAGGATTGGCAAGACGATGACGGGATCTGGCACGATGGCGGGTGCATAGAGTTTCAGACCCGAACAAATGCGGGTGCCAGAGGTGGCACATATTCGGTCATCATAGTGGATGAAGCACAGGAAATGACGGATGACGAGCAAGAAGGTATGCTCCCTGTTATTTCTGCAGCTTCAGATGCAAACGATGCAACGAGAATGCCACAAGTTATCTACATTGGGACACCACCTTCACCGACTTGCCGAGGAACCGTGTTTAAAAAGATGCACGATTCCGCACATGAAGGTACGGGCAATAATTGGTGGCTCGAATGGGGAATCGAAAAACTTGATGAAATCACTCCCGATACGTTCATAGACTTGGCTTATAAAACTAATCCCGCTATGGGATACCGAATCGCAGAAAAGACAATCCAAAGCGAATTTGAGCAAATGAGCATTGACGGATTCGCACGAGAAAGACTTGGTTGGTGGCTTCCCAAGCCAGTAAGTCGGATTGACTATGCGATTGATTCAAAGAAATGGGACGCTTGCAAGTCAGAGGACCCGAAACCCGAGGGAAAAACCGCTTATGGTGTTAAATTCTCGGCTGATGGTTCCTATGTTTGCTTGTGTGGAGCGGTCATTCCACCAGAAGGCAAGGCAAGAATCTCATTGATAGATGCAAAACCCACAGGACACGGCACAGGATGGCTTGCCGATTGGCTGAACGAACGAGCGAACAAGGCTTGTTGTGTAGTCATAGACGGTCGAAACGGTGTTGATGTCCTTGTTGAAAAAATCTCCGAGAAATGGAGAATAAAAGGTTCGATCATCAGACCATCGGTTAAAGATGTGATTGCGGCAGTCGGAATGCTGACGGATTCAATCAACGAAGGCACGGTTACTTGGTATGCCGGGCAAGAAGGATTGAGAGAATCAGCGATCACGGCTGTCAAAAGACCAATAAGCGGTGGTTGGGGGTTCGGTGGAGAAAATTCTACACCCATTGAAGCCTGCTCATTGGCTTTGTGGGGAGCAAGGACATCAAAACGTGACCCAGGGCGGTCAATGCGAATTGGTTGAGGTAAGAAATGTACAACGTAGACATCAGCGAAATCAGAAACTTTCCGAGCGAGGAAATGGCAAAGTTAAAGGACCTTATAAACACCTTTGACCGCCACAGGGAAAAGAACGCAATCAAGAATAGATACTATGAAGGCAAGATTACTCTTGGAGAAGTTAATCTTGGGATAGCACTCCCGGATGGCTTAAGAGGACTCGAAATCGGCTGTGCTTGGGGCGCAAAAACTGTTGATGTGCTTGCTGGAAGGTCGATGTTTGACGGATTTGTCGGAGAAAATGGAGAAACCATTGATGACCTCGACAAAATCACCGAGAACAATAACCTTGTTGATGAATACATTAAGGCCTGCCGTGATGAGCTGAAGTTTGGATGCGTTTTTGCCACTCTGACCGACTCGGACGAAGGAGCAATGATTCGTTGGCATTCTCCCATGACAGCAGCGGCTGTTTGGGATGGAGAAAAGGGCAGAATTGCTTATGGATTTGCCATCATAGATACGGCACCTGATAACGATCATAATTGGTCGCCGGCAATCATCAATTACTACACCGATGATTCAATTTGGGTGTTAAAGAGGTTCGGATCATCCTGGTATGCCGAGCAGAATCTTCACAAAATGGGCAGACCGATGATGGAAGCCTTGATTTGGAACGCAACGAGCGACAAGCCGTTCGGACGCTCAAGAATCAAGGAACCCATCAGAAGGCTGATTGATGGATACGTCAGAACCGTTGCTAATGCGTCAATCGGGCTTGAATTTGCAACATCTCCGCAGAAATACTTGCTCGGAGTTACTGACGAACAGTTTGATGCCGTCATAAACAACAAATTCAGGCAGTATGTCGGCTCAATCCTGACATCGACCACAAATCCCGAGACAGGTGAGAAGCCTTCCTTCGGGCAGCTTCAGCAGGGCAACATTGAACCCCATGTACAGATGCTTCGAATGCTCGCAACACAGTTTAGTGCGGCAACAGGCTTGACCGTTACTGATACGGGAGTTGTAAACGATGCAAACCCGACATCGAGCGATGCGATACTTGCCCAGAGTCAGACTTTGGTCGCCACGGCAACACAGTTGAACATAAACAACGGAGCAGGCCTTAAGACCATCGCTCTTATGGCTTTGGCAATTACTTATAACGTGTCACTCGATGAGCTGACAGATGAGCAGAAGAATATAATTGCACATTTTAAGAACCCGGCAATGCCAAGTGTGGCTGTTACGGCAGATGCGGCTATTAAGATTGCATCAGCAAGAGAAGGCTTTGCATCCACAGATGTATTCCTTGAAATGCTTGGTTTTGACAAGGCTGACATCCGCAGAATCAAGTCACAGGAGAGCAGATCCCGGGGAATGCAACTCGTGGAAGAAATAGATGGCAACAATCAGTAGAGAAGAATGGAATAGATACATCAGGCTGCTCCGCAATGTCAATGAACGTGCGGCAATGGATATTGTGGCATTCATGCGGAATAGGCTTTTGCATGATTCGACAAGCAATGCGGTTGAAACCTTGACGGATTTACAGCGCAAGGAACTGATTGATTATGCTTATGCCATTGTTCAAAAGTATGGTGAGGCATCAGCGGCATTATCCGCAGAAATGTATGATGCGGTTGCTATTCTCGAAGGAACATATTTAGCACCGGCAGAAATGGCAGAACTCGCCACATATGGTGATGTAGCCAAAACCGTGAACGGAACCCTTCTCCAAAGTGGAAATGTTGAAGAGATAGCAAATGCCGCTGCTCGTTGGGTAAAGATGGCAGGAGCCGATACAACTTTGAACAATGCAATCCGTGACGGAGCCGAGTTTGCATGGGTTCCCAGGGGCGAAACGTGTGCTTTTTGCATCGCATTAGCATCGAGGGGATGGCAGAGAGCAAGCAGAGCAATCTTGAAGAACGGACACGCTGAACACATACACTCAAATTGTGATTGTCAATACACGGTTAGGCACAACCGAAACGTGACTATAGAGGGATATAACCCTGACGAATATTTGAGTATGTATCGGAGCGCAGACGGAAGAAGCCCAAGGGATAAAATCAACTCAATGCGTAGGGCGGCTTATGCTGCAGACAAACCCACCGAGGGAACCGACAACGAAGGCCTGATAAATGTTAATTGAGCATCCGAAAGGGTGCTTTTTTAATGGCAACTCGTGCCTTAAACGAGGAATTTTACTCATTAGAGAGGAGAACTAAATATGAGCGATAACAACGCTACTGTACCCACGCAGGAAAGCCCTGACACACAGGCAACACGCACATTTACCCAGGATGAGGTCAATGCCATTGTTGGCAAAAGACTTTCGGAAGAAAAGGGAAAATATGCGGACTACGATGTTTTGAAGGAAAAAGCGAGCAAGTACGATGAGGCACAGGAAGCCGCCAAGAGCGAGCTTCAGAAAGCCACGGAAGCCGCTGAATCCTACAAAGCACAGTTAGAGGAACTTCAGAAACGTGACGAAGTGCGTGCCATTCGTGAGAAGGTTTCCGCAGAAACGGGAGTACCTACCAATCTGCTGACATCTGACACGGAAGAAGCGTGCAAGGCACAGGCAGAAGCAATCCTCGCATTTAGTAAACCGACCTCATATCCGTCCGTTAAGGACAGCGGTGAGGTTCATCACACACCAGCATCGAAACCCGAAGACCAGTTCAAGGAATGGTTCGATGCAAACTTCAGATAAGGAGATTAAAAATGGCTGATATTAACAGAACATCAGGATCAATGGCTCTTCCTTCCGAGCTTTCCGAGCAGGTGCTTACCAAGGCATCACAGGAATCTGCAATCATGCGTCTGGCTGACAAGGTTGACCTTCCCGGACGTGGAGTTACTATTCCCGTTATTGTAGCAAAGCCTACCGCTGCTTGGGTTGCTGAAACCGAGAAGAAGCCTGTCAACAATGCTACTCCCGGCACCAAACTCATGCAGGCTTTCAAACTCGCTACTATTATGACATTCTCCAAGGAGCTTGTCAGAGATGCTCGTGCTCTTTACAACGCAATCGTTGCTGAAGGACCTGCCGCAATCGCAAAGACTTTCGATCAGACCATCATCGGTGCTGTTCAGGCTCCTTCCGCAAGCAACTTCGATACTTTCGCAAACTGCACCGCTGTTTCAATCGCTAATGCAAACAACGGAACCTATCTCGGACTTGTTGCTGCAAACGCAAACATCGCAACCGCAGGTGGAAGAATGAACGGTGTTGCTGTTGGAGCACAGGGCGAGAGCCTTCTTTTCTCCGCTGTTGACACTACCGGCAGACCCATTTTCATGCCTACCGCTAACGATGGCTCCATCGGTGCTGTCCTTGGCTCCAGAATCGTTGAGAACAACGGACTTTATGTTGCAGGAACTTCACCCAATCCCAATGTCGTAGGTATTGCCGGAGACTGGACACAGGCAAAGTACGGCATCGTCAATGGCATCGAGTTCAGTATTTCCGATCAGGCAACTCTTGACCTCGGGAACAACACCGTTATCAACCTCTGGCAGCAGAACATGATCGCTGTTCTTGTTGAAGCAGAAGTCGGATTCCGTGCTGATACTGCTTGCTTCAATCTTCTCACCGATTGATGAACAGAGTTCAGATCATCCACAAAAACCTTGGAGTAAAAATGTGGGTCACGGAAACAGAAGCAGAGAAATACTTGGCGGCGGGTCACAAGCTCGCCGCTTCTTCTGAAAAACCCGCTGAAAAGAAGGCAAAAGTGGAAGTAGAGGAACCCAAGGCAGAAGAAGAGCCGAAGAAAAAGACAAGTAAGAAGAAGTGAGGATGTTATGGCATACGCAACATACCAGGATGTAGAAACAAGGCTCGGAACTACATTCTCGCAGAGTGAAATCGGAATATGTAATTCGTTGCTTGACCGTGCGGCATTGATTATTGATGCCTACAACGTAAACGCATCGGCTGATATCAAGAAATCGGTATCGGTCGAAGCTGTCGCAAGGGCTATGAATGTCGCAAGTGATGTGCCTATGGGAGCATCACAAGGCTCAATGTCAGCACTCGGATATTCGCAGAGTTGGACGATGCCTTCGGGTGGTTCGGTTGGCGATGTGTATCTTTCAAAGGCTGACAAGAGACTTCTCGGAATGGGTAATTCCATCGGAGCAAGTAATCCTCTTTCTTTTATCACAGGTGAAAGCGTATGAAGGGCATCACAGTAACTCTTGTAAAAAAGACAGCAGGCAGCACAGATCCATTCGGTGAGCCTGTCTATACCGAAACCACAGAGAATGTTGATGATGTTTTGGTTGGAGAGCCTTCCACAGATGATATAAACAATAATCTGTCCTTGTACGGAAAGAGAGTGGCCTATACACTTGCAATCCCAAAAGGCGATTCGCACATCTGGGAAGACACCAAGGTCATATTACCTTCTCCGTTTGAAGGCGAATATCGCACCATTGGTTATCCGACAGCCGGGATTGAAGCAAACATTCCTTTGCGGTGGAATAAGAAGGTACATCTTGAAAGAATCCAAAGTGAAGTTTGAATGGAATAATTGGAAAGGTTTCACGCAGGTTAGGCAATCCCAATTCATGATGGATGAACTAATCAAACGAGCCGAATCCATGGGTACTGTAGAAAAGAGCTTTGTTGGTGTCGACAGATGCCATGTTATCGTTGAGGTGAAGAAATGATTGAGACAACAATAAAAGATTATCTCGATACGGCATTAGTCGGAATCCCAATCAGATTGGAGATTCCCAAGAATATGCCCGAGAAATTCGTTGTGTTGCACATCATTGACCGGGGACGGGATAACTTCATCGAGTCGGTGACAATGGAATTTGATTCTTACGCTGATTCAAAATACGAAGCAGCGATCCTTGACGAATCACTCCGTGAAGCGATTGATACAATGAACGAAACTTCAGACATTTCATGTAAGTTCAGCGGTGGAGATGACAGCAATGATACCACCTACAAGAAGTACCGATACCGTTGTTACTACAATCTTTATTATTAAAGGAGATTAAAAATGGCAACTAACGCAACTAACGTAACAGTTGGTAAGCCCAAAGTTGGTGGTGCCGTACATTGGGCACCGCTCGGAAGTACACTTCCTACCGATGCGACCACAGCACTTGATCCCGCATTTGTAGACCTCGGCTATGTTTCCGAAGACGGACTTGTCAACAATAATTCGCCTGAAAGCGATACTGTTAAGGCTTGGGGTGGCGACACCGTTCTTTCACTTCAGACCGACAGGCCTGATACTTTTGCACTTACCCTCATCGAAGCCATGAATCAGAACGTTCTGAAGGCTATCTATGGTGCAAGCAACGTTACTGTCGATTCTGACGGCAACATAAGTGTTAAGGCAACCGCACAGGATATGCCTTCAGGCTCATGGGTATTTGACATGATCCTTAAGGGTGGCAGAGCAAAGAGAATCGTTGTTCCCAACGGAACCATCTCCGAGCTTGGCGAGATCACTTACAAGGATGATGAGGCTGTAGGTTATAACATCACCATCACCGATGTTCCTGACACAACGGGTGTATATCACTACGAGTACATCGAAGCAGAGTAATTTTTTAAGGGGAAGAATCATGCAAGGGATAACAAGGAGCGGCTATCAGTTCGACATTGATGACAGAATATTGAGCGATTGGAGATTTACCGTTGCTCTTACCAAGTGCCAGAAGATGAAAGACCAATTTGAAGGACTCGAAGGAATCCAGGAGATGGTCAGACTTCTTTTTGGCAACAAATATGAGGACTTCTTAAAGTTCATTTCCGACAAGAACGATGGATATGTGCCTGCAGAAGTAATCATGGCAGAGGTTCAGGACATCTTCGAAAGCAAGATTCCAAAAAACTGATATTCCTCGCACATTGTATGTCGGTGTGTGAGGATGATTTGATTTGTGACCTTGCAGAGACTTACCACATTTTACATTACAGAGAGTTGTCGCCTGATTTGGTGGCAACTCTTTGTTTTGGATTAAGAGATGATTCAAGAGTAAAAATGAGAGTCTCTGGAGCCAAGATCACGTTAGAACAATCCCTACTTGCACGGATGGCAGATGATTTGTCATTCCAGAGTTGGGCAAAGACAAAAGATGGTCAAAAAGGCAGAAACAGACCACCTTCGATATTGAAAACACTTCTCGAAGACAAGAAGGAAGAAGAAAACGAAATCTTCTTGACTTCCGAGGATTTTGACAAGGCATGGGAGAAGATAACCAATGGCAGACGGGATAACAATAGGTGAAGCCTATCTACAAATCAGACCTTCAATGGAAGGGATGGCAGGCGACATTGAATCGGCCATGGGTGATGCCGGTTCAAGCGGAGCAAGTTCTTTTGGTTCGGCATTCAGCACCGGGATAAGAGCTGTTAGTGGTGTTGCCGTTGCTGCTGTCGGAGCTGCATCCGCAGGAGTAGCAAAACTAACTTCCGAAGCCACAAACTCATTTGCAGATTATGAACAGTTAGTTGGCGGTGTTGAAGTATTGTTTGGAGACAGCGCAAGTACTGTTATGGAAGATGCCGCAAGTGCATTCCAGACGGCAGGATTATCCGCAAACGAGTACATGGAAACGGTCACAGGTTTTGCCGCTTCACTCGTTGGGTCATTGGGTGGAAATACCGCAGAAGCTGCAAACATGGCTCAAATGGCTGTCACGGACATGGCAGATAATGCAAACCGAATGGGCACTTCTATGGAATCCATTCAGAATGCTTACGCAGGGTTTGCAAAGCAGAACTTCACGATGCTTGATAACCTCAAGCTCGGTTATGGCGGAACAAAAGAAGAAATGGACCGCTTACTCCGTGATGCTGAAGAAATGGGTGGCTTAATTGAAGGCTCCTTGAGCATGGATAACTTCTCTGATGTTGTCTATGCGATAAATATCATCCAGGAAAACATGGGCATTGCCGGGGCAACCGCTGAAGAAGCTGGAAGCACCATTTCGGGATCTATGGCTTCCGTTAAGTCAGCAATGCAGAATCTCATTACGGGCTTGGCTAACCCTGATGCAAACCTTGGAAGTCTGATTGAGAATGTTGTTTCAACAGGTTCCACAGCCTTAAACAACCTTGCACCAACTATCCTGAATGCTTTGAAGGGGATCACCGATGCACTTCCGATGATTGTCCCAATTATCACAGAACAGTTGCCAAGGCTTGTACAGCAGCTCTTACCACCGCTTATTCAGACGATATCAGCACTTGTTCAGGCACTCGTTCAAGCTTTGCCTGAAATCCTCGGAATAATAATTGAAATATTGCCGTCATTACTCACTCTGATGATTGACACGATACTTTCACTTCTTCCGATGCTGATTGACCTTGGATTACAGTTGATTTTGGCACTTGCTGACGGAATTATCCAGGCATTACCGACACTTATTCCTGCAATCGTTGATGTGATGTTTGCGATTGTGGATAAACTGACAAATCCTGATACTTTGGTCATGCTGATCGATGCGGCCTTACAGTTAATCATTGCACTCGCCGAAGGGTTAATCAGGGCTTTGCCGAGATTGATTGCAAAGGCTCCCGAGATTGTAAAGAATCTGCTGACAGCGGTTGTTCAAGCTGCTCCGATGATTCTTGAAGCCGGTTCAGAACTTATATTCCAACTTATAGAAGGCATTTTGGCGGTAATCGGTCAGCTCGTTACCACAGGTGCGGATCTCGTTAATTCCGTCAAAGATGGATTTGCGGAAAAGGTTGAGAATGCAAAGACTTGGGGCCGTGACCTCATCGAAAACTTCATCTCTGGAATTAAGGATAAGTGGGAAAAGTTAAAATCAACGGTCACAGACCTCGCAAGCACGATTAAGTCATTGCTTGGTTTTTCGGAGCCAGACGAAGGACCACTTTCGAATTTCCATACGTTTGCACCTGACATGATGGAGTTGTTTGCCCAGGGAATTAAGGACAATGTTGGAATGATCCAAAACGCTTTGGGAGACGTAACGACTACCATCGCAACAGATTTTACCTCACCGGATTTGACACCGAACAGTTACTCGGCTGTTTCAAATCCGACAGAAGAAATGGCAACGATGATGGCTTCATCGGAAGGAAATATCACGATCCCGGTATATATCGGGCAAGAGAAACTTGACACCATCATATTAAATGCACAGCAGAGACACGCATTAGTTAGTGGGGGCAGATAATGAACAGAAAAGTCAAATTAGGGTTTTCAACAGATTACTTCCCACTTACCAAAGGAAGTTACACCCTGACTCTGCAGAATAAAGAAACAGTTAATGAGACGGAAGCTGGAACCCTTGTCCGTGATGTTAAACGGCTTGGGGTTCCTCACCTTTCCGTAACTTCGACCATTGATGATACATGGTTTCAGAAGATTCAGGAATATTATGTTACGGGTCAGAGCGTGACAATATCTTTTTATTCTCCTGTTACATTAGCAGAAGCAACCTTTGACGGATTTATTCAGAACTTAAGCTACGAGCTTTTGAAAGACAACGGATCAGCAACCTATTGGGATGTATCGTTTGAGGTAATAGCGTACTAATGTATTCCGCATCGGCAGATTTTCAAACAAAAATAAAATCGAATACAAGAAAAATAAGTTGGAGTGGATCTATTCAGGCGAATGGGTCCACCTACACTTTTGATGATGAAAACATTGTAGATGGAAGTATAACACGATCCATTTCTTCCCAGAATCTGAACATTGGGACGGCCTATGCTGCAAGTGCATCCATCGAACTGATTCTTCCCGGGGTTTCGAGATATGAACTTTATGATGGAATCCTTGAATTAAACTGCTCGGTTGACGGAGCTGCTGACGTAATTCCGATGGGAAATTTTACTATTTCCGAAGCAACACAGGCATCTGACCATATTACCCTTAAGGGCTATGACAACATGATCCTGTTCGACAATGAACAGTTTGCTCCAAGCGCACACATGACCGTTCAGAGTCCATACGCATGGCTAACTGAAATGTGTACAGATTGCGGAGTCACGTTAGGCAATACAAGCGCACAAATCGGAGCCATGGCGAACGGAAGAAGAAACACGGGATTTGCTGACGTGGTAAGCGATGTTAATACATGGCGAGATGTGTTAGGGTATCTGACCGCTTATTTGGGCGGCTATGCTTACATCGGAAGAGACGGCAAATTATACATCGGACAGTATAAAGGTGTTAGTGATGACACTATCCCGTCATCGTTTCGTTATACGTCAGACTTATCGGACTTTAGAACTACTTATGACGGATTATCGGCTATATACAAAGACGGAGCCGTTCAAGAGTATGTCGCTAATACAAATGTTGGTGGATTAGTACTCGATTTGGGGTCTAATCCATTTTTACAGTTCACGGATAATTCCAACAGATTATCAGCATTACAAGAAATAATAGATATGTGGAATGGGATATATTATGTCCCTTATTCTGCAGACTTGCCATTGGTTCCGACATATGACCCTGGGGATGTCCTGACGTTCACAGACAACCAAGCCGGAGCTTATGACATCGGATCCATTACAGAGATAACGTATAACATCAGCGGTGTAATGTCCGTCAAGTGTAGCGGTGATAACCCACGTTTGGCATCGGCACAAGATAGATTTTCCAAAACAGTTGCCGGACTCTCGAAAGAATACTCAAACGGGCAAGAAATCGGCGGTAAAAACTTTTGGCTCTTGCACTCGGAAAACACGTCATCAATCTCCGTGAGTTCAACGAAAACACAGGTTTCCGAGATTGAATGGAATCAGACGGTCGATGTTCAGCGAATGGGGTTCATGTACACTTGCGAACTCGCCTTGTCAGCAACGGCAATCGTCACGGTCGAGATATCGGTTGACGATGAGGCAGACTATACATTCGAGATAAAAGAGGAGAAATCACTCCTCGGAACAAGACCCGTGAACAGGACGTGCGGATTTGATGTCGAGGGCAAGGGATTGCACACGGCAAAGGTTTATATAACCGTCACAGACAATGCACTAAAATGGAGCGACCTCGCATGAGTGGGATTATAAATGCGAAAAAATCGAGTTTCGTTGTTTTCGGGAGCGGGTTCGACCTTGTAAGAGACAATTCGGGAACAGGTGACCCGTATTTGGTCGGGACGTGGTTCAAATATGACACGTTGAGACGTATGGAAGAGTTCGGAATCACGATTCCTACGAGCAATGCAGAGGTTGACAGGTCGAACATCACATTCACGGATTCAGAATGTTATTTTGCAATACCGCCATTGCCTAAAACGGGCATATTGCCGACATTTGCAGAGGTCAAGACATTTGTTGAGAGTATCACGAGCAAAGACGGCGGAGAGTCATATGACCACAATATCACCGATTTGTTGCCTGTCAGCAAGACCGACTCGAACCCGATTCTCGGTTTGGTTGCCTTTTATCAAAACAAAAGTGACATCGGAAATGATTATTATAAATACGGTCATTGGTGCGTGTATAACGAGAGCGTTGGTCATTGGACTATGATAGGCGGTCTCGGAGATAATTTCAGTTTGTCTTATACCATAGGAGATGTCGCAGACGATGAGACGATGCGGTTCACAATCATTCGTGATGATTATGACCATGTAAGAATTTCCAAATATCACCCGTCAAACCCAGAGCGGAAAACATGGGTTGGGCAGAGATTAACGTTGAGCGATTACACTTTTTGGGGTGAGTAATGGCGAGTATAACCTACGAAAAATTTACAATCTTTGGTTCGGGATTCAACAAGACACGGAACGATTCGGGTGACGGTTCAGTTGATATCTCCCAGACTCTCAAAATCGTTGACCCGAATGGTGTCTATTTAGGCGATATTTCATTTGAACCGCCTGTTGCGAACGTCAATCCGTTCGGCATGAATACGTTGCCGATTAGCGGTTTGCCCGATTATGGAGCATTGAAAAACTCAATCATTGCCAATGGTCAGAACACAATTCTCGACTATCCGAAAGACGTTTTGTATTTGGTCGATGTGACGTGGATTCAGAGGGATTTTTATTTCTGGCAGAAGATGCACGGAGATGTTATCAACAAATATCTCGTAATCGGTGACAACCTCGTGAAAGACACAAGGCTTTATTTGGGCGACATCGGTGACAGTTCGTATATCAAGGTCAAAGAGGTTTACGAACGAGTGCAGAATTTGAGCAAAGACCCATTGCTCGAATACTACACCAAGAACGATGTTCTTGTTTACACTTGTGAGGCAACCGCCGTGAGACGTGCGGGTTCAGAAAACCTCATCGGTGAATGTTGGTATTTGCCGTGGCTTGCGTGTTATGACCCGTTTGGAACGTATGCGATGAGTGGTCTTGTTATCGGTTATAACGATTACGGACAGAGTTACAACGGTGGTACTGTTCACGGGGAACACGGTTTTTTGCCGACAAGTGTGGCAAAGGCACGAGCCTTTTGGAGAAATGAGGAGTATATCTAATGGCAACATATACACCGAATTACAATTTATCAAAGCCCGAAACGACCGATGATTACAGAGATTTTATCAATTCATACGGCGACAACATGGACAAAATCGACCAAAACATGGGTGGTGGTGGCGGAAATGTTAACGATGTTCTCGTGAATGGCGTTTCGGTAGTAGACGGTAATCACGATGCACAAATCACATCGTATGAAGAAGTGACACAGGCTCAATATGATGCTTTACCGTCCTCGAAACTTACTAATGGAATTGCGTATTTTATCAAAGATGCACCCGCACCCGATGAATATCTGACGGTTGTCAACGGTGCGGTCAACATCATTTACGATGACGGCAATTAAGGAGAAATTATGGCAATAGTTACAAAACCGATGGCTCTTGACGAGAGCATAAAAACAACAGAATCCACCTCAAGGAATATTGCTGACGTATTAGCACAGGAACTCTCGGGGATTGCAAGTGCAATCACAGGTGGGGATGGCAAAGCCAATAAAACAGATATTGCAACCGTTGAGTCTGGCTCAACAGCAAGTAGAGCATATTCTGTTGGTGAGTTGGTATATGTCAATGGTAACTTATACAAAGTCATCACAGCAATAGCAAGTGGAGCAACATTCACCGTTGGGACAAATATACAGAGTACGAATGTGAGTGGAACAGTAAAAGATGCACTGAATAAAGCGGGTAAGTATACAAAACTTTGGGAGAACCCTAATCCGTCAAGTGCTTTCGCTCCGCAGAGTGTAACGTTATTGAGTAGTGATTATGATTTTTTGCTTATAGATTATTGTATGTCGTCAAGCGTTTCAGCAAATTATCATATGGCACAGATGTGTTTCAAAGATAATACTGGCATATTAGACCTTGCTTATGGTACAGGTACAACTGCACTGAACGCTTATAGACTTTTTAGTATAAACGGCACAAGTGTATATTTTGATAATTGCTATTGGGCAACATCAGCATCATCCGAAATTGATAATAATAGAAATATTCCAACTGCTATCTACGGAATCAAATTTTAAGGAGAAACAATTATGTCAGATACAACACAAGTCTTACTCATAGATGGAAAACCCATAGGGTATTTCCCACCTACTTCAGCAGAGAATGTTACATATGAAGAGGGAGTTAGTGTTAAAGATGCACTGAACAATTTGGTACAAGAGATACCATTCAGCGGAACTACGGATGCACAGGAGGTCTAACATATGAAATACGCAATAATTAAAGTTATCAATGGTGGCTACTTCATTCATGCAGAGGGAATTACTGATGTTAATTCAGCAAAAGTACAGTTCCATGATTTATGTAAGACATTATGGAACGCATCAGATGTACTCAAAGCCACAGTAATAATTGCTGATGAGAACCTTGATGCCGTTGAGGGTTACAAAGAAGTTATCACACATTCAGAGGTAGAATAAATGGGAAAAATCATTCTCAACGGCACAGAGTATGTGGGGAGCGGTGGTTCGGGTGGTGTAATCTATTTGCCGACTATTTACTCCGAGGAAGAAAGAGAGGTTGGTGCTTGGACAGACGGAAAGCCTTTATATCAGAAAACTGTTATAATTCCAAACACATCAACAATAAATAAAGATTTTACTTTTGCTCACGGGATTTCAAATATTGATAAAGTAATATCTGCAAACGGTATGTTATGGGAAATCGGTGGTGATAGTGGGCGATATTCTTATTTCATGCCTGTCTCTGATAATTCGAATAACACCTTATCAATTAGAGTTTCAAAGACAGATATATATTTCAGAGGCACAAACTACTTTTCAGTTGATGCGAACAGAAATATGTATGTCACCATTCAATACACCAAAACCACAGACGTTGCGGGTTCGGGAAATTGGAACACGGACGGAGTGCCGACACATCATTACTCAACGAATGAACAGGTCATCGGGACGTGGGTTGACGGAAAGCCTGTTTATGAAATGGTATTTGAAATAGCATCTTTACCTAACACTACCACCACAGAATACAACCCTAATATTTCTAATTTTGGCGAGTGGGTTGCTTGCGGTTGTTCTGGGGAAGTTATATTTGCAAGTGGAAACAAAGCACCTTTACCGTATTTTCATATGGGGCTTTTTGCTACTAACTCTATAAATATTCAGTATAACCCTAACGGTAAAGTGCAGATACAGACGGGGACTGACCGTACCACCGCAAGTGCTAAATTTGTTTTGCAATACACCAAGACCACAGATTAAGGGGAAATGAGGGAATGGAAACTCTAATATCATCAATCATCACAGGAATTGTCGCTATTACCACTTGCCTAATCACACAGGGCATGGCGAACAAACGGACGACCGCTCTCATCGAGTACAAAATCGAGGAACTGTTGAAAAAGATTGATTTGCTCGATAAGGTGTCCGAAAGAGTCTACAAGTTGGAGAGTCAGACGGAATTGCAAGATTTGAAGATAAACGCACTCGTTGACCGCTTGACCGATTTGGAGAAAAAACAATGAACAATCTTTTGATCGCTCTTTGTATGATTACGGGAATTTTGGTTCTCGTGATTTCAATCGTTTGGTTGTTTAAGGAAATGTGAGAGGGTAAAGCATGGAATTTAAGATGAGGACTACCAAGCCGACAAATATCCCGTATTACATTTGCAAGGCAGACGGCGGTTATTCTGATGCTTGCAAGGGAAAGCCCACAGACCCGACCGCCACAGTTTTGGCAAATTGCGTGGGATATGCGAACGGAAGATTTGCCGAGATAATCGGGAAACCTTGCATCGAGTATCAGTTGGTATGCAATGCCGAGAATTTCATCGAACGTGCCAAGTCAATGGGATTGCAGATTTCAGACAAGCCCACATTGGGTGGAATCATGGTTTGGCAAAAAGGGAAAACATTGGGCGGTAAAGACGGAGCGGGACACGTTTGCGTAGTCGAGAAAATCGTGAACGAGAACACGATCATCACGAGCGAGTCGGGGTACAATGCAAAGTCGCCGTTCTGGAATCAGACAAGGACGAACAAAAACGGAAATTGGGGAGCCGGAGCTGAATATAAATTCAGAGGATGTATCATCAATCCGTCTGTAAATAATGGCTATTTCCTTTATGGCTATGATTATTCACCTGTTTTCGACCCCGAGTATTACGATAAAGTACCTGCACGTTCTGACAGTCCCGAAACTCTCGGTGATGTTTTTAAACATGATAAAGACAAACTTTGGGAGCATTTCTGCGTGTGTGGCATGAATGAGTTTAGACAGGGTTCCGCAGAGTTTGACCCGGTATTTTATAGAAACACGAATCCTGATGTTGAATCAGCCTTTAAAGACAACAAACCATTGTATTATTTCCACTATGTTGCGTGTGGAAAAGAAGAAGGGAGAAAAGGAAATGAAAGTTAGTAACAAAGTTTATGACATCTTATGTTTTATTGCCAAGATTATTGCTCCTCTGGCAACACTTGTATCAGCCATAATGACCATATGGAATGTTCCGTATGCTGAACAGATTACGGCTACACTCGCATCTATTGATGTGTTCATGGGCGCATTGGTAACTATCCTCAAAGCCCAATATAACAAAGGTCGCTCGGGTGAACAGCCCTAACGATATATTCCGTTCTTTCCCTTGAAAAGCCCCCGGGGACATCCTCGGGGGTTATTTTTGTGCCTATTCAGTTGGTAATTGAAATGATTAACTGAGTAGGGACAAACCTATTCAAAACTCCAATATATGTACACATTCTCGCCGTCTATCTCTATTCTATCAATCAAAGACTTAATGGCGGCTCTGACATCCTCAATGGATCCGTTTTCTAAAATATCATCAAACGTTCCGACTATTCGTTTTGCGTCATCAGGTGAAGTCTTTACAATCTCCACTTGTTCCAATTTGGCTTTTTGAGTGTTAATCTCATGAATCTTTTTCTGTATTATATCGAGTGGCATTTCTCCGAGCGTGTATAGGGTCATAATACGCTCTAATTGTTTGTTTAGTTCATTTAATCGTCTATCGGATAAGTTGACCTTGTTGGACGTTTTAGAGCGTTTAGATGTGAATTTGAGTTTGCGGATTTCACCGAACATCAATTCGTCAAGCTCTGACATTTTCCATGTATCGTTTTTGCACGTTCCGGCTCCGACCTTTGGTGAACGGTTAAAGCATGAATAATAATCATATTCGTATTTCCTGCCGTTCTTAACCGTACTCCGATGATATTTCAGATATTTGGCACCACACTTTTTACAATAGACCATTCCACCCAGATAAGAAGTCGGGCGACCGCCACTCCCATGGTTCTCGGTGGCTAATCTCTTTTGACGGATGTTCTGAACCTTTATAAATAAATCATCGTCAATTATTGGTTCGTGGGTTCCCTGATACCATTCATCACCAAACTTGACAAAGCCTATATACGTTTTGCTCTGAATGAGTTTTCGCACGGCATCAGCCGACCAATCGCCATATTTGTGGGTGAGTCCTTGTTTGTTTAGGTCTTTTGCAATCGCTCTGGCAGACTTTCCACTTGAATACTCCTCAAATATCCTTTTTATCAACTCTTTTTCGTATTCATTTGGGATTAGTTCGCCACTTATATAATCATATCCAATAGGGAGCCGCCACGACCCGGCATACTTTCCCTGTTTGGCTCTTGCCTCTCTACCCATGGACATACGCTCTTTGATTTGTTCACGTTCAAGTTGGGCAAAGACCGCCAATATTCCTATCATCGCTCTGCCTAACGGAGTGGACGTGTCAAAGTTTTCGGAAATAGAAACGAAATCACAGCCATTTTTCAAAAAGATATCCTCAATCAACATGAGAGTGTCTTTTTGGGAACGAGATAATCTATCCAATTTGTAAACAAGGACTTTTTCAACCTTTTTAGCCCTGACATCGTTAATCAATAAAGACAGCGCAGGTCGGTCGAGTGTAGCTCCCGAATAGCCTGCATCGTTATAGATATTTGGTTTGTCATAACCAAGAGCTTTGGCATAGTTAGTAAGACGGTCGATTTGTTCTGCAACAGAATGACCGTGTAATTTTTGCTCTGTGGTCGACACTCTGACATATATTGCTATCATCGCATTACCTCTGTTTTGCCAATAGCCTTGTTGGTGTCCTGACATCAGTTAGCCCGATTAAGTAATCAAGGCTTACATCGAAATAATTAGCAATGTTTTTGGCATACTCCAAAGAGGGATCGTTAATCCCATTCTCCCAACGTGAAAGCATAGACTTGTTGATATTAAGTTCCGGGAATTTTTGGTTCATATCCGCAACAAGCATATCAAGTGTCAGTTCTCTTTCAGTACGCAGATTTTTCAGTTTTTCTCCGATGTTGACCATATTTTGAAAATCTCCTCTGTACTCATTATATCGGACATTATCGCAAAAAGATAACAAAAAATGTTAAAAATATGTTGCATTGTCGCAACGAGTGTGTATAATAGGACATGAAGTTGTTGCGAACGTGCAACAGAAAGGAGAGTGAAAAGGATGTTGAGATTCAAAGGCTATTGTGCCGAGAACAAGGTTAAGCAATCCGAGATTGCTGAAATCTTGAACATTACCGTCCAGAGTGTGAACCGCAAGCTCAATGGCAAAGAGCCATTCACTTTGGAGCAGGTAAAAACGCTATGTGAGCATTATTCCATTAGCGCAGACGAATATTTTGTCTAAATTTTTTTATTTAGAAAGTTGCGATAACGCAAGAAAGGGAATTATGGTTATCCACATTCTAAAAAATGGCGAGGTCATCCCGGACATATTAGGGCATGAAGTAACCGAAAAAGACGTTCCAATGTTCTATGAAATTGCAAACCGTATTAAAGAGGAATCATCCAATGAAACAAACTCTTAAACTCTTAATCACTTGTCTAATCATCATCATTTGGGGCTTTGGCATCCATGGAACAGTACAAGCCCACATCAACCACTCAATACCCACAGCAGAGCATTATTCAGCCGAGGAGATAGTCGAGCTGAAAACTCCGACTTACACGGTGCCAGAGTTGCCAGAAGTCAGACTTGCTACATGGACGGATCCGTTTGCCGTCAGAAATGTAATCCGTCAATGCTCGGATGAAGAATGGCGACTAATCGAATCCATATCCATAGCAGAGGCAGGGAACCAAGATGTCGAGGGTGTTGCATTAGTTCAGTTGGTTGTTTTCAACCGCATGGAAAGAAACGGACTCAATGCACATCAGGTCATATATGCACCGAATCAGTTTTACACAGTAGGCATGAGCGGTGGAAACGAGTTAAGCCGCCAAGCAAGAGAGTTAGTCGAGTGTGGTTGGGATGAGAGTGAGGGAGCAATTTACTTTTGTTCTACGGGTTGGAATCAGTACGGAGAGCCGCTATTCAGACATCAGGATCATTGGTTTAGCAAATGAAAGGGAAAGAATGGAAAAAACAGAAATCAGGACCCCATGGTTTCACATCTGGGGAAACGTTGAATGGTGTCAGGCCACAACACAAACATGGCAGGAAGTTGATCCGAGAATCGACAATTACATTTCCGCAGCGCAATGTTATCGCTTTGAGTCGCATCAGGATTCTAAAAGAAAGTATTTGTTCTGCACAAATGGCGACATTTGGAAGTTCGATGAAATATCAACAAAGTGTATGTGATTTTTGAAAGAGAGGTATTTAAAAATGGCTAACGTAATTGGAGTCATGGGAGAAAGCGGAGCCGGTAAGACCACCGCAATGCGAAATCTTCCGCCAAACGAAACCTTCTACATGGATTGCGACAAGAAGGGTCTGAATTGGAAAGGCTGGAAGGCACAGTACAACGAGGACAACAAGAACTATTGGAAGACGGATTCTTTCGGAGTGGTCGCAGGCCTTATGGACAAGATCGACACCGACAATCAGTTCAAGAATATCAAGTATTTGGTCATTGATACTTTGAACGGACTCATGGTTGCCGAGGAAATGAAGATTTTGGCTATGCAGAGTGGCGACAAGCGTTCGGCTTGGTCGGATCTCGCACAGAATGGCTGGGCGGTCATCAACAAAGCTCTGGCGATGAGAGACGATTTGACGGTCATCATCCTTTGCCACTCCGAGACAATTTCCGATGATAACGGAATAATCCGCACAAGAATTAAGACCAATGGTCGCAAGCTTGAAAAGCTCGTTTTGGAGTCCAAGATGACCACGGTTGTTTGGGCCGTAAGGCAGGACGGAAAGTACAAATTTGTTCTGTCGGCTGATGGTTCTACTTGCAAGGTTCCTCTTGGAGCATTTGAAGAGGATGAATGCGAGAACGACATCATGGTAGTTATTAACGCTTTGAAGGATTTTTGAGAAAAGGAGAATAAAAAATGAAAGCTTTTAATGGTTATGAGCAGGCACAGGAGAATGCAAAGCATATTGGTGGCGAGAGACTTCCTGCAGGAGCGTATGTTTGTCAGATCAAGAACGTTCAGTTCGTTGTCGGGGAGAATGGCAATTCCGACCGCATCGACATTCTTTTTGACATCACCGAGGGTGAGCAGAAGGACTTTTTCAAGAAACAGTACGAATCCAACACCGCAGAGGACAAGAAGTGGAAGGGCCGCAAGTCTATCTATGTTCCCAAGGATGACGGCTCCCAGAAGGATGATTGGACCAAAAACACATTTGCCAAGTGGGTTAATGGATTTGAGGATTCTAACCCCGGTTACAAGTGGGATTGGAACGAGAACAAGTGGAAGGGCCTGTCTGTAGGGATCGTTTTCGGAGAAACAGGCACCGTTATTGACGGAAAAGAGATTGTATACACTGAGCCAAGGTTTGCTACGGATGTTAAAAAGGTCCGCTCTGGCAATGCTCCGACAGCAAAATTTGTTTCCAAGAATGGCTACACCGGCAATGGATCAACCAACACTTCCAACTCTTCCAGCGGCAGCGATATGTGGAATGTCACAGCAGATGAGGAGATTCCTTTCAACTGATGGAAGGATTCGAAATTCAGCAATGCCTTGATACATTCAAAATTCTTGTCGATACTGCGGAACAGCCAACGGACGAATACAAAAGAAGATGTGATTCCTTTGGTGTTCCGTATGAACGACAGAATCTTGATTACGGTGATTACACTTACACCTTCAAACTTCCTAACGGTGAATGGTTACATGATACCCGATCTGCCGTTAAGGGTCATGCCGTCATCGAAAGAAAAATGTCACTCCGTGAACTGTCAGGCAACCTTTGCCAGAATTATGACCGATTTGTTCGTGAATTTGACCGAGCAGCGGACAGCGGAGCTTCAATTTATCTTTTGGTTGAAGACGGATCTTGGATGAAGATCATCACCGGGAAGTATGGAACGAAGTTTAATAGCAAGGCATATCTGCACAGGTTGCTCAAACTTATCGGAACTTACCAAATCAAGCCCATTTTTGTTCAAAAGGAACTTTCAGGGCAGATGATATACGAAGTTTTGTTCCGAGAAGCAAAAAGAAGATTGGAGGCTGGAGAATATGGATGAAATTATCATCTTCCAAGATGAAGACCGAATCATCTATTGGGATAAAAAAAGAAAAGGTTTTTGGTATCGGGAACTGAATGATCCTGATTATGATTATGAGATTTGCATGTTTAGGCCAGGAAACCTTGACCTCGACAATGATGAAGTCGCAGCAATCTATCAGTTCATTGAGGAGCATTTATGAGTAAGGGAACTTATATCTATTTGGACAGAGGCGTTCTTGACCATTGGACTTATAAAGATAAACCCTTCAACAAAAGCATGGCATGGATTGATTTACTTCTGATAGCAGATCATACAACACACACAGCAATATGGAGGGGAAAACCAACAGAGTTCAAACGCGGTGACGTTAATTTGAGTATTGCAGAACTTGCTAAAAGATGGGGATGGTCTAGAGACCGCGCGCGCAGATTCATTTCGGTGCTAGAACGAGACAACATGGTGCGCGTAAATTGCACACCAAATCGCACGGTCATAACCCTGATAAATTATGGGGATTATCAAGATAAGCGCGCAACGGATAAGGCAGGTAATAAGGCACCGAAACGCACACCACATAAGGCAGCGAGTAAGGCACACCTAAGTAATAATAAAGGAATTGATAAGGAATATAAGGAAAGCGACACGCACACTTCTGATGAAGTGGCGGTCGCAGAAGAAGAAAATGTTGGCATGACGGATGAAGAATGGGAGAACTGGGGAGAGGTATTCACACCATGAGTTTTTATGAGTTTAAAACGGAAGATGCCGAACGCTTTGCGAGTATGTATCCCGGCACAAAGCGAAACGGTAATGAAATCCGATTCCAACTCTGCCCATATTGCCATGGCGGTAAGAAGCCCGACAAGGGGACCTTCGCAATCAACCTGAAGACGGGAGCGTTTAACTGTCGGAGAGGAAGCTGCGGAGCAAAAGGCAACATGATTACCCTTGCAAGGGACTTTCCCGAATTTCAACTGTCGGACGATGTGAATCGACACGAGAACATCAATAACTTCAACGGACAGTTTCGTCACTTCGCCAATGCTCACAAGATTACCAAGTCCAATGACCGAGCAATTAGTTTCATGCAAAGCCGAGGAATTTCAGAAAAGGTTTGCAGGGAATATGAGATAACCACCTTCCCAAAGGATGACCAAAGGATTGTTTTCCCTTTCAAGGACGAATCAGGAAGCTTGACCTTCATCAAGTACCGCAACACAGATCCCGAGAGAATCAAAAAAGGCTCCAAGGAGTGGTGCGAGCCGAAATGCAAGCCGATCTTGTTCGGAATGAACCATTGCCAGGGAGATGAAAGGTTGGTTGTGACCGAAGGCCAGATTGATTCTCTTTCATTGACGGAAGCAGGCATACCGAATGCCGTTTCGGTTCCAACAGGCAAAAATGGCTTTACATGGGTTCCACATTGTTGGGATTTTGTGAAACGGTTCCGTGAAATCGTTGTTTTCGGAGATTGTGAGAACGGTGAAATCACATTGTCGGTTGAACTTACCAAGCGATTTAAGAACGTCAAAGTTGTTCGGACGGAAGATTATCTTGGCTGCAAGGATGCAAACGAGATTCTGCAGGCCCACGGACCTGAAGCACTAAAAAAGGCTGTTGAGAATGCCACATCAGCTCCAATTCATCACATCAAGGAAATGGCGGATGTTGAATCGTTGGATATTGAGTCGTTGCCAGCTATAAGCACAGGCACCGGGGTTTTGGATGAGTTATTGTCAGGCGGTTTTCATTACGGAGATTTTGTGATCCTGACAGGCCGAAGAGGTGAAGGCAAGTCAACCATGGCATCACAGTTCGTGGTTGAAGCTCTGGCAAAGGACCATAATTGCCTGATCTACTCGGGTGAGATGAAAGATGTGGCGGTCAAGAATTGGATTGACAGGCAGATTGTCGGAAGACAGGTGCCTTATAACTCGGAAATTGAAGAATGCGAGCGTTGGTATCGAGGGCGACTTTTCATCTATGACGATGAAGCCATTGATGAAGAAGAAACGGAAACGCTGCTTGAAACAATCGAGGATGCCATCATTCAGAAGAACGTTAGATTCGTCTTGGTGGATAACTTGATGACGGCAATGGAAGACACAGCCGGTTCTAACGAAACACTTTACCGACAGCAATCTAACTTCTGCGGAAAACTCGCAAAACTGGCAAGGAAGTTTGATGCGGTTATCTTGCTTGTATGTCATCCGAGGAAGACTACCAATGACAGCCTGATGAACGATGATGTGTCAGGAACAGCGGACATAACAAACAAGGCCAACATCGTGCTGACTTATTCAAGGGTTTATGTGGACAAGCAGGAGACAGATCCGAGCATCAGGGATTTGGCAGTAACGAAAAACAGACTCACAGGAAAGTTGGGTTCCGTCAAGATGGCTTATTCGGAATCAAGCAAAAGGATCTGTTGGGTTAAGGTTCGGGATATCAAGAAACAATACATCATGGCGGCTCCGGCATATCAGGTCCCAACAGATGAGGAGCAAATACCATTTGGTGATTTATCGGGAGAAGAGAAATGGACGGAAGAACAGTAATTACCTCAAACGAGGATAGAGTCATCGAGGGTTGCATTGGCGGTCTTAAGTCTATCGAGACAAAGGCAAACTACATCGTGTGGACATTCCACAACGAAGATTCTGCAATCCGGGCGGCTCGAGTGTTCATGAATTGTAACTTTGAATATGTAAAGAGGGTATGAAGATGAAAGATGCAAAGATATATAAGCCTTTGGTCAATGACAGAGGAATAAGCGATCCCGTCAACGTGTTCACGAGCAATAACATGGTGTTAGTTGCATGGTGGGATGAGAGAGACAAGTTCTGGCATTCGCTTGACGGAGATTCATTTGGAAATGTGCTTTGGTTCGAGGAAATCGAGTTTCCCAAGGGTTGGACTTATGACGATGTTTTGTATGGGGGTGAGTGAATTGACAACTGTTGAGATATTAAAAGAAATGGCTTTCACAGCGACCGAGACACAGCGTAGAGCATTGGAAGATGCTATATCGGCTCTGTCCGAGGACAAGGGAGAGTGGATAGCAGACGTTGACAAATGGGGTGATGTTGTTACTACTGTCAACGGCTATACTTGTTCAAAGTGTGGAACGTTCAATTCCGATAAAGATAACTTTTGCCCTAACTGTGGTGCAAGGATGAAAGGCGGTGAGTGAATGACAAAGGAAGATATTTTACATCATTTTCAAGATATAAATTTCTATTACGGCGATTGCATGATGTATGCCGATTTAAGCGGTATGCTTGACGAATTAATAGCCGAGAATAAGTGCTTTGACGGAATGACAAACGGAGAAGTGATACAGGCATTGTTTGACGGACTTGTTATACATGACAATCCGTCAAAGCAAAAATACACTATTCCGATGACTTATGATTTTTGGAACGCACCTTATCAGAAAGGTGGTGAATGAATGAAAATACACGAACTTAAGATAAGCCCCAAATACTTTGAAGATGTAAATGCCAATAAGAAAAGATTTGAACTCCGCAAGGACGATAGAGATTTTGAAGTCGGGGATTTGATAACGTTGAAAGAATATGACAATGGAGAGTACACAGGCAGAGAAATCAAGAATATTCCCATAGGTTACATATTGCGTGATGTTCCAGAATATGGCTTAAAAGAGGGATATTGCATATTGGGAATATAGACAGAAAGGCGGTGAGTGAATGGTTATCAGAGACAATGTAAGCAGAGACTACCTTTTATCACTTGCTAATAAAGACGGGGCTTATGGTTATGTATCAGCACATGAGATTATAAATGCTCCGTCCGTAGGGAACAAGGGAGAGTGGATATTAGACGAAACCGATAATTCTGTTGAGTGTAACAAGTGTGGTTGTCAGATATATCCTAACGACATTTTACATGGTGATGCACACTTTTGCCCTAATTGTGGAGCAGATATGAGAGGTGAAGAATGAGCGATACAGTAAAACTTATTATCAAATTACCCAAAAAGACCGTAGCACGTATTCGGAGTAATTATGGTCACGGTTGTAAAGGAATCTATGACGGAGATAAAGACAAGATTGTTAATGCAGTTTATCACGGAATACCATTTGATGATGTAAAGGCAGAGATAGACAAGGCACAAGAACCATATATTACGAGTACGGCTTATGACGAGGGTGTTCGGTTTGGCTTGATGTTAGCCTATCAAATTGTTGATAGATGCAAGGCAGAAAGTGAGGAAGAATGAGCGACAACATAAAACTCATTGTAGAGATACCCAAAAATTACTATGAAATTATAAAGTATGAGGTAGACCATCATATATCCGATTATAGACCGTTTGTAATAATTGCCAATGGCACTCCACTTGAAGATGTAAAAGCAGAGATAGCCAACATAAATACATTTGAACGTGCTGGTTGTTGGGTAATGAAAGATGTGTTCAAAGTGCTTGACAACATAGGCAAGGCAGAAAGTGAGGACAAGGAATGAAAGAGATTAAGTTATCCGTGAACATGGAATCATGGAGAATCACACACGACACAGTAAAGAAAAAGGAGATCACCGAGGAACAGTTCCACTTGGCTGACAAGGGCGGTCTTACAAGAGATGACCAAATGGAGATATTCGGTGCGGCTGTCGTATGGGGTTATGGTCTTTACGGCTATGAGATATACGAAGAGGACGGAAAATACTATGCCGAGTGGCGACAGGGTGATAGTTGCGATTAGGCAGAAAGTGAGGATAAGGAATGAATGTAATACATAACTTTTCATCAATGCCTTTAATCGGCAGAACTCACGCTATCAATTTTGGCTATGTTCCCGACCCGCCCGAACCGCCATCAGACAAATGGTTTGAGGAGCATTGTCCAAGGTGCAAGTACAACCACGAATACGAGGAGAACGGCAAGATATACGCTGAATGTACCGAGGGCGGTTGCACCGGATTTGTGGAAAGAGAGGACGAGGAATGATAAAAGCAAGATTAGATTGTAAAGTCATAATCCGCAACGTGCCGGAGTCAATCATAAATGGTTCAAGAGCAGGCTTTGTATGTGCGAGGGTTAGTCAGACCGAGCTTTGGTATTACGGATGCTATGAGACATACGAGAGAGCGTCAGAGGTGGCTTTGGAACTCGGAAACGGAATAGTAGTTGAGGTGCCGAATGAGAGTGTATACAGCGAGAGTTGAATTGCCTGACTCGGCTACATGGAGCCAGATAGAAGATGCGAAGTTGTCAGCCAAATGGAAAGAGAGTTACGAAACGGATCTCGAAAACAAGTGCGGCTCCTGCATCCATTTTCACTACTTTGGCAACGATATGCCACATCTTAAGTATCAGGGGACGTGCGATGCCGGGCATATATGGGGTCAGAGGTCAAGACCGAAGTGCAAGGGATATGAGAGGAAAGGAGATGATAGAAAATGAGAGTTTATCTTTCAGGCCCGATAACAAATGATCCAAATTACCGCAAGAAATTCAAAGAAGCGGAAATTATGATGAAAAACCGCAACTGTCAGGTAGCTAATCCAGCAGAACTCTGCAGCGTACTTCCCAAGGATGCCACATATGAAGAAATCATGAACATAGATCTTGAAATATTGGGGATGTGTGATGCGTTGATCCAGCTTCCTGGATGGAAGGAAAGTGCCGGGGCCAATAGGGAATATGGCTATGCTCTGGCAACGGATAAGTTGATTGTTGAATATGAGCTGCTGATAAAGGAGATGGAGAATGGACGGATGGAGAAGATTGGTTGAAGATGATCCGTCAACCTTCCCACAAACAGATGATTACATCCTGCTGCACTTTGAGAACTTTTCAGGGGTGATTGTCGGGAGATGTGAAGGCAATGAAGAAGAAGGCTTCCTGTTTTATCTCGGAGATGAGATTGAACCATGTGTCAATGAGTTGCTTTTCGTGAACGGATGGATGCCAATTCCGAAGTTTGAGGTGGAAGAATGAAGAGACGGAACATTGTTAAGGGCTTTCCTGACAGACTTGGAAGAGCAATTTATGTAAGTGAACTGACCACCATTCAGATTGCAGCAATCATTGGTTGCGAAAGAAAATCCATTTCTAATTGGCAGAATGGTGTTAATTGTCCGAGTGCCTATTACTTGGCGAAGCTGTCAGAGCTTTTGAATGTGAGCGCAGATTATCTGCTGTTCGGAGAGGAGCGCAAATGAGGTGCATAGGTGGACTTGATGCGGTCGAATACTTCCAGCAGTTTAATGACGGCTCGGAGAAGTTTGAATATGCTATGAACCGGGTGAAGTATGAGGTTGCCAAAGGGATAGGCAAGAAAATCAAACACGCTAATGCTCCCAAAGCAGGATGGCATGACATAAACAACTGCGGTGAATGTGGATATCCTGCAAACAATTATCAGAACTACTGTCCAAATTGTGGGACCCGATATCTGAAGAATCAATACACCGAGCAAGTGATAAAGGATCATCAAGTCAGCATAGAGGAGTGGTTGGGCTATGGCAATTCCTAAAGATTATGTATGTGATGGACAACTTAATATCTGGGATTACATGACGGAAGAATGCAAAAGCCTAAAGACCGACCCGAAGCCTTGCGATGCTGAACCTGATGATGCCATCTGTGAAGGTTGCAAGTGGCGAGAGACGGAAGAGCGGGAATTAAGAGTTGATGAACATGGGCAGACTTGGGTTTATAAATGCCCCGGAACCGCTTGTGCAAATTGGAAGCACGGAACACCGCTCAACCTCACCATTGAGAAGCCTGACCATAAGGAAGTTGTTTGGTATGAACCCGAGGACAAGCCGTACTGCTTCAACAAAAACTGGCTCCCATCGCTTGAAATGGTAATCGAAACAATGAGCGATTGGTTCGGAATTGAGTTCAAGAAGGTGGACTACGAGTACAAGGGCGAGATTTACAACTCGGTCTATCAGTACAAGTGCTATGGCGGTTCTAAGATTGAGCTTGACGAAGGAATTTATATCGGGGGCGATTACAAGGGCGAAAGGTTCATCGGAGTGGATTGGGAAGCACCCAACGGCAAGGAAGGAACCGCAGGCGGATGCCTTAGCCTTTATGAAGTAGAACACAACCTTCGAAAAGCAATTATCCGAGCCGCCAAGTACAAGGAAGAACACAAGCGTAAGAACAAAGAAAATGATTTAGACGATTAAATTATCATCCAACATATTTAACCGACCTTCTCGGGCAAAATAGAGCGGATAGAAAGGGGATTATGGATATCAAGATAAACAAACTTATGTTGAAGCTCGACAAGGCCTATGAAGATTGCCTTACAGAGCATGAAATATTAGATAAGAAAATGGATGAAGCCATGCAAACAAATAAAAACGTCATGGATTCGTTGTCAAAGCTCGCAATATGCCTTGGCAAAATGCAGATGCTGACGGAAATTCGCATTTATGTGGCAGACCATATTTTGAAAGATGAGGTGGAATGATGAATATAGGCGATGAAGTTACTGTCTGTGGAACCATTATCGGGATCACACCATCAGGGAACCCTTTCATCAAGATCGGGAGCAGCGGAAGGGTTTTAATCAAAGCAGAAGATGTCAAAACCATCTGCCCAAAAATAAACCCACCCGAGAAAGACATGAGGCGAGGATCATGACGGCAAAGGAATATCTTGAACAGGTAAGACAGATTCGGCAAGAAATCATCCGCTTGGGAGAACAAATCGAAACAATCCGCACGGATGTGGGTTCATACCATCCTATCCAACTTGACGACACCGGGGCTTCACATCTTAATTACCGCACGGACAAGTTATCAGAGAAAATGGCAGCGGTGGTTGACCTTTGCTCCGAACTTGAAGACAAGAAAGCTGACCTGATTCTTCAGGAAGCCTTCATTCGGAAATTGGTATCAATGTTATCAGATCCGAGAGAACGAGAGGTATTGACCCTTCGGTATTTGACCATCCACCCAAGGAAACCATTTGCTCCAATTGGGTGGAAGCAGATAGGTTTTCGGATGGGATATTCTGCAGAAGGTGCAAGGCATTTACACGACCGGGCCTTGAAATCTTTTTCGCAGATTATAAAGAAGACCGAAAGTTGACGTTTTTATGTGTTATTATGTTAGCGTAACAATTTGGGCGAAGACGAAATACCCTCAAACAAAAATCACAGGAAGGGCGATTGCAAAGCTGCGGTCGCTCTTTTTGTATGCCAACACCTATGGATTATAACCCACGCAACCGAAACGGATCACTCCGCAGGAAACACCGTGCCAGATTCAAGGCCATGGATGCACCGTGCGGAATATGCAAAGGAAGACTTGGCCCGATTCATTATGACGAGCCAAGTGATCCACAGCACCCGTTGTCATTTGTCATTGACGAGATAATCCCTGTTTCACGGTACAAGATGGGCGGTTATGAATCACCCGAGGGTGCAGCCAGAGAT
>Ga0326511_10000620_pt1 | contig 31312 bp, 44 predicted proteins | sample 0_2496_0518_D_FD_203701 | JGI IMG/M metagenome (GOLD analysis project Ga0326511, IMG submission 203701) | Bovine rumen microbial communities from UC Davis, California, United States - 0_2496_0518 | ecosystem: Host-associated > Mammals > Digestive system > Stomach > Rumen | place: USA...
GAACTACGACCAGTTCTGCCTCGTGGTGGACAGCATTTACAAAGCCGTTCAGACTGCGCAGGAAGGCTGGGAGAACTACGAAGATGGAGTTCCGAAGGATGGGAGTGTGGACGATGAATAGACTAGATAAAGTTTACAAGGGGCTTGAGTGCTGTATAAGTCTCAATGGTGGGCCTATGGATCACGACTGCAAGGAATGTCCGTATAACGTTGGAGATAAAGACGATACTTGTATATCTATCATTCCGATGTTGGAAGATGCGCTGAAAGCACTGAAAGAATACGATAGTGGAATGCAGACTCTGGGTGAAATGAACGATGCCCTATGTGAAAAGATCGCAATAAAACAAGTCGCACTAAAGCGCATTGCTGATATTGCCTATGACTATGACGGATATGATTCTGTTGAGGGATTAAAAAGCCTAATTGATGAGATAAGGGAAATCGCCATAAAGGCCGTACAGAATTTGGAGGGCTGACGATGAGTGAAACATCCAGTATTTCAACACTACAAATCCCGATTATGGTTGCGAAAACTCATGTGGCCACGCGCTGTTTAGTCTGCGATGAAACCATTGATTTAGGCACATATTATGATAAAGCCGATGTGCGATACATCTGCGATAAATGTAAGGCGGCTATTCGATGGGCGCGGTACAGAATGAACGAAGAACGCAGAGATAACGGAAAGAGGGCTGACGATGAATGACCGAGACAAGGTGATTTCTAGGCTTCAAATCATCAGAACATGGGCAGAAGTTGGCAAAAACTACGATGGCATACAGGGCGATGGTTGTCTGAGAGATATAGTGGACTGGATAGATGACGCGCTTGTTTTGCTGAAAGAGCAAGAGCCGAGGGTGCTGACACTGGAGGAAGTGGAAGACCTGCCGTATGGGCATGTGCTGATCGAAACCGACAAAAGCGATTCGCTGCGTTGGCTCGACGCTTTGCTGTTCTGCAAAAACACGAATTACAGCTTCGACTTCATCACGCTGGAAGGTCGGGCGCGGTTGTTGGGAACGGAGTATAACCGGGAATGGCGTTGCTGGTCTGCGAAACCGACCGATGAGCAGAGGGAGGCCGTGCCGTGGATGGAGTGTCAATCTTAAACACATATATGGAGTGGACAAAATCGAGCATAGCAATCTTGTTGTTCTTAAATTTATTTCTGACGGCTGGAATCTTTGGCGGAATTGTACTGCTTTTCAATGATGAATATATCGGGGGCTTTGTGATTGGAGCCTGTATAGCCGGAATAGTGCTAACGTTTATTTACATACCAAAAACCGAACACATTCAAGCTATGCTGGATGATTCGGTATCCTACGTCGAGCTGACAGACAGATACGAGATCGTCAAATCAGATGGACGAATCATAACGATGATTGAGAAGGAGCAGAACAATGAGACTCATTGATGCCGACGCGCTGATGACGAGATTGGATGCTTTCTCATCGTATTATAGCCCGAATGACAACGACTGCCTGTATGAACGTGATCGAAAGTTTGCCGTACTTGATGGCCTTGGTTTGGCTAAAGCAGCGGTCAAAGAAGCGCCGACAGTATACGCATCAGACTGGATGAACGAGATGATGATTGAAGACGAACGGATCAAGAAGGAGAAGAAGGATGATCAACAGAGTAAGCCACCTCTTGGCGTAAAACCGTATTGGATGGTTGCGTGGAGCCGAATCTCAGATTTGGCTGAAGCCATTGAGCGGCAATACGAAGACGAAAACGGGAGCACCGAACTTGTTGAACTGTGGGCAAAAGAGATTGTTCTGCAATGCCAAATCCTCAACCGATTAAAGGAGTCGAATAATGAATATTTTGAAAAGGCTTCTTTGTAGGCATGATTTTGTCTTTGTTCGAAAATTGTATGGCGATGAGATTAACACCCACAATGGCAAGCGCAACGAATACCGCTGTGAGAAATGCGGCGTGTATAAATGGAGATAACTTAAAGGAGCAGAAGGATGACGAGAGATGAATTTATGGCCTACGCCGAGAAAGAGATTGATGCGGTGCTGAAGACCCACAAAAACCGCATATTGGATGTGGTGTATCGGGCATGGGCAGAGGGGAAAAAGAGCGCGGAGATTGATACTCTGACTGAGACTGTAAGACAGGCGCTTGAACGGATGGAGAAGAAAGATGACGCACCCGTGTGAGCACTGCCAAATCCGCAAGATGTACGCCCGAACTTTTGATTTTCATTTCTATGGAGAGGACTGTTTCTATGAATGCAAAGAGTACGAGCACTGGAAAGCCGAAAACCCTGATCGCCATACCGGCGATGGACACGGTGAAGACGGAATTCATGACCTGCCTGATGGCCTTAAAGCAGGCAGGGGAGATGAGCCTGACCGTCGCACAGAATTCCCTCGTCTATAACGCCAGGTCAGACCTGACCCTCAAAGCCGTCAAAGGCAATTACGACTACATCCTGTGGCTGGACTCCGATATGTCCTTTGCCCCCGACCTCGCGCAGAAGCTGCTTGAGGACGCCGAGCAGGGGCTGGACTTTGTCACCGGCATCTGCTTCAAGCGTACCATCCCAACGACGCCCACCATCCTGAAGACCTGCGAATGGTCCTGCAAGCCCAACGGTGAGAAAGAGGGTAAGGTCGAGTACTTCGAGGACTACCCAGCTGACTCGCTTTTTGAGGTGGCAGGCGCGGGGATGGCGGCATGCCTTACGAAAGTGGATATGCTGAAGCACGCCGCGAAGCACTTCGTCGGATCCCCTTTCGAGCCCTTGCCTGGGCTGGGTGAGGACTACAGCCTGTGCTGGAGGCTCCGGCAGCTTGGTTATAAGCTGTACTGCGACAGCCGTGTGAAGGTAGGACACATTGGATCATTCATCTACGACGAGGACATTTACAGGAGGCAGGAATGAACGAACCACTTATCAGGCCAATTGAAACTGTCTATAAAGGCTACCGTTTTCGCTCTAGGCTGGAGGCCAGATGGGCCGTGTTCTTTGACGCATGCGGGGTGAAATGGGAATACGAGCCGGAGGGCTATAACCTCGGAAATGGGCTGTATTACCTCCCCGATTTCCTGCTACACGGTGTTGCTGGCCGCGACAGTGGCGACCTTTTCGTAGAAGTGAAGGGCGTGATGTCACCAGTGGATGGAGAGAAGATCAAACGCTTTGTGGAGTGTGGGGGCGTCGAAGAGAACGGACACAAGTATAAATACGCAACCCTGATCGTAGGAAACATTCCAGAGGGTGAAACCGCGGAGGCTATCGATCAGTATATCTCAAACGTCGCCTATATGGGTCCAGCGCCCTATTATTTCAACTTTGAAACCATAGACGGCGACTACTTCGCGGCCCATCCAGGGATCAATACCGAAGGTAAATTTGAGCTCTTTGGCGACGACAGTTCCTACTTCTACAACCACGACCCGATTGCTACTGAGCAGGCGTACCGCCTTGCTAGGCAGGCCAGGTTTGAGCACGGAGAAAAAGGAGCCCTGTATTAATGAGCAACGAAAATCTGAAGCTGATAATCTCCACGGGCAGAAGCCGTAAGGAGATGAACTGGCAGGTACGCCAGGTAACCTGGGGAGCGCTCGTGAAGAAGCTGTCCAAACCAACAAAAACGAGTGAGACTGAGGCTGAGTACGCCGCTATGACCAGGGACGAGCGTGCGGAGGCGAAGGACATCGGCGGGTTTGTCGGCGGCGAGATGTCCGATGCTCGTCGGAAGAAGGACAGCGTGCGCTCCAGGCAGATTATCTCCCTCGACGTGGACTATGGTCCGGCGGACATGTGGGATGATTTTTACCCGACCTGCGCGTGGGAATGCCTCATGCATACCACGCACAGCCATACCAGGGAGCACCCGCGCTACCGCATGTATTTCCCGCTCTCCAGACCGATCTCCCACGAGGAGTACGAACCGCTTGCACGCAAGCTTGCCGAGAGCATCAATATCGAGTACTTCGATGACACCACCTATGAGGTCAACCGCCTGATGTACTGGCCCAGCACCTGCAAAGACGGAGAGTTCAAGGTATGGCGGTGTGACGACGGAGAACTGCTCAACCCCGATGAAATCCTCGGCCAGTACGAGGACTGGCACGATCAGAGCCAGTGGCCGAAGAGCAGCCGGACAATCCACGAAATCCACAAGAGCGCCTCACAGCAGCAGAGCCCGTACAAGAACAAGAACCCGATTGTCCGCTCGTTCGCATTCACCTATGACATCCCAGGGGCTATCGACAAGTACCTTTCCGACGTCTACGCTCCGTCAGAAAACGACCCGCGGCGCTACACCTACATCCCCGGCTCGACATCGAACGGTGTGCGTCTCTACGGTGACAACGACAACCCCGACTCGCCGCCCTGGTGTTTCTGCTACAGCGAGCATGACTCTGATCCCGCGAAGAAGCAGAACCTCAACGCCTTCGATCTTGTCCGGGTGCATAAGTTCCCCGACCTCGACAGCCAAGCCGGTTATGAGGCGATGAAGGAGCTCCTGAAGAGCGACGAGGCGTGGCGGAACGAGTGGCAACGGCAGATCAGCGCGACGGTGGACGAGTTTAAAGTGGACAACCGCGACGACATCCTGCACCGGCAAGAGGAGGACTACACCGAGCTCGGCAACGCCATCAAGCTGAAGGACAGCTGCAACAATATCATGTGCTACCACCTCTCGACCGGCTGGTGCGTGTGGAACGGCTCCATGTGGGAACAGAACGCCGAACAGCTGGCCATGCTTCTGGTGATGAACCAGACAGACCGCCTCCGTGATCACGCCATGCGACTGCTTCAGCTTGCCCCCGAACCGGCGGATAAGCGGAAGAAATCCACCTGGTCGGAGGAATACGAAAGAGCACGCAATGCGCTCGCGTGGGCGGAGAGAAGCCGCGGATACACCAACATGGCGAACACGCTGAAAGCGGCAAAAAGCCTGCTCACGATCAAGAATGCCGACGATTTCGACCGTGACCCCTGGCTGCTCAACACTCCTGACGGCATTGTAGACCTCAGGACGAACGAGATAGGCGAATGCAGGGCAGAGGAGATGTGTACCATGTGTACGCTCCTGACGCCCGATTTCGGCTCTCCCAGACCGATCTGGGACGAGTTCCTTGACCGCGTGACCGGTAACGACAAAGACTTCCAGCGTTACTTGCAGGAAGTCGCCGGGATGGCCATTGTCGGCAAGGTCTATGAGGAAGGGCTGGTCATCGTCTACGGCTCCGGCGGCAATGGTAAGTCCACGCTCTTCAACACATGGCAGAACCTGATGGGCAGCTACTCTGAGACTGTGCGGAACGAAGTGCTGATGGGTAACCGGAACGGCAGTGAGGTGGCAGGACAGAACCTCCTCCGTGGAAAACGGCTTGTCATCACCGGAGAGCTTGAGGAAAACCAGGTGATGCAGAACAGCCTGCTGAAGCGCCTCACCAGCCGCGACAAGATCAGCGCGAACGTAAAGTTCCACGAACCGATCACGTTCACCCCCAGCCACACCCTGATTCTGTACACAAACCACCTGCCGCGCCTGCGCAGCGTGGATGGTGGCACGGTGCGGCGAATCGCTGTGGCACCGTTTGAGACGGTGATCCAGTCCGATGAACGTATCAGCGATTACGCAGGCCTGCTCATCGAAAAGGAAGGCCCTCAGATTCTCGCGTGGATGTGCGAGGGGGCGAAGCGGTTCTATGAGAACCATATGACGCTCAAAAAGCCGCCTGTCGTGCAGAAGGCGACCAGTGAGTACATCAGCGGTGAAGACCTGATCCAGCAGTTCCTCGACGAACGGTGCGAGAGGGTTGACGACTGGAACGCCTGCGTCTCGCTGTCTGAACTGAAACGGGCATTCTCCACTTGGGCCGATATCTACGGCATGCCGGACCGGTACAGTCCGAAGATGTTCACCGTGGAAATCGAGCGTCACGGGTTTGAAATCCGTGAGAGAGGCGGTCACCGGAAATACGCTCATAGGCTCAGAATCCTGCCAGAGGGCTTTGATGACGAGACGGATGCGGAGCTGTAAAGCCCCAAATCCGCGCACCCCAAACCGCGCTCGTTGGGGAACCAGAGTGAAGATGTGAAGATTTACACTGACTTTTTTCAGGTGCTGTTTCAGTGAAAAGTGAAGATGCGAAGATTTACACTGACTTTTTTCAGGCGCTGCTTCAGTGAAAAGTGAAGATGTGAAGATTTACACTGACTTTTTCAGACTTACGCTGTAGCAGATCTTCACCTTAAAAAATCTAGTAATAGCTGAAAAATGGAAGAAAGTGAAGATCTACCATTAATTATATAAGTTGAGAAAAGTTTGAATATATATATAGGAAACTCGTGGTAAAAGATCACATCTTCACTTTTCTAATAATAGCTAGAAAAATTAGCTGTCGTTGTTTTAAAGCCCCTAAAATAATTGACACCCGAGGAGTGATTGTCGCTGAAAAAGAAGATTGGTGTGAAAGACGGCGGGAGGACATCGTGAAAGTAGGAAGGAGTGATGCCAGGTTGCTTGAGAGCAGAGTGGAGGAGTGGCTGAAGAGCCAGACCGAGAAGCGCGGAGGCATGTACCTGAAATTCACCAGTCCCGGTAATATAGGCGTGCCGGATCGAATCATACTTCGAGATGGCAAGGTGTATTTCGTGGAGCTTAAGCAGGAGCACGGCAGACTGAGCCCGATTCAGAAAGCCCAGATCAGCCGGATGCAGGAATGCGGTGCGACGGTATTCGTCGTGTACGGTAAAGCCGGTGCCGAGAAGCTGGTTGCAGACCTCTTCGGTCCGACGCCTAAAACAACGGACGGTTTCGGTATCGAGGAGTGGAGGTGATGATCTACCAGCCGCATGAGTACCAGCGGTACGCCCAGGAACGCATAGAGCAGCAGGACGCCGTTGGGCTTTTATTGGAGATGGGACTCGGTAAGACCGTAATCACCCTGTCCGCCATCCAGTCCTTGATGTACGACAGCTACGAGGTCAATAAGGTCCTGGTTATCGCCCCGTTGCGTGTCGCACAGACAGTCTGGGACGCTGAAGCGGCGAAATGGGAGCACACCAGACACCTGCGGTTCTCGAAGGTGCTTGGAACGGCCCAGGAACGCGCTGAAGCCCTGTCCAGGGATGCTGACGTGTATTTGGTCAACCGCGAGAACGTGCCGTGGATTTGCGGCTTCTACGCCTCAAAAAAGGTATGGCCGTTTGACATGGTCGTGATCGATGAGCTTTCCAGCTTTAAGAGCCGGAATGCCCAGCGGTTCAAGGCGCTTCGGAAGGTCAGGCCCATGATCAAGCGCATCGTAGGACTGACAGGTACACCGGCACCCAACGGGCTTCTGGACCTGTGGCCGCAGATGTACCTTCTCGATCAGGGGCATGCGCTGTACCGGACGCTGACCCAGTATCGGGATGAGTTCTTCACCCCTGGCAAACGGAACGGCCAGATCGTGTATGAATGGCGGCTGAAGCCCGGAGCGGAGGAGCGGATTTACCAGCGGCTGTCCGGTCTGGTGGTCAGCATGAAATCCCAGGATTACCTGCGGATGCCGGAGCGCATCGACAACGTCATTCGTGTGAAAATCCCACAGGAGGCGAAGGAACAGTATGACAAAATGGAGCGGGATCTTGTCCTGCCTCTGAAAGACCAGACGATCACTGCCACGTCCGCTGCGGTGGTTTGCAATAAACTGCTTCAGATGGCTGGCGGGTCCATCTACGACATGGACGGAAAATCCCACGAGCTCCATCGGGCGAAACTGGATGCCATGCAGGACATCGTCGAGGCGGCAAACGGAAATCCCATACTGTGCTATTACGCCTATAAGCACGAGCGTGACCGGCTGATGCAGGAATTCCCACAGGCACGGGAACTGAAAAGACCAGAGGATGTAGCGGCCTGGAATGCGGGAAAGATTCCCATCCTGCTGTGTCATCCCGACAGCGCAGGACACGGACTCAATTTGCAGGCGGGTGGCCATGTGCTTGTGTGGTACGGGCTGACCTGGAGCCTTGAAAAATACCAGCAGGCGAATGCGAGGCTGCATAGACAGGGGCAGAAGGAAGCGGTGGTGATCCACCACATCGTAGCAGAAGGCACCATGGATGAGCGTGTTCTTGCCGTTTTGAAGTCAAAAGACCAGAGACAGGACGCCCTTATGGAAGCCGTGAAAGCAAGAATTAAGGAGTTGAGCAAAGATGAGCGAAGTTAAAAATCCCAGCCGTCAGGCAGGGGAAGTTGAAAATCCCAGCCTTGAGGCAGGGGAGGTTGAAAAGCCCAGCCCTAAGGCAGGGAAGAAAAGACCATATGGCAAGCATAAGCCACCGGAGGCTACGGTAGAGTTTCGTTTTTCCACGGAGGAGGAACTGCGAAACAAGCCAGCGGTGCCGCAGCTTATCGGTCTTAAGGAGATTGTTGACAGTCCCACGGCACGGAGCGTGATCGGGGAGGCCATCTTGGCAGGCAGGAAAGCTATACGGATGTCACCCATACAGAACAACGCGGAATTTATGCAACGGATCGACGATTACTTTGAGATGGCACAAGGACGTAGCCTGCCGCCCACGGTCGAAGAGATGTCGCTTTATTGCGGTTATACATCACAATCCCTTCGAGATTGGGCGTCGGGCCGCAAAAAAGGCTTTGATGATGAGCCATTTCCGGGCTGTACCACTGCTTTGATCGCCAAAAAGGCCATTGAAATGATGCATAATGTTGACGCCGTCATGGCTGAAACGGTAATGAAAAACCCAGCGGCGTACATTTTCCGCAGCAAGAACTATTATGGCATGGCGGACCGGCAGGAAATCACCATAACGCCTGCCGAAAATTCCACGGCGCCGCTGTCGGCTGAAGAAATATCCAAACGCCTGCCGGACCCCGAAGCTGACTATGAGGTAGAATGAAAATCCCAGCAGGACACAGAAAAACCGCCTTGGAAATCCCAAGGCGGCGTTTCAATTTCCCAGGGGGATGTCAGATTTTGTATTCCGGTGCTTCAAGATAGTCCATCATGGCGTTGAAGTCATCGTCATAACCGTCCGGTCCGGCGAGAAGGAGAAGGTCAGCAGCGGCACGCTTGCCGTAGAGGTTCATGTATTCCAGGATGTCGTTTTTTGTCAGCATGGTGTTAGCTCCTTTCAAAATCCCAGTGGTATGCGGTAACGGTTTTCAAAATCCCAGCTTCAGTCGATCACAAAGTGCTTTCCCTCCAACAGCAGGACGGTACCGCTGTCCGACTGTACGAGGAGCGTATGCTGTCCGGCATCGCGTATTGAAAATTCCAGGTAACCGTGTAGCCGTTCAGAATTGGCTTGTGCGCGGGTCAGGTGGATGATGCCGAGGCTGTCAATGATCCAGCCTTTGTGCTCACAGTAAGCTTGCAGCGTTCTGTCCGTCATCGTTCTACACCCTTTCAAAATCCCAGGGGCGGGGGCGAAAATCCCAGCCCCTATGCGGTTTCAAAATCCCAGCTTTTAGGCAAGAGGGACGATCACGTTACCCTCACGGCAGTATTTATCGCCTCTGAGCAGTCCCACTTTATCATACTTCCAATCAAAATTCCATGGCGTTATAACATCGTCAGCGTATCCGCTCATGGATTGATCATATTTCTGACGGTATTTTTCCTGCCAAACGAGCTCTTCAGCCCTCCGGCGTGTGATGCGTTTATATCCATCGTTCTCAAGCTGTGCAATCGCGTTCTTGTCGGTCATAAAAGCCCATTTGAGGTAATAGGTGTTCGCAAAATCACGGTAATAACGGACGAAATAGGCCTTTTTCATGGTGAAATCTCCTTTCAAAATCCCAGCCCGGAGGCAGGGGCGGGGTTCAAAATCCCAGCCCCTATGCAGTTTCAAAATTCCAGCTTTTAGGCGTCGGCACGATAGGCGGCAGCGATGTAGCTGTCGAATATGTAGCGTCCTGTTCCCTTTAATGCGTGGTATTCGTCTTTTGACAGTGAAATTGTTCTGATAGTGCCGTCCGGCTGACCGTAGCAATCCGTAGGGAGCTCATAATAATCCTTCAACGGTACGACTTTAACTTTGAACGGGTGAGCGTCGGTTTTAGGATAAGTGCCAAGGAATGCTTGTCGCGTTTCTTTTGCTGTCAATCCTCTTGTGTACTTGGACCACAATATCATTCTTCCGTTTTCCAGGGTATACCATTCGATACGATAATTCTTCATGGTGAAATCTCCTTTCAAGGCCCTAATTAACAGGTGATTATTTTAGCGTGAAGGTATAGCTCCAAACGGCCTTTTGTTCTCCGTTCGGCGAAATTGAGGTTATAGTTACGGGAAGATACCCGGCGTAGGTGTAGCCGTAGCTTACCCGGTCCCCATAGAGTAGCCATGAAATAGCATTATTGTACTGCTGCCCGGTTATCGTTTTGGTTTCGGTTTTTGTGGGCTTGCTTTTCCAGCCTTTTCCGGAGGCTGCTTTGTCGTACAGCTTGCGCGTTTGGGTTATGGTGAATTGCGCGTCGTAATATTCGGCGCTGTGTGTTCTTAAGTGTTTACGCATTGTTTTTCCCTCCGCTTTTGTGTTAGGTTATGATTTTGAGTGCTAATTTTTCCAGCTTTAAAACTGTATAGGCAATAAATAAGATTGACAGTATTTGAATCATATTTTTTCTACTTTCCGTAATGGTTCATACAGGGCAAAACTTGCCCGCATATAATTCCGGCTGTAAATAGGATTTAAACCTATAGACGTTAGATAAAGCTCTATGCAGGTTGAAACGTCGTCAAGGCCTAAACTGATATAATTATTTCGTAAAAATCGAAATAGCATGCGGGCCTCTTCATAGTTTCCGGCTTTAACTAGCCGGGCATGCTGCTGCATTATTGCGCCTTTTATCGTCATATGCTTTTATCCTTCCTCTAATGGCCTTTTTAGGGCTTTCCCTGCATAGTGTGATAGAGTATCAAACCATGCAAGAAAAGCGTTTAAACGGGGATTTAACGGGGTTTTCGCCGGTCCTCTTTTCAAGGCTTGCAGCGCAAGCCTTTTTGTTGTCAATGGGCGTCCGCGTACGTGTTTTGTTTTCCAATGCATCCGGTTTTGTGCTCTTTGCAAATATTGCAGTTTCCGGGGCATTTAAACGTGTTAGCAGGCTTTTCCTCTTCCGCAAAACGGACCGCAAAAACGGGCATTTTATAGGGATTCGGGAACGGTACTGCAATAATGTTTCCGTTTTCGTCTTTTGTTTTCCATTCGGAAAACATAACACAAAGATTGTCGGGCAAGTTTCCGTTTTCCTTTATCCATTTGTTGACAAGGCTATATTGTTTTGTATACGTCCAAAAGATAAAATGTTTATACGTTTTAGCTATGCGGACCATGTTATCAAAATAGTCATAATCGGGAATGTCTCCGCCCACGTGCCAACGGAAATAAAAGTTTGCTTTCCTTCTTTGAATTGCCTTTTCAATTTGGTTGAAATATTCGGCCCTGTTGTAGAGGGCAAGCGCTGTATTTCTAGCGCGGGCTAATAGCACATTAGGATATTGGAGACAAGCTTTTATATCGTAGCAAATGCGAATACAAAACTTGCACATAGGGCCGCAAGTAAGGACAGGGGAAAGTGATACATTCATTACATGACCTATTTTGACGTTTCCGGTTGAAATCGAAACTTTAAGGAAAGAGCCTTTTTCAATCTCCGCCTTGTAATGGTTAATCGCTGCTTTGAGAAGGCTAATAACCTTTTTAAGGGTTTCGGTTTTAAAGCCTTGCGCGATTGATTTAGCCTTTTTTGCGGCCTTTTTAATAGTGCTCTTAATGGTGCTCTTCATTGCTTTATCCTCTTTTCTTTTGTCGTTTGTGGGCTTGTTTTCAAGCCTTGAAAAGAGGACCGGCTTTTTTCCTGTTATGATGTTTTCAAGGTGCTGTCGTCGTTTGTTATCGTTTACGTTTACTATTATATTCATTTAAACATAAATGTCAATAGTAAAATCAAGAATTTACGTAAATAATCGCGTTTATTTATAATCCTGTCTCCCTGCCTGCTGCCTGCCTGCTGCCTGCCTGCTGCTGCCTGCTGCTGCCTGCTGCCTGCCTGCTGCCTGCCTGCTGCCTGCCTGCTGCCTGCCTGCTGCCTGCCTGCTGCCTGCCTGCTGCCTGCCTGCTGCTGCCTGCTGCTGCCTGCTGCCTGCCTGCTGCCTGCCTGCTGCCTGCTGCTGCCTGCCTGCCTGCTGCTGCCTGCCTGCCTGCTCTTCATTTGGTAGACGTCTTTTGATCCTGTTTATTTGGCGTATTTTGTTAGATATAGCTAACCGCCTGGGGGAAATATGGGGCCGCAGCCGGGAGCCGCGGGGTTAATGGCCAGACCACACGCCAAAGAAAAAAGGCGTATATAAAAATACGGATACTGGTTGACAAGTATCCGTATACGTGATATAGTATGTGTACAGAAGGAGTTGATCACATGAAAAACGTAGTCGCGTATCTTAGGGTTTCAACTGACGGGCAGACCGGGGAAGATAAATTCGGTCTTGAATCACAGCGCCAGATGATCATTGATTACTGTGCCAAGAACGAGCTCAACATTCTCGACTGGTACACTGATGAGGGTATCTCCGGTGCCTCTGATGACAGGCCTGCCTTCAATCAGATTGTTTATGGCGACGTCACCAATCCTCCGTATGAGGCGGTTGTGGTTGCAAAGTCTGACCGTATTGCCAGGGATATCTACATCTACTTCGCGTACAGGAATGAGTTGCGCAAGAAGAACATAGATGTCATCAGTGTTACTGAGGACTTCGGAATGTTTGGCGTATACGCGCCTATCCTGGAGGCCATGCTTGCCGCTATGGCACAGGTAGAACGGCAGAACATTAACATGCGTACCTCTGGCGGGCGGAAGATAAAAGCGGCACATGGCGGCTACAGCGGCGGACGTGCTCCTATGGGGTACAAGGTACAGAATGGAAACCTTGTCATTAACGAGGATGAAGCACCTACGGTCCGGCGGGCCTTTGAACTTCGGGACAGTGGGATGGTGCTGATGAGCATCGTTGATACGCTGAACAAAGAAGGGTACACCACCCGAAATGGAAAGCCGTTCGTCATCAGCACGGTCCAGAGCATCATTAACAACCGCAAGACCTATGAGGGCTGGTACCACTACGGCAAAGACGGTGAATGGGTGAAAGGCGTTCACGAACCGATTCTGAAGTGAGGTGGTGGCATGAAACGGCGCAGGGACGATCCGATTGACGACCTGATCTGGTACGAAGCAGCGCTGGACGAGGACGGGTTCGACTACTGGGTGCTCTTCGGCGACAAAGAGCGTCGGGAACGCGCCGAACGGGAAGCCCGTAAAGCTCGTAAGCAACGCAGGCGTGTAAACAACACCCAATTCTCTCTTCCGGCGATGTTGTTCCTCGTGCTCCTGGGACTCGTCCTGGTAGCGATAACCACAGGCCGGTAGGCGCGGAAGCCCCCGGTATGTGATAAAAATGCGGAAATCCGCAAAAATTCTCTGGAATAGAAAAAGCGCAGGATTAACAGAAATCTATTATAAAAAAGCCCCTCCTTGGATGGGGGAGGGAAGAGCCGATGGGCTGTGAGGAATCACAGCCCTGTTTATTTTTGGAGGAAAAAGCATGGAAAGTAAACAGCTGGTGGAGCGGATACTGGCGTCAGACCTGACGAACGTGACGAACATCGGGTATCTGTTCGACATGGCGAGGAATCTGGACGACATTGATCTGGCGAAGAGGGCGAGAGCCTGTGCGCTGAAGGCGGTCAGGAGTGATGCACGGGCATATGAGCTTGCCAGGGAGATATACGACTGGCTGGCTACCAGGGACTTTGACAGCTACCTGATCGCTCTGGAGTGGAACAGGAAGCCGGAGGAGCGGTTCTACATGCCGCGGAGAAAGCAGCTTAAGGCGGCGGTGGACGGTTTACAGGCGCTGGCGGACGATAATCTGGATGAGCTCTTCCTGTCGTGTCCACCTCGCGTGGGAAAATCAACTCTGCTGTTATTTTATACGACGTGGGTGATGGGGCGTAACAGTGAGCTTGCGAATCTGTACTGCGCGTACTCAGATACGATTACGAACGCTTTCTATAACGGCATATTGGAAGTGCTGAATGATCCGGTGACGTATCGTTGGCATGAGATATTCCCCAATAGCCAGATAGCTGCCACGAACAGCAAGGACGAGACGATTAACCTAGACAGGAAGAAGCGGTACGCCTCCCTGACGTGCAGGTCACTGTACGGCACGCTGAACGGTGCGGTGGATGCGAACGGTATCCTGATATCTGATGACTTGCTGTCTGGTATCGAAGAAGCTTTGTCGAAGGATCGGTTGATAACTGCCTGGGGAAAAGTGGACAACAACATGCTCTCCCGTGCCAAGGGCGGGTGCAAAATACTTTGGTGTGGAACGCGGTGGAGCCTTGCGGACCCGATAGGACTGCGGATTGATACACTGACGAATAACGAGAACTTCAAGGGCAGGCGTTTTCTGGTTATTAATTTTCCGGCGCTCGACGAGCATGATGAGAGCAACTTTGATTATGACTATGGGGTGGGCTTCACGACTGAGTATTACAGGCAGAGGCGTGCGTCCTTCGAACGAAACAACGACCTTGCATCCTGGAACGCGCAATACATGGGCGAACCGATAGAGCGAGAAGGAACGGTCTTCTCACCGTATGACTTCCGGTACTTTAACGGCGTTCTTCCTGACGGGGATCCCGACCGGATTTTCATGGCCGTTGACCCGGCATGGGGTTCAGGTGACTATGTGGCGTCACCGGTCATCGCCAAGTACGGTAACGATCTGTACGTCATCGACGTGGTCTATGACAACAATGACAAGCGCATCACGCAGAAGCTGATCGCGGATATGGTGCTCAAGTATAACGTGTCCGCGATGCAGGTTGAAGCTACGAAGATGACCGCCGCTTATGCGGAAGGCGTGGAAGAACTGCTCAAGGAGAAGGGCAAGAAGATCAACTTGACCACCAAAGCGGCACCGCAGACGATAGGCGGCAAGACACAGCGCATCTTCGACAAGGCACCGGACATTCGGGAGCGGATGGTCTTCCTGGAGGACGGCAAGCGCAGCAAGGCGTACAGTCTGTTCATGCAGAACGTGTTCTCATTCAAAATGGTGGGCAAGAACAAGAACGATGACGCGCCGGACAGCCTGTGCATGGCTATCGACATGGACCAGATGACCGCGTTCAAAACACGAATAATTGACCGTTTATGGTGAGCAGAACGTTCGGGATATTATACGAACAAAAGAATAAAATTTATTCAATAAAGTACGTGAATTTAATTGACAAAACCCATATGTTGTGGTACGGTGCAATTGGGATAAAGGGTATAGCACCTTTTTGAGGGGAGGTATGCGGCATGGAACCGATGAATCTGCACGGACGCAGACGGATCGTCACCGACTATGACGAGATCACAGCGGCGAACGTGAAAGAGGCTCTGGGCAAGGCAATGGCGGTTCACGTTCGGAATGAGCGGGAAATCCGGTACCTCCTTCGCTATTATCGCGGCATCCAGCCGATTCAGGATAGAGTGAAGGACGTGCGGCCTGATATCACCTACAACACGGTGATCAACCATGCGTCCGAGATCGTAGCCTTCAAGACGAGCTACCTGCTCTCCGATCCAATCGTCTATATCTCCCGCACACGGGCTGACGAAGACGGCAACGAGGTGTCGGAGAAGGTCAGCAGGGTGAACGACTTTATGCTCCTGGCAGGCAAGACCGCCTGCGACAAGGAGCTTGCGGACGACTTCACGATCACAGGCGTGGCGTACCGCAAAGTAGTTGCGAACCCGGACTACGATGGCGAGGGTACCAGCCCGTTCATCGTCTCGACCATGAATCCCGCCAAGACCGGAGTGGTGTATAAGAACACCTCTGAAAAGCATTCCGAGCCGGTCTTCGCGTTCACATATATCGACCGTGGCATGAAGCTCGGAAGGGTGACGACGGTCTACAGCAAAGACCTGATCTTCACGATTGAGCGCGGCGTGATTCACACGGAGGAGAATCCCCTGGGGATGATCCCGATCATCGAGTACGTCAATAACGAGTTCCGCATGGGCGCGTTTGAGCCGGTTATTGACATGCTGAATGACGCAAACGTGCTGGAGAGCAACCGCATCGAGGCGACGGAGCAGAACGTGCAGAGCCTGATGTGGTTCAACGACGTGGACCTTGACGAAGAGCAGGTCACGCGCCTGCGGGAGAAGCCGAGCGCGTTTGTGTTCACCAGGACGATCAAGGACTCGGTCGCACCGAACATCAAGAACATTGTCGTGGACCTTCAGCAGGCTGACCAGCAGGTGCTGGCAAACGACCTGTACAAGAAAATGCTGACCATTGTCGGCATGCCGTCCACAGGCGACGGCAACACAGCGGACAGCTCGAACAACGGCTCGACCATTGTCAGGAACGGCTGGCAGCACGCCGAGGCACGGGCGAAGGATACGGAGACGCTGTGGCAGAGGAGCGACAGGCGGTTCCTGCAAGCGGTGATCAGCATCAGCGATGCACTGCTTGCGGAACGGGGACTGCCGAGGCTGGAGCTTCGGGCTGACGAGATTGTCGGCAAATTTACCCGCCGCAATTACGAGGATGTCATGACGAAGGCCACGGTGCTGACCACCCTGCTGGGGAGCCCGAAGGTGCATCCGCGGATTGCTTATCAGGTCAGCGGTATGGTGCCTGACCCTGAGGAAGCATACGAGCAGGGCATGAAATGGTATGAAGAGCAGATTGCGCAGGCAATCGCAATGGGAACAGAGGTAGCGGATACATCGAATTCGTACTACCGGCGGAGGTATGGGTATGGAAGTGGACGTGAGGCAGTGGCCGGAACTGCTGGATCTTCTGTCCAAGGAACTGTCGGCTCACAATACAGTCGAACTGAAGTTCGAACGGGATCGACAGACGGGGCAGGACAAAGTGGTTCTGATCAGGATTGACCGGAAGGTCAAGACCCAAGAGTATATAACTGAGCGACGTCCCTGAGTGGGGGATGGAGACAGCCGATGGGCTATGAGCGGTGCAGACCGTTTATAGCCCTTTTTCTTTAGGATTTCAGCCGGTAACGGCTTTGAAATAGCACGCAGAGAAGCGTGGGTAAACAATTCGCAGAAATCGTGCGGAGATGCACGTTAAAAGCGCAGGAGGGGTTTATGGATACCAGCAAAATCGCGGGATACGCGGAGATGACGGCAGAACAGAAGATTGCGGCGCTTGAGGGCTATGAACCGGAAGCACCAGATCTGTCCGGGTACGTGAAGAAGGAGCTTCTGGATAAAGCAGCGTCTGAGGCTGCTGGCTACAAGAAGCAGCTTCGGGAGAAGATGACGGCGGATGAGGCCGCAGAGGCTGATCGGCTGGCTAAACAGCAGGAGTTCGACGACAGGTACAAGGACCTGGAAGCAAAGTACAACGCGCTCCAGCAGCAGAACGTCATCGCCGAGTACAAGAGCAAGCTCCTTGGACTGGGGTACGAGGAAAAGCTTGCTGCGGCTACCGCGAAAGCGATGGCTGAAGGCGACATGCAGACGGTGTTCGCAAACCAGGCAAAGTTCATGGAAGCGCAGGAGAAGGCGCGGAAAGCCGAGGCCTTGAAGAAGATGGGCGGTTCTTCAAACGGCGGCGGTGAGGACGGCGGTGAGGATGATCCGAGCGACCCGGTGGCTTTGGCCAAGGCACTGGGTAAGGCGAAGGCAGAATCCGGCAAAGGCACCGCTGACATTTTGAGTCAGTACACGCTCAAGTAACATGAGGAGATGAAAAGCGATGATTTATCAGAAGACCGAATTCGGCGGGACTGTTGAGATTCTCGCCGCTGATGAATTCAAGGCGATCCCGATCAAGCTGGCGGCTACGTCCGGCGTGGTCAAAGCGGGTACGCCGATCACTGCCGCTGGTGCGGCTGACACGGACGGCGCGGCTGCGGCTGGCATCCTGCTCTATGACGTGGATGTTGCACGCAATCCGAACGGTGCCATCGTTGTCGAGGGCATTATCGACCTGACCAAGGCGAAAGCGCATTCCGGTGTTTCCGGCATGACCGCGGCCAAACTGAAGACTGCTGTTCCCGGCATTGTCTGCCGTGAGAACATCGGTGTCAATGAGTAAGCGGGGGTGAAGACTAATGAACATTCGTGATCTGTTTACGCCTGCCGCTGTTGCGGCGAACTGGACGGAAGTTGCGTCTAACCGCATTCCGTATCTCGGCGAGGGCCTGTTCCCCGCCCGTAAGAAAGCTGGCCTGGACCTGTCCTGGCTGAAGGGCTCCAAGGGCCTGCCTGTCTCCCTGATGCCGTCTGCGTTTGACGCGAAGGCGACCTTCCGTGACCGCATCGGCTTTGAGAAGCTGGAGACGGAAATGCCGTTCTTCCGTGAGGGCTACAAGCTCAAGGAACGTGACCGCCAGGAGCTCCTGCGTGTCTCTGAGAGCAATGATCCCTATCTGGCTGGCATCCTGATGCGTGTCTATGACGACGCCAACGACCTGATCGAGGGCGCGGCTGTCGTGCCGGAGCGCATGCGCATGGCTCTGCTGTTCGCCGAGGGCGGCGACGCGCAGATCGCTATCAAGGCGAACGGCGTGGATTACAGCTACAACTACGACCCGAACGGCACCTGGAAGGCGAACAACTACACCGCGCTGTCTGGTACGTCCCTGTGGACTGCTGCGGCGACGGCTGATCCGTTCGCGAACTTCAAGACCGTAAAGGACGCCATCCGTGCCAAGACTGGCACCGAGCTCGTCACCGCGGTGATGAACACCTACACGTTCAACCTGCTGGCGAAGACGGACGCGGTGAAGAACCGTTACCTGACGGTCAACGGCCTGAACCTCGGTTATCTGACCGACGCCGAAGTCGCGGCGGTTGTGCGCGGCACGTCTGGCCTGAACATCGTCGTGTACGACAAGCAGTACAAGGACGAGAGCGGTGTGGCTCATGCCTTCGTACCGGACGGCTACGTTGCGCTGGTTCCCGCTGGCAACCTCGGCTCCACCTGGTACGGCACCACGCCCGAAGAGGCCGACCTGATCGGCTCCAGCGCGGCTGAAGTTGCCATCGTGAACACCGGTGTTGCGCTGACCCGCATTGTCGAGCCGCATCCGGTTAACATCAACCTCTTCGCCTCCGAAATCGTTCTGCCCAGCTACGAGCGGATGGACGAAGTTGCGCTGCTGAAGGTTATCGCCTGATGAAGTGTACGCCTAAGTACAACGTCATCTACAACGGCGAGTTTCATGCGGCGGGCAGACCGTTTGAGATTGAGGAAAAAGACGCCGAAGAGATGAGAGCGCATGGCACTGTTGAAGGGGAGAGGCAGGAGACGATCCTTGCGACGGCTCCTGCCCCGAAGACCCGTGGCAGGGCCAAGAAGGAATAAAAGGAGGGGTGGACAGTGACTTCGGAAGATCTTCTTTCGCGCATGCACGCCATCATTGGCACAGAAGTATATGGGCATGACGACACAGAGTTGCTGTCCACCTACCTCGATCTTGCCGCAGAGAAAATCCTGAACAGGCGGTATCCGTTCGGCGTGCCTGAGGGCGCGACGGTGGACCCGCAGTACTACGGCATTCAGCTGGAAATAGCGGTGTACCTGTTCAACCATCGCGGAAGTGAGGGCGAGTCCCTGCACTCCGAGAACGGCATCAGCCGTTCCTACGGTGGTCAGACGGATGTACCGCCTGCGCTTCTTCAGCGCGTCACACCGAAGGGGATGGTGTGCTGATGCAAGGGCTTTACAGGAACAAGCGGAAATGCTGGTACGCGCTGTACACGGGGCAGGACGAGGAAATCGTGACCGAGGACGGACTGCTTACCGGGCATTACAGGCCTATCTACGGCAACCCTGTCGAAGTCTGGGTGAACGCTTCCACGACGTCTGGCATCACGAACAACAACATCGCCGGACGTGTTGAGCGGTACGACTTCGGTATCGTGCTGGACTACCAGTACACGATCAACCCGATACCGGACAATTGTCCGATTGATGAGATGAGCGTGTTCTGGATGGACACCGTACCGGAGATCAACCCTGACGGGAGCACGGATACGCCGTTTGATCACATCGTCACCCGCATCTCCAGCGCGGTTAATCACCGCGCCTGCCAGATTGCGAAGGTTGTGCGTAGCGACGGGGTGGTCGTGTGATCAAGATGACGAGCAACGTCGCCGATGTCATCAGCCGATTACAAAGCAAAGTAGAGGACATAAATGCAGCCGGTTCTTTGATTTGTGAGTCGCTGGCGTATGTCGGTGAGGAAGTTGCTTCCGACGGCTTCTCTGGCGCGGAGTATCCAGGCACGAACGACGTCTCGGTCAGCGTAGAGGCCGGGGAGAAAGAGGCGAGGGTTGTCGCCGAAGGTCAGGCTGTCGCGTTTATCGAGTTTGGTGCCGGTGTGAGCATGCCAGGATATCCGGGGCCGATGCCTTCCGGTGTATCGCCTCGCGGTACATACGGTAAGGGCAAGGGCGCCAATCCCAACGGATGGATTTACAAGGGATCCTCTGGCACCGGCGCGGTTATGCCGGTGTCGGATAGACACGGGGTTGAGAAAGCGGGAGTTTACAGGACCTACGGCAACCCGCCAGCATCGGCGATGTACCACGCAGTGATCGAGATGGAAGAACGGTACAAGGAAGTGGCAAAGGAGGTGCTGGAATGATCGACGCAGAGACGAAGATTTATGACAGCATCGTGCGAAGCCTCAGGGAGAAGTACTCCTGGGCTTCGAACATACGGTTTGCCAATGACTATGTGCAGTCTCCGTCATCGTTTCCATTCGTGACGATTCTCGAGCGGGAGAACCGCACGCACATCCAGACGATGGAGAGCAGCAACACCGAGGTGCTGGGCGTCCTCGATTACGAGGTTAACGTTTATACCAATTCACAGGCCAAGCGCAAGCAGGAGGCGCGGAAGATCGCTTCGGCGGTTGATGCAGAGCTCCTGGCGCTGGGCTTTCGGCGTAGAACGATGGAGCAGGTGCCGAACCTGGCCAATGCTTCCGTTTATCGCATCTTAGCGCGGTATACCGCGCATATTGAAGAGGATGAAGACGAGTTCATCCTCTACAGACGACCGTAAGAAAGGAATGATTGACTATGGCAGCTGGCATCAGCACGTATCAGACTTATCTGATGTATAAGGCTTCCGGTTCCACCGGCTACTCCAAGCTGATCGACATCGTGTCCTTCCCGGACATGGGCTCCGAGCCGGATACCATCGAGACGACCTCCTTGACCGACAACATGCAGACCTTCATCCCCGGCATCATCTCTTCCGATGGTAACTGGACGTTTGAAGCGAACTACACTGCCTCCAACTACAGCATGGTCCATGCGCTGGACGATGGCGCTGAGAAGGACCTGGCGGTCTGGTTTGGCGGTTCTGGTGTTGGTCAGGCGGCTACCCCGACTGGCAATAAGGGCAAGTTCACCTTTAAGGGCTATGTCAAGCCCACTGTCGCTGGCGGCGGCGTGAATGAGAAGGTCACCATGAACGTGGTTGTCACCGTCTCTGGTGAGGTTACCTGGAGCGCGACCTGATGAGGTCTAAAGTATGAGAACGAGACAGAATAAGGAGAGTAAGAGCATGAGCGCAGTTAAGCCGATTCGCTTCGAGTACGAAGGTACGAATTATACGCTGGAGTTCAACCGCAACACGATTCGCACGATGGAGAATCAGGGCTTCCGTGCGGACGAGATGGGGAGCCGTCCGATGACGATGCTTCCCCAGCTTTTTGCAGGCGCTTTCCAGATGCATCACCGATTCCTGAAGCGGGATGTGATCGAGGAGATTTACTCGCATATGGGTAACAAGGAAGCGCTGATGGAAAAGCTTGCGGAGCTCTATAACGCACCGATGGAAGCGCTGTTGTCCGAGCCGGAGGACGACAAGGGAAACGTGATCTCCTGGACGGCGGAGTAAATCCGTCGCCCAGGGATGATTCCCCGCAGACTTATACAGAGGTCTTTGAGAGCCAGTTCCCAGCCTACCTTGCAATGGGGATGTCCTATGCCGAGTACTGGGAGATGGACGCCTATCTGGTCCGCGCATACCGTGAGGCCGATAAGATCCGGCAGCAGCGCAGGAATGAACAGGCATGGCTTCAGGGCGCGTATATCTACGACGTCATGACCCGGCTATTCTCGATCTACAACCCCTTCGCGAAGCATCCGAAGGCAGAACCGTACAGGGATAAGCCGTTCGAGCTTGAGCCGAAGGAAGAGATTGTGGTCGAGGAACTGACCAGTGAAGAACTGGATCAAAAGGTGGAAGAGAGCCGTGATGCCTTTATGGCGATGATGCTGAGAACAAACAAAGACCGGTCTGAACGCAAAGAGGGAGGTGGGACCGATGGCGGAACTTGATAAACTTGAGATCGTTGTCACAGCCGATACAAAGGGGGCTGAGTCATCGATCTCATCTCTTTGTAAGCGCCTTGCTGAATTGCAGGGCAGGATAAATGCCATATCAATCAAAGGCCTGGGGCAGAAGATATCGAGTATCAGTAAAGCTTTGGATGCCGGAAGGACTGTAAAGGACCTTGGTTCCGTTAATAAAGCGGTCGAGAGAACTGCGAGAACACTGACTAAAGCAGGGAAGATACAGGACCCGTACTGGAGCGCCGATGCTATCCGACAGCGGAGTCTGGCCAATCTTGAGAAGACCTACCAGGGGCATGTGGCATCGCAGAATGCGCAGCGTATGCAGGCGCTGATGCAGAGGCATGGCGGGGTAAATCCGGTTACTGGGTATAAAGCTTCGACTGGTACATATAAGCAGAACTGGGAGGCTTATCAGCGGAGCCTTGAGCAGTACACCACCCGACGAAGCTGGGGTGGTGTTGGAGCCGACGAGCTTGGCAAGAGTGCACGAGCGGCGATGGGGCTGGCTGATAACATGGACCGTGCCGGTGCATCGATCAGGGAAGTACAGGATGCTATCAGCAGCATTGGGCAGACTGCGTCGGGCGGATTTCCTGCCATCCAGGAGGCAGGCGGGGGCATTACAAGTTGGCTTCAGGGCTTGACCGGTGGTCTGCCTGGTCGGCTGGCTCAGATTGCTGAAAACCTGAAAACCGCTGGCAGCGCGGCACTCGACTTTGGCAAGGCTGTCGGTTCCGCCGCGATTCACGGTTTCGGCTCTGTCATGCAGGGACTGCTCCGGCCTGTTACGAGGCTGAGAGACGGTTTCACCAACATGACCACGGCCTTGCAAGGACTGTTATCCAGGTTCGGCAGACTCGCGGTGACACGCCTGTTCAGGATGGCGATACAGGCAATCGGCAGGGCAATCTCTGAAGGGATAAACAACGTTTATCAGTACAGCGCTGCATTGAATGGAAGCTTCAAAGGGGCAATGGATTCTGCGGCAACGTCAATGCAGTACTTTAAGAACAGCATCGGCGCGGCGGCGGCACCGCTGATTCAGACCTTCATTCCTTATCTGAATGCCGCGGTGAGCGCGATTGTCACTTTCATCAATATCATTAACCAACTGTTCGCGGCGCTCGGTGGTGCGGTGAGCTTCACCAGGGCGAAGAAGTCGGTTACCGAATTCGGTAAGGCGGCTAAAGGCGCAGGCGGGGGTGCTGGTAAGGCGGCGAAGGAAATGGACAAGTTCCTCGCCTCCTGGGATGAGATCACGAACATCAAGACACCGGATGACTCCGGCGGTGGTGGCGGTGGCGGCGGTGGCGCCGGTGACTTCCTTGACATGTTTGAGGAGGCACCGATTGATCAGGCCATCCTGGATGCCATTAACAGCGGCAACTGGTACGGGCTTGGCGAACTGCTTGCGCAGAAGCTGAATGACATCCTGCCGTCTGAAGAGCAGATGTACGCCTGGGGCCGTCGGCTTGGCGAACTGATCAACAACGGCATCAACGTGGCCCTCGGTTTCATGCGGACCTTCAACTTTGTTGGTCTTGGGCAGCGGATTTCGATGTGGCTGAACGGAGCGATCTCTGCTATCGAGTGGGATAAGCTCGGAGCGCTGATCATGCGTCAGACGTTGGCTCTCTGGGATATGGCAATCGGCTTTATCCAGAGGCTCGACTTCGGCCAGATTGCGAGGGCTGTCAGTGACCTGTTGTTGGGCGCTTGGCGTGAACTGACGAACTGGCTCAATGGCTGGGACTGGTCCGAGATGGGCCGCATGGTTGCAGATAAGATCATTGACTTCCTGACGAACATCAAGTGGGAAGAGCTTGGACAGACTCTGTGGGAGCTCTTCAATGCCGGTGTCAAGGCAGCGGCGGACTTCTTCACTGCTCTGGATGAGGTCTTCTCCGAGAAGCTCGGCCCGATCTGGGATGTTGTAAAGGGCATCGGAGCGGCCTTCCTGCTGTGGAAGCTTGCGGATGGACTGCTTGGCGGATTGGACCTGGTTAGTGATGTGCTGGCGTTGATTAACACCACGACAGTCGGCATCGGTTTGATCCTCACTGGTGTGTATACCCTGGTCCAGGGAATCATTGATCAGGTGACCAATGGACTTAGCTGGGACAGCCTGGGTACGCAGATAGGTGGAATCATCATTCTGCTTGGCGGATTGTACCTGCTACTTGGACCTATCGGTGTAGCCATAGGCGCGATAGTCACGGGCATCACCGAGTTCATTCTCGGACTTAAAGAGTGGATGGAGGTTGGCAAGCCGAGCAATGAGATTCTGACGCAGATGAGCGTCGGTATAGGATTGATCGGTGCTGGCATTGCATTGCTGACCGGTGCATGGATCCCGCTGTTGATTGCGGGTATCGGAATCGCGGTGCTTTGGATTGTCGGCAAATGGGATGAGATCAAGCAAAAAGCCGCAGAGGTCTGGGAGAAGATAAAAGAAATCTGGGGCGTGGCTGTCGAGTGGTTTAAGGACACGGTTATCACGCCGATAGCTGAACTGTTTGAAAGCATTAAGGCAGGAATCAAGCTCGCCTTTGATGCAGCCTGGGAGTTTGTCAGAGACAAGTGGTCAGCGGTTGCTGAGTGGTTCAGCATGACTGTCATTGGGCCGTTGAAACTGGTCTTTGAACCGATTAAGGCGGCGATTGAGGGCTTCCTGAATGACCCGATAGGCACGATCCAGACAGCTTGGACAACGTTCGCGGAATGGTTCAACACGACGTTCATTATCCCGGTTACGACCTACTTCAATTCACTGAAGGCCAATATCGAACTGGGCTTTGAAGCGGCGAAGCAGTTCATCATGGACTCCTGGCTGACGGTAGCGGAGTGGTTCAATACAACGATCATCACGCCGGTCGTCAGCTACTTCAACTCCTTGAAGGCTAACATTGAATTGGCATTTGAGGCAGCAAAGCAGTTTGTGACAGACGCGTGGTCAACTGTCTCCGAATGGTTCAGCACGAATGTTACTACACCGATTCAAAACGTGTTTAGCCCCTTAGAGGGAGCGATTACCGGATTTCTCTCCAATCCCGTCGGTGCGATCAAGCAGGCCTGGGTGAACATAAAGCAGTGGTTCCAGGATACCATTATCACGCCGATAAGTACCGCGTTCTCCGGTCTTGGTAGTACGATTAAATCTGCGTTCTTTGGTGGCATCAATTCAGTTATCAATGGTCTTAACTGGTTTATTGGAAAGGTAAACGCGGTTGGTGTTGACTTCGACGGATACTCGGTTGAAACATTCTGGGGACCGTTGCAGGTTATGCCAGCAGTTCATCTGCATCCGTTTAGCCTGCCAACAATTCCGACGCTTGAGTACGCCGAAGGCGGTTTCCCGACCGAAGGTGAGATGTTCATCGCCCGTGAGGCCGGACCGGAGCTCGTCGGACGGATGGGTAACAGGTCCGCTGTTGCGAATAACGACCAGATTGTCGAAGGTATCCGGCAGGGTGTCTACGAGGCGATGGTCGCGGCGAACAGCGGACAGAACAGCAGGGAAGTCAAGGTGTACATCGACGGCAAGGAGATCACGGACTATACCAGGAAACGGTCGAACCAGATGGCAAGGGCATTGGGGGTGTAAGGCGTGTACTTGAAGATTAATGGATACGACATCACGCACTACATCGCCAAGGGCGGTATCAAGTGGCAGCGCCAGGACGTGGACGTGGATGCCGGACGTACGATGGACGGTCTGATGCACCGCGGCAGGGTCGCCACGAAAATCCGCCTGGATATCACCTGCATTCCGCTGACCCAGGCACAGGCGATGGACCTTCTCCAGCGCCTGTTGCCTGAAAGCGTCACGGTGGAATATGAGGACCCGATGTACGGGAACTCGATCAAGCAGATGTACGCGAACAACCATCCGGCTGAGTACTTGCTGATTCAGAAGGACGGAACTGAGTACTGGCAGGGCATCACCTTCCCATTGATCGAGATGTAAGGGGTGATACTGAGTGCAACAGGTATCAGACCTTTACCTCCGGCTGATGTCGGAAACGAATCACTGCTTTGAGACGAGGCTGGAGATCGGTGACCCTGGTGTCATCCTGACGGAGAGAGGTGAGCCGATCACCTTTGGCTCGGACGGGACGAGAATCCTGTACGCCTCCTCCGGTCCTGACGCCGGATTCAGTGAAGCCCAGCTTTACGACATGGACATCACACGGCGCGTATTCTCGAATGACGTGCCGGAGGTCGGGTGCTGTGTGGCTGGCGAGATCGACGTCAGGATGCGTAAGACACTCGCCTCCATACCGCGAATGGCCCGTCTCGTACCTTGGGTGCGAGTCACTAACGGCACGGAGTATTCTGAGTGGCTTCAGAAGGGTGTCTTCTATATAGATACTCGCGAGTACACGAATAACACGGATAACGTCATCGCCACGGTCCACGGGTACGACGCGATGCTGATGGCGGAACAGCAGTTCCCGTCAACGAATAATCTGCAATGGCCTGCCAGGGACTGGCAAGTTGTTGAGTTGATTGCCCAGACGATGGGTATCGACATAGATGAGCGGACGTGGAATCACATCGTGTCGCACGGTAATCCGAATGCGGGGTATGAGCTACAGCTTCCAGCGATTTATACGTGCCGTGAGACTCTGGGGTACATCGGAGCGATGTACGCCGGAAACTGGATTATCAACGAGGTAGGGGCTCTCCGATTAATTGGAATCAACGAGCTGCCGCCTGAGACGAGATACCTGACGGACCACAATGGTTATGTCATTACGTTCGGAACGAATGAGGAGGTGAGAATCCTTGTCTGATACCATAAACCTTTTACAGCGTGCAGAATCAATGGATATCTCACCGGAGTTCGACGGTTACTCCAGAGTGGTGATCTGGCTGGACGCGAAGGACGACGACGGCAACGAGCTTTACTATGAGGCAGGAACGAGCACAGGCCGGACGCTGGAGATGACCTGCCCCTGGGGAACGCAACAAATGGCGAACGACGTGCTGGAGCGCATCAGCCCTTCCCAGGGGCGTGCATTCCAGTACCAGCCGTACACGGCTACCAGGGCGATTCTCGATCCTGCGGCGGAGATCGGTGACGGTGTGACGCTGAAGGGAACGTACAGCGGCATCTTCGCACAGGTGGAGAGCTTCGGCTCCAGGCACCTGTCCGACATCTCCGCACCTACGGAAGAGGAGATTGACCACGAGTATCCGTTCGAATCCGCGACAAGCCGAAAGACAGACCGGAAATTTGCGCAAGAACACGCCGAGAGACGGGCTGAGTTCAAAATCCTGACCACGCAGATTGATGCGAGGGTGGTTAAGGAATACGACAGCGAAACAGAAGCGTTCGGATGGAGACTGACGGAGAATCAGTTCCTCGTCTACGGTGGAACGGATGTCAGCAATCCGGTACTGCGGGTGACGAGGGACGGTCTGACAGTCCGAGGTTCTGGTACATTCACAGGAACGGTCACAGCCAATGACGGTAAAATAGGGAACTTCATCATCAAGAACGGCACGTTGCAGTACGGCAAGACATCGATGACGGACGGCAACAACGGCGTGTACATCGGTTCTAACGGCATCGCACTGGGCAAGAACTCAGCGTTCCGAGTGGATTCCGGCGGCAACCTCTACGCCACAAGCGGAACGTTCACCGGAACGGTTCATGCGGGAAGCATCCAGTATGGTGGTAATGCTGGCTACATGAGCGGCAACGGCTTGCAGAGTGGCTCCGTAGGCGGCAGCGCTGGGAACGGACGGCTTTCTGGCGGCTCAGTCGGAAACAGCAACATGGCGAACGCTACATTGTCCAAGGACAAGCTGAATGCGGCACTCCAGAATCAGATTGAAAAGATTGACGCGCTTCTGGCGGGTAACATCAGGGTGTCTTGGCTGAATGCCACGGCTGTTGCTACAAATTCCTTATACGTGAATGGCACACATTACAGCTACGGTCAGTTCTACGATATGAACGGAATGAGACGCACCGCCTTAATGGCGAACTAAAGGAGAATGAGATATGTGGACGATCACAATGGCTGATGGTTCAACCTGGCAAGCGTTTGAGTTTGGTGCGACATCCGATCTTCAGTATCTGAGGGTCGGGCTTGAGACGAAAAGCACGACACTGGCGGCTGTCGCGTTTACTGATCCTGAGAAGACGTGCCGCATGACCGCGACAGACGGCTTTCGGAACGTGGCTTATGAGGGGTACACATACCTCGACTCCATGTTCTCGGATGAGTTCGGGCGTGTGACATTCCGTCTTACGAGAGGAGGAACACAATGACGGTTCTGGACATTATCGAAAGTGCGCTGAATACGCTGAACAGCATTCATGTCAGCGGTCAGGAGGACATGAAGAAAATGCTCGGCGTGATTGAGGCGCTGACTCAGGTGCGGGACATCGCGAAGCACCCGCCTGAGTCGGACAAACCGGAAGAGGCAGGTGGGGCAGATGGCTGATAAAGCGATAAGCCAGCTTAATGCGGCAGGTCAGATTACAGCCACGGACTTGTTTGTCCTTCAGCAGAACAACGAGGCGAAGAGCTTACAAGGTCAGGTGCTTCTGAACTGGCTGACCGCGGCAGCTGACGGGCATGGAGGTATCTCCAGTATCACAAAGACAGGCACATCGGGGCTGGTGGACACCTACCGGATCACGCTTGCGGACACCACGACCTACGACTTCACCGTGACGAACGGTGCAAAGGGTGACAAGGGCAACACCGGACAGGCGTGGTACATGCACATCCGGTACGCTGACCATGAGCCGACACAGAACTCGGACATGAGCACGGCGGCGAACGACTGGATCGGCATTTACTCCGGTACGTCCAGTTCAGCGCCTACGTCCTACACCTCGTACACCTGGTTCAAGATCAAGGGTGAACAGGGCATCCAGGGTCTGCAAGGTGTATCCATTACTTCGCAGACCGTCACTTATCAGGTGTCCACGAGTGGAACGGTGACCCCGTCCGGTACGTGGAACAGCAGCATCCCGACTGTACCGCAAGGGCAGTACCTCTGGACGAGGACGGTAACGAACTTCAGTGACGGGCGCTCTCCAGTTTACAGCTACTCTGTATCCAGAATGGGCATGGACGGCTCTGGATCGGTGGTCAGCATCAACAATGTCAGTCCTGACTCCGGTGGAAATGTAACGCTGACAGGCGATAACATCCGGGTGGCAAGCGATGACACCATGTACATCTCGGATGCCATTGCGAATGCTGGCAAGGTTGAGACTGTCTCCGGCGTAGGCGTGGCTACCGGAACGAAGAACGTGCCGTTGACGGCCACGAATCTGCCGTACTCAGACAGCAACCCCGCAAGCACAGCTTCCGTGATAGAGGGAATGAGATTGATGGAAGTCACGCTTACCAATGTGTCGGACTCGTCAAGGATATTCAATATATCTGGGATTACGGCGAACCATACCTTGGTGCAGAACGGATGCGCGTATCTTTCCAATCCTGAAGCGGTGGGGAGCGATCTGACACTGACCACGGGAAACGGCACGATTTCCGTTGCGGGTACACTGACGGGCCAGACCAATATTGTTGCTACCTTCTGTGTTAAATAACGACCTATGAAAGGATGACACACCATGAACGAAACCAAGTACTTCCTGCATCAGATTAAGCACACGAACGGCGCTTATGAGAAGGGCATCGCGATCAAGGACACGTTCGAAGCGGCGAAACAGGGCTATCATGCCTACCTTGGAGCTTACGCCTACGGTCAGCAAGCCGAGACGGATTTCGTGTCCGTTGCGATCTCCGACACGAACGGCTCGATCCTGATGGCTGAGAACTGGAAAGCCCCGGTTGTCGAACCCGAACCTGAACCTGAACCTGAACCTGAACCGGAAGCGGAGGCGTAAGGTATGGCAACAAGCATTGTTCAAAGAGACGATCCGGGTACGTTATGGTACCTGCGGTATCTAGAATATACACCCAGTACCTCTTGGGGTGCGTTGAACACAGGTGCGAACTATTCGCAGGGCAAGGGATTTGTCTTCAACAAGGAGGTTGCCTGGGGCTCGGGGGTTTTCTACACCGCCACTGTTCAAACGGATGCAATATTCGCCCACGTTGTGCCGATTTCAGGCACAACTGGAAAAGTGCAGACCCTTAACGTGCGGAATGCAACGGTCAATGCTGCACTTGTTCGTGTCTACTTCCTCGTTCAAGACCCGACGATCACCGTCTCTTGGCAATAATACCCAGTGCCATAGTGATATGGCTACAAGCACGATTTCGAATTTTGTTGCTGACATTGCCCACGGGGGAACTGGTGGAACGAATATTCAGGATGCATTACAGGGGCTGGATTTGTCCTACAAGGCTGGCGATAAAGACACTCAATCCTCTGCGTTTCTCGTTCCGGGGTATATAAGTAGCGATGGTAAAACGATTTGGATTCAGATAGCCCTTCCACAGGCTATGTCTTACGTCACGCCTACCGTTACTAATCTAAAGGGCTTCTTTAGAGGGGCAAAAGGCCTGATAAACAGCAGCGATACCGTCATTTCAATCGTAACGAATGGGACGGCTGCATCCGGTTATACGGTAACGGCTACAAAGCTTAATCGCTACAACGTTCGTATCGTTATTACCCGAACTACGGCTTTTACGAATTTTCAGGCCAGTTCAGATATCCTGTTTCAGGGAACGTGGACTATTTCGTTCAGTTAATTGGGAGGTGATCCCGATCCTTAATTTTTTGATTGGCGTGATCGTTGGCGTACTCTTCTCCATCGGAGTGTACGCCATGATCACAGCCAATGATGACGATTCTTCGCGAGGACATCCACTATAAAGCAAAGGGGGTGATGCGATGTTCGCCTTCAATGAGAACACTTTGGAAATGCAGTTATCTCGCGGTGATACCGTAACGCTGGA
>Ga0326511_10000621_pt1 | contig 31301 bp, 22 predicted proteins | sample 0_2496_0518_D_FD_203701 | JGI IMG/M metagenome (GOLD analysis project Ga0326511, IMG submission 203701) | Bovine rumen microbial communities from UC Davis, California, United States - 0_2496_0518 | ecosystem: Host-associated > Mammals > Digestive system > Stomach > Rumen | place: USA...
CCTCGACGGTCCAGGGGCTGTTGTAGAGGAAGGTGCCGTTGTCCTTCAGGCCGCGCAGGCAGTCATACTTGCGCAGGTAGCTGGGCACGTGGACGGCCACGAAGTCGGGCGTGCCGACCAGGTAGGGGGCGGGCAGGGGGTTGTCGCCGAAGCGCAGGTGCGAGCAGGTGTAGCCGCCCGATTTCTTCGAGTCGTAGTCGAAGTAGGCCTGGCTGTACTTGTTGGTGTTGTCGCCGATAATCTTGATGCTGTTCTTGTTGGCACCCACAGTGCCGTCGGCGCCGAGGCCGTAGAAGCGGGCCTCGAAGGTGCCCTTGGGCAGGATGCTGATTTCGGGCAGCAGGGGCAGCGAACGGAAGGTCACGTCGTCGACGATGCCGATGGTGAACTGGTTCTTCTTCTCGCCCTCGGCGTTGTTGAAGACGCTGATGATCTGGGCGGGTGTGGTGTCCTTGCTCGACAGTCCGTAACGGCCGCCGAGGATGGTGGGCTTGTAGGGGCAGTCCTTGAAGGCCTCGACGATGTCCATATACAGCGGGTCGCCGTTGGCGCCGGGCTCCTTGGTGCGGTCGAGGACGGTGATGGTCTTCACGTGCTCCATCAGGCTCTTGGGCATAGCCTCCATCAGGTATTTCACGCTGAAGGGACGATAGAGGTGGACGGTCACGCAGCCGGTCTTCTTGCCCTGGGCGTTGAGGTAATCCACAACGGTCTTGATGGTCTCGGTTACCGAACCCATAGCCACGATGACGTTCTCGGCATCCTTGGCACCATAGTAGGTGAAGGGAGCGTAGTTGCGGCCGGTCAGCTTGCTGATCTTAGCCATATACTCGGCCACGATGTCAGGCAGAGCGTCGTAGTACTTGTTCTGCAGTTCGCGAGTCTGGAAGTAGACGTCGCTGTTCTGGGCGGTACCGCGGGTCACGTTGTGCTCGGGGTTGAGGGCGTTCTCGCGGAAAGCCTTCAGGGCCTTCTGGTCGACGAGCGGACGCAGGTCTTCCATATCCCAAGCCTCGATTTTCTGGATTTCGTGGCTGGTGCGGAAGCCGTCGAAGAAGTTGAGGAACGGCACGCGGCCCTTGAGGGCGGCGAGGTGGGCCACAGGGGCGAGGTCCATCACCTCCTGCACCGAGCTCTCGGCGAGGAGTGCGAAGCCGGTCTGGCGGGTGCTCATCACGTCGGCGTGGTCGCCGAAGATGGAGAGGGCCTGGGCGGCGAGGGCGCGGGCGCTCACGTGGAACACGCCGGGCAGCAGTTCGCCGGCGATCTTGTACATGTTCGGGATCATCAGCAGCAGACCCTGCGAAGCGGTGTAGGTGGTGGTCAGAGCACCGGCCTGCAACGAGCCGTGCACGGCGCCTGCGGCGCCGGCCTCGCTCTGCATCTCGACGACCTTCACGGTCTCGCCGAAGAGGTTCTTACGACCCGCAGCGGCCCACTCGTCGATATACTCGGCCATAGGGCTGGACGGGGTGATGGGGTAGATAGCTGCTACCTCGCTGAACATGTACGCCACATGCGCCGCAGCGCAGTTGCCGTCACAAGTCATAAACTTTTTTTCTTTTGCCATAATTGCTTAAACGTTTAAGGATTAATATCTTATTAAGTTTTTCTGTTTTATTATGAGGGTACAAATATAATAAACTTTGCTGAAATACCGAAAAATATTTCACATACATAAGGAAAAAAATCAGCCACAGTATGTAATGCTGTGGCTGTAGAGTGTTGGATGTTCGTTGGTTACCGCTCCTCGTCGGGTGTGCTGTCGACGATGAGCGGAGTGTCGCTCTGGGCTATCTGTTTGGCGTTCATCGGCGAGACCACCGACTGGCCAATCTCTTTTTTTCAAACGGTTACAATTTGTAACCGTTTCGTTTCCTTTCGCCTTTAATCTGTGCTTCAGTACTTTCCAATAATTGCGCGGGTCAGGACTTTCAGTCAGTACCGCGATGCAGTCAATGATGGAGAACCACCACTTCTCCGCATCAGTATCCCAAGCGGTACGCACCCGCTTCTCTTCGAAGAGTTGTATTGCCTGCTTTTGTGTCATGACATCATATTTCAATAATCCTTAAACAGTACTTGCCGTCACAAGTCATAAACTTTTTTTCTTTTGCCATAATTGCTTAAACGTTTAAGGATTAATTATTTAATGATATATGATTTAGTCTAAACCTAAATATTCTGAGGAATAACCCTCATATGCATCATTTTCCCATTCTTTAAATTCAAGGTAAGAATTTTCATCTCTTTCTTCATAATAACGACAATAATGACACACTTCAAATCCTAATTTTTCTTCTAAATCAGCATATGTAAATGTGTTAGATTTTATAGTAAACTTGCCAAATAAATCATTTTCTAAATATTCAATTTCTGATATTTCAAATGGATAAAACCCTTCTTTGCTGGATTTCTGCCATTCCTTAATACTGCTAAACATTTCCGTTTTTGAAGGAAACTCCACTTTGCCACTTCTGAAACCATCAAACCATATTGTTTTACCAAATATGTCGATTACCGTTTCAATCTCTCCGATAGGAACATCCAACTGATAAGGTTGGAATGAGTAGTTATAGTTATCAATATCTTCGGGATATGGTTCAATGCGAATGATATCCATGGAATCAAAATAAAGCCATGGGTAATAATCGTTCCCTTTGTAAAACCCATAACAGTGTTTGAGTATAAAATCAAAGGTCACTTCATAATCTTCGACATGTCCTCTATAAAGTTTTGGATTTTTATGGATTCTTTCTGGGATATTTAATATTAATTTTCCTTCATACTTGCTAATCGAATTGCATTTTATCTCTTTAACAATGCCATCCAACATAAATGTCACCAGTAGTTTACCATAATAATTCTCTCCATCATCTACATCGAAGCAGCGACTGACTATTTTTACAATTCTTCCTAATCGAATTTGTTTTATAAGAGTATTATCAGCCACTATTTTGTTTGCCAAACCGAAAATAGGTACGTCTTCTATAAAGCCTGTTAAGGTATTCGACTGTCGTATTAATGAATGGCACCGAATTCGGCTGTCTGCTGAATTATTGTCTATGTATATATCAATATAATTCTGATTCATTCTCTTTCTTTATTTCTACAGTTTCTTATTTCCCACTTCTTCCAGCACGGTCATTTGCCGTCGCCTTTTCTTACTCGTTTTACGGTATGTTTGATTTTGCCGATGAGGAAGTTGATTTCAAGAGAAGATTCCGTCTCGGAGGTTTGGAGGTCGGGCATTACTATGTCGGTAAGCACTTCGCCGAAGTGGTTCATCTTCTTCTCTTGCACTGTCTTGTCGCTCTCCTTGTGTAACTCAACCAACTCTCGTTTCAACTCCCGCACTTTGGCAAAGGTCTCTATGATGGCGATGGTTACAGCGGTGGCACGCTCGCTTTTCAGTATGGTGGCTAACATGTAAAGACCTTTCTCGGTGAAAGCGCGAGGCTCGACGGGGGAGTTCTTCAAGGTCTTGAAGTGGTCGAAATTTTCGACCAGTTGCTGTTTCTCAGATCCTTGTAGTGTGAAGAAATACCCCTGGGGGAATTTGTCTGGATTGTTCTTCACCGCCTCATTTACCCTCTTGGTTTCAACACCATACAGCTCCGCCACATCACGGTCGATAAGCACCTTCTTCCCCCGTAGCTCAATCAGTCGCGCTTCTATCTCACGAGTATCAACTAGCAGTTGGTTGGCTATTTGTAATTCCTTTGCCATGTTCTTATTTGTTTATTTCAGCAGTTTTCTGTTTCCCATTTCTGTGAGGGCAACAGTTACCAACAACGGCATTCGGTTCCAGCGAGTTCTTCTGTCGGGCAATATCGGTGATACAGATATAGTCCATCCCTCCGACCTTCATCGTGCGGATGGCGAAGTTTTTAACGTTTATTTCCTGTATCTTGGTCAAAGTCATTGTACTTTTGTTTGAACCCTGTCCTTTTTCGTGGTGTTGAGTGTCTCTTGTGCAGCTGGTCGAGGGCGGCGTTGCTTTATCGAATTCGGCAGCCATAGCGGGTGGCTTCTCCTAAAATGTGCCGCAAGTCGTAAATTTTTCCTTTCGTTATAATTGTTTAATCGTTTATGGATTAATATTTTATTATTCTTTTCTGTTTTATTATGAGGGTACAAATATAATATTATTTACCGACACGGCAAAATTTATTTTGCCCTCGGCGAAAACGAGTTGGCGTTTCCTTAAATCCCTGCTGATACAGCAGCCGCCGGTATTTCAGAGCAGGACCGCGAGGCCGATGCCTAGCGCCAGCTGCGCGACCAGGATGGCGGGGACGCCGAGGGTGAACTTGAGGTGGCGGGTTTTGTGGCGGAAGAGGTGCATGGCGAGGAGGGCGCCGGGGCTGCCGCCGAGGGCGGCGAGGAGCAACAGGGTGGCCTCCGGCGTGCGGCGGCGTGCGTGGCGGGGGTGCTTCCCTTTGCGGCGTCTCCTCCGGTGCTTCTTGCCTGTGCGGATTTTGCGCGGCTGGGCCTTGGGGTCGGGGTTCTCGGCCTTCCACTTGTCGTGACCGTAGGCCACGAAGGTCAGCACGTTGATGGCTATAAGGTAGTGCAGGGCAATGGCCAAAGGTGATGTCATATTGTCCGTTGTGTTGCGTCGCCCCTGACGACGGAGATTCGGGCCCTACCGGGCAAGGATTTCGTTCAGTGCGCGGGCCAGCTGGTCGGGGCAGCTGGTGTCTTTCCATCCGCAGCGTATGCCGGCCAGGCGGTCGCGCACTTCGGCGGCGGGCAGGCCCTCCACCAGGCGTCCGATGCCCTGCAGGTTGCCGTCGCAGCCGCCGAGGTACTGCACGTTGTGCAGCCGCCCCTGGTCGTCGAGGTCGAAGTCTATCTGCACCGAGCAGGTGCCATTGGTTTGGTAGGTATGGTGTTGCATATTGTCTCTCTTTTTGTTTGGTTTTGCAAAGATACGAAGAATATCCGGAACGTCGAAATTTTTTTTCCTCCGTCGACCGCTCCGATACCTACCCGATAGGTACATAATTCGGCATTTCTTATATCGTTCTTATATCGTTCTCATATACTTCTCATATACTTCTTATATAAGTGATATAAGAAGTATATGAGAAGTATATAGGAACTATATGAGAAGGGCCGAATTATGTAGGTCTGGGGTGGGTGGTAGGAGGGGTGAGGTTGGGGGTGGGGGTCAGACGATGAGATCGGCCAGCTGGCCGCGGGCGGCGCGGACGAGGTCCTGCGGGGCCAGGCGGAACTGGAGGCCGCGCATGCCGGCGCTGCAGTAGACGGTGTCGTACAGCATGATGCTCTGGTGGAACCAGGTGGGCAGCGCTTTCTTCATGCCGATGGGGGAGCAGCCGCCGCGGATGTAGCCCGTGAGGGGGAGGAGCTCTTTGACGTGGATCATCTCCAGTTTCTTGTTGCCGGTGACGCGGGCGGCTTTCTTGAGGTCCACCTCCTCGGCGCCGGGAATGACGCAGACAACGAGGCCCGTTTTGTCTCCCCGCAGCACGAGGGTTTTGAAGAGCCGTTCGATGGGCTGGCCGAGCTGGGCGGCGATGTGCTGGGCGCCGAGGTCGTTCTCGTCGACCTCGTAGGGGATGAGTTCGTAGGTGATTTTCAGCTGGTCGAGTAGCCGTGCGGCGTTGGTTTTATTGATTTTCATGTGTTGTTCCGTTTTATTGCCGGCAGGATGCCGGCGCTCCATGATTGATTTTGAACACCCAGGCGTGGTCGAGGGCGTTGAGTTCCTTGGTGCTGAGGTTGCTTAGGTCGAGGACGAGGGCGCCGTCCTTTTTCTGGCGCCATTTTATGTTGCCCGTGGTGCCGAGGAGGGTGACGGCGGTGCCTTTCGGCAGGCGCGGCATGTCGGGGATGGTCAGCGTGGGGCCGGGGCGCTCGAACTCGATGACGTAGAGGTTGTCGCCTTTCTGCGTGAAGCAGCGGATGGTGCGTTGCCACGTGGCGGTGCCGTGCCATTCTCCGTCTGCAGGGACATAGTTCTCACCGTCGGTGCTGACATACAGCGCGGCTTTGGCCTCCAGGTCTTTCTCCCGGTACCACACATCCAGCTCTATTGCTTGGTTCTGTTTCAGCAGTACCATGGTGCCGGGCTTGTTCTCTGCCCATGCATGGTTGTAATACAGGATGGTGTCGCCATGGTAGACGACTGTCATCTCATCGTCGGCCTCGGCTTTGAACTGGTACCATCCCTTGTCGGAAGCGTTGTAGATGCCTTGCCAGTGGATGGTGAAGTCGTCGACGGGCATGTTCGGCAGAGGGGCGTTGCGCACCCAGTCGAAGTCGATGGTGCCGGAGGGAGGCAAGGGCGCCACGGTGCGCTGGGTTTGGTGGGTGGTGTAGTGGGGCTGGCCGGGGCGGCAGCCCTCGTCCATCCGGGGTCGGGAGCCGTAGATGGCTTCGCCGTTGACGCTGAGCCACCGGCCGAGGTCGCGCAGGCGTTCCTGCTGGATGAGGGGGATGTGGCCGTCGGCGGCGGGGCCGACGTTGAGGGTGAGGCCGCCGCCGTGGGCCACAAGCTCGCAGAAGTGCTGTATGAGGGCCGTGGAGGAGAGGTAGCCCGCCAGGTCCTCGTTGCGGTTGAGGCCGAAGCTGCGGCCTATGCCGCGGCATTCGGCCCAGGGGCGGTCGGCGACGTCGATGCCGGCGCTGTATTCCGGGGTCTTGAAACCGTGCTGGGTTCCCTGGCCCCAGCGGTCGTTGACGATGGCGTCGGGGCCCACGGTGTTGTAGTACCAGGCGATGAGCTCGGTGCTGTGCAGTTGTTCGGGGGTGAAGTCCCATTCGCCGTCGGCGAAGATGATGTCGGGGCGGTAGCGCGACACGAGGTCTTTGAACTGGGGGATCATGTAGGATTGGACGTAGCGGCCGATGCTGTCGTTGGGGTCGAGGGTCCAGCGGTGCAGGGGGTTGCTCCATTCGGGCAGGGAGTAGTAGAAGCCCATGCGGAGGCCTGCGCGGCGCACGGCGGCGGTGAGTTCTTCGACGATGTTGCGCCTTGGGCCGGAGACGACGCTGTTCCACTGTGGCTGGTAGGGGTCGTCCCAGAGGGAGTAGCCGTCGTGGTGCTTGGTGACGAGGAGGACGTATTGCGCTCCGGCGTCGCGGAACATCTGCGCCCACTCGTCGGGTTGCCACAGCTCGGCGTGCCAGTGGCGGGTAAGCTGGGCGTACATTTCGCGCACCGGCAGTGAGGTGTCGGCGTAGTAGGACATGGCGCGGAGGCGCCCTGGATCGCGGGAGAGGAGCCCTTTGTAGAGCCATTCGCCGTAGCCCTCCTTGCCGGCGTAGGCGGGCACGGAGTAGAGGCCCCAATGGACGAAGATGCCCAGCTTGGCGTCGGAGAACCACTGGGGGTAGGGGCGCCGGTTGAGGCTCTGCCAGGTGGGCTCCACCGTCTGCGCACGCAGGGCGAGAGGGCAGAGGAGGAGGGCTATCGTCAGTAGGTGTTTCATTGCGTCGATGTGATGGTTTAACGACTGCAAAAATACGAAAAATCCGCGTGGCGGCAAAAAATATTTTTGTCGGGTCGGGAAATATGCGTATCTTTGCAGCCATGTTTGACGATACCTACAGAACCATCAGCGCCCCCGCCGAGGGCCTCTACAAGGAGAAAGGGAGCAAGTTCCTGGCCTTCGCCTATCCGGTGCACAGCCAGGAGGAGGTGAAGGCCCGCCTGGAGCAGCTGCGCAAGGACTACTTCGACGCCCGCCACCATTGCTACGCCTACATCCTCGGCCCGCGCAAGGACGCCTTCCGCGCCAACGACGACGGCGAGCCCAGCGGCACCGGCGGACGCCCCATCCACGGGCAGCTGCTGAGTGCCGACCTGACGGACACGCTCATTGTGGTGGTCCGCTACTTCGGCGGCATTCTCCTCGGCGCCAGCGGTCTGGCCAACGCCTACAAGACCGCCGCCCGCGACGCCATCGACCACGCCACCATCGTGGAGAAGACCATCGACTACCGCTACCGCCTCTCGTTCCGCTACGAGACCATGAACGACGTGATGCGCATACTGAAGGACTACGACCTCAAGCCCGAGAACCAGCAGTACGACCTCGACTGCTCGCTCGAGGTGGGCATCCGCCAGTCGCTCTCGGTGCGCTTCTACGACGCCGTGGCCAACCTGCGGACGGTGAAGATAGAGGTGGTTTAGAGCCATTCTTCATTTTTCATTTTTCATTCTTCATTTTTTTCGTATCTTTGCAGTTTCAAATTCGACATAAGAAATGAGTGAACTGCTTGACCAACTGAATGAACCTCAGCGCGAGGCGGCGGCATGCACCGACGGGCCCGTGATGATTATCGCCGGTGCCGGCAGCGGCAAGACCCGCACGCTGACCTACCGCATAGCCCACCTCATGGAGCTGGGCGTCGACCCCTTCCACATCCTGGCGCTGACCTTCACCAACAAGGCCGCCAACGAGATGAAGGAGCGCATCATCAAGCTCGTGGGCGGCGAGGGCCGCAACCTGTGGATGGGCACCTTCCACAGCATCTTCGCCCGTGTGCTGCGCGCCGAGGCCTCCAAGCTGGGCTACACCTCCAGCTTCACCATCTACGACACCGACGACTCCAAGGCCGCCATCAAGCAAATCGTCAAGCAGCTCAATCTCGACCCCAAGACCTACAAGCCCTCCTTCGTGCTCAACCGCATCTCCATGGCCAAGAGCAACCTCCTTTCGCCCAAGGACTACCAGGAGAACCCCGAAATCTACCAGACCGACATCGACTCCAAGCGCCCCGCCATCGGCCAAATCTACGTCATGTACGACCAGCGCCTCCACAACAGCAACGCCATGGACTTCGACGACCTGCTTTTCAACATGAACATCCTCCTGCGCGACTTCCCCGACGTGCTGCTGAAGTACCAGCAACGTTTCCAGTACATCATGGTGGACGAGTACCAGGACACCAACTACGCGCAGTACCTTATCGTCAAGAAACTCGCCGCCCGCAACCAGAACATCTGCGTTGTCGGCGACGACGCACAGAGCATCTACGCCTTCCGCGGGGCCAACATACAGAACATCTTCAACTTCAAACGCGACTATCCCGACATGCACCTCTTCAAGCTGGAGCAGAACTACCGCTCCACGCAGAACATTGTCAACGCTGCCAACAGCATCATCAGCCGCAATCGCGACCAGATACAGAAGGAACTCTGGAGCGACAACGGCGTGGGTAGCCGCATACGCCTCATCCGCGCCGTCGACGAGAAGGACGAGGGCATGCGCGTGGCCGACTCCATCCAGAACTTCCGCCTCGGCGAGGACGCCGAATACCGCGACTTCGCCGTGCTCTACCGCCAGAACTCCCTCTCGCGCTCCATCGAGGACGCGCTGCGCAAGATGAACATCCCCTACAAGATCTACCAAGGTCTCTCGTTCTACGGCCGCCGCGAGGTGAAGGACGTCCTGGCCTACCTCCGCTTGGCCATCAACCCCCACGACGACGAGAGCCTCGTGCGCGTCATCAACTATCCCACCCGCGGCATCGGCCAGACCACCATGGACAAAATCCGCGTGGCGGCGGCCGACAACGACATCAGCATCTGGACCGTGCTGGAGAACATCCAGACATTCGGCCTCCCCATCCTGAGCGGCGCTGTGCAGAAAATCACGGAGTTCGTTTACATGATCAAGCGCTTCGAGAGCCAGGTGCCCTCGGTCGACGCCTTCACCCTGGCCAAGCAGATAGTCTACGCCAGCGGCATCATCAAAGCCCTCCGCGAGGAGGACGACCCCGAGAGCGCCGAACGCATAGAGAACATCGACGAGCTCATGAACAGCGTCCAAGAATTCTGCGAAGAAGACCCGGACACCCCGGTAAATCCGGAAAATCCGGAATCTCCGGAAAATCCGGGGAAAGCCCTACGCACCCTCGACGAGTTCCTGCAGCAGGTGCTCCTCTACACCTCCGAGGACAAGGACAAAGACAAGGACGCCAACAAGGTCTCCCTGATGACCATCCACGCCGCCAAGGGTCTGGAGTTCCCCTACGTCTACGTCGTCGGCATGGAGGAGCAGCTCTTCCCCTCGTTCCTGGCCAGCAGCCGCGCCGAGCTGGAGGAGGAGCGCCGCCTGTTCTACGTCGCCGTGACGCGTGCCGAGAAGCAGGTGACCCTCAGCTACGCCCAGACGCGCTTCAACAACGGCCAGCGCATGGGCGGCGAGGTGAGCCGTTTCGTGGAGGAGATAGACCCGCAGTACATCGAGATTCCCTCCGTGCGCCGCAGCATGCCCGAGCCCGGCACCCTTCCGCGCGCTTTCTTCAACGCTGGCAAACCCGCGCCCGAACCGCAGGCCCGCTTCAAGAAAAAAGCCGCCCCCACCTACGTCAACCACGGCCCGGCGGTGGTCAACAGCCCGGCGGAAATCAACAGCATCATGCCCGGCATGAAGGTCAGCCACGAGAAATTCGGCATCGGCAAGGTGCTCGGTGTCGAGGGTGCCGGCGACTCCCGCAAGGCCACCGTCTTCTTCGAGGGCGTAGGCCAGAAGCAACTGATGCTCAAATTCGCCAAGCTCTCCGTGGTAGAGTGATGAAAAATGAAGAACGGAGAATGAGGTGTTGGGGCGCGGGCTGCCAGCCCGCGAATAGAACGTGTGCCGCCAGCCTGCGGATTTACATCGGCGTCTGCCTATTCTTCATTCTTCATCCTTCATTCTTCACTCCCGCTCACGCCCAGACGGTGCACTTCTCGCATCCCGGCGGCTTCTACGCCGACACCTTCAGCCTCGCCCTCCAGCTGGCCTACGCCCCCGAGGGCGAACCCTTCACCATTCGCTACACCCTCAACGGCAACGCCCCCACCGAGTGCGACACCCCCTACACCGCCCCCATCCCCCTCTCCGCGGCCTGCCTTCCGCGCTCCGCCCTCTTCCGTGTGCCCAATGTGCCGGAGGACCGCTGGTACGCACCCGACAGCGTGGAGCGCATCATCGTCGTTCGTGCCGCAGCCTTCGACGCCGAGGGCTGCCGCCGTTCGCCCGTCATCACGCACTCCTACCTCATCGACTCCCTCCTCCGCCGCCGCATCGCGCTGCCCGTGGTGTCGCTCTGCGCCGACTCCCTCAGCCTCTTCAGCGCCGACACAGGCCTCATGGTGCCCGGCTGGTACTTCGACCGCCGCTACGCCTACAGCACCGGCAACTACTTCCAGCGCGGCCGCCACTGGGAACGCCCGGCGGCCTTCGCCTACTATGCCCCCGACGGCGACGCCACCGAGCAGGACTGCGGCCTGCGCGTCCATGGCAACAGCCAGCGCGTGCTGGTGCAGAAAGGCCTCTCGCTCTACGCCCGCCGCGAGTACGGCGACAACCGCTTCTCCTACCCCTTCTTCGGCCCCGGGGGCCGCATGGACTACCGCCGCTTGGTGCTGCGCCCCTGGAGCACCTCCTGGAGCGGCGCCGGCATCGAGGACTGGCTCTGCCAGCACCTGGCCGACTCGCTGCGCTTCGACCACCTGGCCACGCGCCCCGTGGTACTCTTCCTCAACGGCGAGTACTGGGGCATCTACTTCCTCGAGGAGAAAGCCGACGAGCACTACGTCGAGGAGCACCACGGCGTGGACAGCCGCCAGGTGGATCTCCTGGCCTACTGGGGCGGCGAGGTGGAGAACGGCTCCGCCACGCGCTGGAACGCCCTCTGCCAGTGGCTCGAGGCCGACGGCACCGACCTCGGCCGCCTCAGCAACGAGGTGGACACCGGCGCCGTCATGGACTACATGCTCATGCAAATGCTCATCCTCAACGACGACTGGCCCGTCAGCAATGTGCGCCAATGGGCCTCCGACGGCACCCCCTGGCGATGGATATTCTTCGACGCCGACGGCGCCCTGGCCTCCTTCCCCGACAACGCCGCCATCCTCGACTACATGACCTATTACTCTTCCCATTTGCGCCCCTCTGCGAAGGGAGCTGTCCGCAGGACTGAGGGGTCTTTTCAAATTCCCTCGTCGCACACCTCGCCGCAGTCCACGCTCCTCTTCCGCCGCCTCCTGGCCAACCGCACCTTCCTCGAGGCCGCCATGCACCGCCTGTGCCAGGTGGCGGCCACCCACTTCGACTACCGCCGCTCCGGCGCCCTGCTGCAGCAGGTGGTGAAGGAGGTGGAAAGCGAGGTGCCCTACCAGATACGCCGCTTCGACAAGCCCTCCTCCATGGTCCGCTGGCGCATGGCCGTGGAGGTGATCGACGAATTCCTCCGCACCGAGCCCGAGGCCATGGTCGGCGAGTTCGCCCAGTACTTTGGCCTCGACCTGCCCAAAAGCGACCTCTGCACCGTCTACGACCGCTACGGCCAGCTCGTCGCCACAGGCCACCTCCATGCCGTCAGGGAGCACCTGCCGCGAGGCATCTACTTCGTCCGCCTGCAAGACGGAACCGGTAAATTGAAAATTGAAAATTGAAAATTGAAATTCATCACTCATCACTTAACACTTAACACTGAATATGAGATTGGTCATTCAACGCGTAACCCATGCCTCCGTCACCATCGGCGGCACCCTCAAGTCCGCCATCGGGCCCGGACTGCTGATCCTCGTCGGCATCTGCGACGACGACACCGACGACGACATCGAATACCTCTGCCAGAAGGTGGTCAAGATGCGCATCTTCGACGACGCCGACGGCGTGATGAACCTCCCCGTCACCGACGTCGACGGCAGCGGCCTGCTCGTCGTCAGCCAGTTCACCCTCATGGCCTCGACCAAAAAGGGCAACCGCCCCAGCTACATCCACGCCTCGCGCCCCGACTTTGCTGTGCCGATGTATGAGAAATTCGTCGCCCGCCTGCAGCAGCTCTTCGGACACCCCGTCCAGACCGGCACCTTCGGCGCCGACATGCAGGTGGCCCTCCTCAACGACGGCCCCGTCACCATCGTCATGGACTCGCACCTCCGCGACACCTTCTGACCACCCCTCGCACAGGGGTCCGAGAGGTACATAATTCGGCCCTTCTTATATCGTTCCTATATACTTCTCATATACTTCTTATATCACCTATATAAGAAGTATATGAGAAGTATATGAGAACGATATAAGAACAATATAAGAAATGCCGAATTATGTACCTCTCGGGTGGCTATCGGGTGGCGGTCAGGAAGCGGTCGCGGCCGCGGAAGTCGCGGTGCACGGTGGCGGCGAAGCCGTACCGGGCCAGGAGGGCGCAGGTGTCGGCGGCGAGGGCCTCGTTGATTTCGAGGGCCAAGAGGCCGCGGGGGGCCAGGCAGCGCGCGGCGATGGCGGCGATGGCGCGGTAGAAGCGCAGGGGGTCGTCGTCGGGCACGAAGAGGGCCAGCGGCGGCTCGTAGTCGAGGACGTTGCGCTGCATGGCGGCGCGCTCGCTCTGGCGCACGTAGGGCGGGTTGGAGACGATTAAATTGAAAATTGAAAATTGAAAATTGAAATTTTTTTCCTCGCTATTCTTTTCTTTATTCTCTTCTTTATTTTCCTCTTTGGGGGTGGCGAGGATGTCGGACTGGACGAAGTTGACCTCTGTGGCGTTTTCAAGGGCGTTCTGGCGGGCGATGGCGAGGGCGGCGGGGGAGATGTCCACGGCGGTCACGTCAGCCCCGGAGAAGGCCTTTTTCAGCGCTATGGCGATGCATCCGCTGCCCGTGCACAGGTCGAGGACTCGTGGAGTGGAGAGTGGAGAGCGGAGAGTGGAGAGTGGAGAGCGGAGAGTGGAGAGTGCTTGTCCCCGATGGCTCTCCGTTCTCCGCTCTCCACTCTCCGTTCTCCACTCTCCGTTCTCCACTCTCCACTCTCCGTTCTCCACTCTCCGCTCTCCGTTCTCCACTCTCCGCTCTCCGTTCTCCACTCTCCACTTTCCACTTTCCACTAAATAGTTCACGATTTCCTCGGTCTCGGGGCGGGGGATGAGGACGTCGGGGCTCACGGCGATGCGGCAGCCGCAGAAGTCGACGTGGCCGATGATGTGCTGGATGGGGCGGTGGCGGCGGAGGTCCTCGAGGGCCCAGTGCAGGCGCAGGAGGTCGCTCTGGTTGACGGTGTGGTCGCGGGAGGTGAGCAATTTAACGCGGTCCCAGCCGAGGAAAGCCTCGAAGAGCATCTCGCCGAAGGCCGCCACCTCGCCCGGGCCGTAGAGGGGGTCCAGCTCCTCGTGGTAGAGGCTGAGGATGTCCCTCACCCGGTTGCTCCTGAAGCGTATATTGCGTGTGTTCATTTTCGTCCAAAGTCTGCGGGAATCTCGCCCCAGCGGTCGGTGTCCCATTTGCGTATCTCGGTGGTGTAGGTGTTGGAGTGGAGCCACTGCTCGGCGCGGTGCACGAAGTCCCACAGCTCGGCGGTGGAGGCGTCGTCGGGCAGCTTGCTCTTGCACACCTTCTGCCGCACCCACGACATGGCGTTGACGGAGTCGGAGTAGATGATCTGGTCGAGGTGGTGTTTCTTGAGGTAGGAGAGGCCGTGGACGATGGCCAGGAACTCGCCGATGTTGTTGGTGCCTTTGGGGGCCTGGTAGTGGAAGACGCGGGTGCGTGTGGGGATGTAGATGCCCTGGTATTCCATGATGCCGGGGTTGCCGCTGCAGGCGGCGTCGACGGCCAGGGCGTCGAGCACGGGCAGCGGCGGCTGCGCGTCGGGGCGGATAGCCGTCATGCCGTCGTTGTCGATGAAGAGCACCGTGGACTTTCCGCTCTCCGCTCGCCGTTCTCCGCTCTCCACCCTGACCACACTGCCATAGGGCAGCTTGATGGCCGCCTCGGCCTCGGCCAGGGTGTCGAAGCCTTTGTACTGCGCACCCTGCACGCCCTGCACCTGCTCGCGGCAGGTGTCCCAGTCCGTGTAGATGCCGGGCTGCTTGCCCTGCCACACCACATAGTATTTCTGTTTCTTCGCCATAGACTCTTCCGTTACTTCTCGTTGTTGTCGATCTGCAGTGCATCTTTTGCATTGAGCGAGGTGATGACGGGCTTGCCGGTCTTGGCTTCCAGTTCGGCGCGGGCGTTTCGGGCCACCTCGCCGCCTTGGCGGGCCACCTCGGCGTGCTCGCCAAAGGTTTCGGGGTTGCGAGCCTCGGAGATGTCCTTGGTGGAGAGTTCGGCCAGCATGTTGAGTACCAGCTCGCGGTTGGTCATGTTGTCGCGCAGGTTCTCTTTCCGCAGCCCTTTGAAGCGTTTGTATTCCTTGGCAGTCATGCCCGACCAGGTGCTGTAGATGATGTCGGTCAGCGTGGCGAACTGTACGCCTTCCTGCAGGCCGTGGCGCTTCCATTCGTCGGTAAGGTCCTTGCGTATTTCGATGCTTTTGAGCCGTTGGTTGATCCAGTTGTCGGAGTAGCCAAGGCGTTTGTAGTCGGCCAGCGACTGTTGGATGCCCAGCTCGGGGTCCTGCATCTGGTCGAGACGTTCGGCCGCCACCTGTGCCATCCATTGCTTGAAGGGCTCGGCCTTGGGCGAGGGAATGGATTGGATGAGACGGAAAAGCTGCTCGGTATCAGCTACGTCGGTCATGCGCATTTTGCCGTCGAGTGCCTGCAATTTGAACTGGTGACAATTTGTCACCGTTTCGTTTCCTTCCTCTTTCAGACGCTGTTTCAGTTTGTTCCAATATTTTCGGGCAGTCAGATAATCCTTACTGTCGGTCAGCACCGCCACGGTGTCGACGATGGAGAAATACCATTTCTCCTCCTCGTCGTCCCAAACGGTGCGAACCTTTTTCTCTTCAAAGAGTTGTATTGCTTGCTTTTTCGTCATGGTCGGATTTGTTTTCGAAATGCAAAGATACAATAAAAGGGCGACATGGCAAAAAAAAACCGCCTCCCACAACCTAGGGAGGCGGCCTGCAAAAGTACTAAGTGCCAAGTTAGAGCACCACTACTATTCTTTTTGCCTGGTAGTTGCCGACCTTGACAAGGTAGGTGCCGGTGGCGGGAGCCTCGAAGTAGACTTCGCCGTAGGGATCCTGCTTGGTGGCCAGCATACGACCGACAGCGTCGAAGAGACGTACAACGTTGCCTTCGGTACCGTTGACAACGATCTGGTTGCCGCTCTGGTAGACATTGATATTGTCGTTCTGGGCGGCATCGTTGATGCCGACATAGACGGTGTCATGGATGTAGACGGTGTCGTAGACGGGCAGGTAGATGGTGTCGTAGCTGTAAACAATAGTGGTGTCGTGGACATTGTTGATGACGGTGTCAACAACAGTGTTGATGATAGTGTCGGTGGTGCAGATGGTGTACACGGTGTCGATGTTCACGATGACGGTGTCATAGTAAGGCACATCGATATAGACCGGGTTGTAGATAGTGGTGTCGACGTAGTGGTAGACCGGCTGGTTGATGTAGTTGTAGATGATGGTATCCACATACTGGGGCTGGTAGCTGGTTACGTAGATGACGGTGTCGCGGTAGACGGGGTTGTTCACAACCACCTCGTTGACGATGATGGAATCGCGGGTGACGACGCGGGTCTCGATGACAGTGTCGTAGGTGATGACGGTCTGGGTCTGGTAGACGGGGATGATGGTGGTGTCGGTGACATCGACGTTGGTGACGTTGAAGATGGTGTCGTAGATGGTCACGGTCACTTTAGTGGTGTCGTAGACGGTCACGGGGACGTGGATTTCGACGGGGATGGAGTCGTATCTGACAACCTGCACAGTGGTGTGTTCATAGATGGTGTCGCGATAGATATAGCTAGGCATGGTGGAGTCCACTTTGAAGACGGCGGTGAAGGTTTCGTCCTGAGTGGGGCTGAAGGTGTACTGCTTGTAGGTGATGGTGTCGGTAGAACCTTGCTTGATCCAACCGGCGAAGCGGTAGCCACTGAAAGGAACAGCGTTGATGGTAGCGGTCTGACGGTATTTGACGACGGCGACGCGGCCTTCGCCTTCAACCCAGGTGCCCATCTGGCCACCATTCTGGCTGATGAACTCGACGTTGCCATGCTCGAGCGAGGAGGGTTTGACGGTGATGTCGTAGCCTTTGATAATGAAGTGGGCATTGAATTGGCGGCCAGCTTCATTCTGCAGGCCGTTCTCGCCCTGGATGGTGATGGTGAGAGGATTCTCGGTGTAGGTGTTGCCATTGCCGTCTTCCCAGTTGACGAACTCGTAGTAGTTCTCGTTGGCGGGCACGGCGGTGAGGGTCACTTCCTGCATGTACTGGTAGGTGCCGCTTTCGGTTTCGCTGAGGTTGACGGAGCCGATGGTGTTGTCGACGCACTGGTAGTCGTCATTGATTACGGAGGTGGTGACAGTGTAGTCGTCCTTGACAACGAAGGTGGGTTTGAGGGTGGTCATCAGGTTGTTCGACGTACCGTTGCGGCGGTCGAGGGTGATGATGCGGGGGTTGTCCATGTTGTTGTTGTCATCCTCCCAACCGGAGAACTTGTAACCGTCAACGGGGCAGACGGCCACGGCAATGGTGGAGTCGTGCGTGCCGGTGAAGGTGTAGGTGCTGGCGTTCAGGGTAAGGTGGTTGCCATTGTAGGCATAGTAGAGGCCATTGGCGTACTGAATGTTCTCATAGTCCAAATCACCGAAGGCTTCGTTCAGGAAGTTGTTGTCCTGTTTGGAGAGAAGCTGGTTGTTGGAGGTCTCGTTCTGGCCGTTCTGGTAGACGGTGCCTTTGGCAGCGGTATACTTGACAGTGACGGGCTTGGCCTGGTAACGGGCATAGTAGGTGATGTCGGCATTGACGGTTCTGCTGGTGGAGGCGCTGGTGGTGAAAGTGCTGCCGTTTTCGGTGGTGCTCCAGCCAAGGAACCTGTAGCCTTTATTGTTGTTGCTGGTGGTGTTGCTGGCTGCAAGGGATGCATAGGCACCCTTGAAATACTCGCCGGCGCCCGAGGTGATTTCGCCGTCGGCGGTTGCGGGAACCATAACGGTCTTGACCTCATATTTGCGCTCGCTGAGGGTCAGGCTGTTGATAAGGGCGATGTTGTCGCCAAGGTCGCTCAGCGCATCTTGGGATTGAAATTCTATAATCAGATAATAGTCGCCGGCATCGGTGATTTGGGCAAAATCTTTGACGATGAAGTTGCCATCCTCGTCGGGGGTGACATCTCTCCAGCTGATGGGAAGTCCCCAAATATCGTTGTCTTCTGTGTTACTGTAGTAATTATTAGAATGATTGGTGAGTTTGGACAGAGTGATGCTGTAATAGGTGTTTTCCATCTCGCTCAGATCGATTCCGCTGTTGATTTGGAGCGTATAGGTTCTGTTGGCGGCAAGTTTGACTTTGCGATATGCGGTGGCGTATGTGTAGTAGCCCTCCTCGGAGGTGAGGTTTTTGACAGTAAGGGCACCATTCTCGATGGCGAGGAGGTTGCTGTCATTGCCTTCATTGTTTGTACGCCACAGGTGGTTGTCGTAATCGTTGGTAAAATCGGTGGTGTAGACAGTGTTTCCGGAATAGGTCTGGATGGGCTCGAAGTAAGCGGTCAGGACGGTGTCGGAAACGATGGTGGGAAGATAGGGGTTGCAGCTGTAGCCGTTGCTCCAACGGACAAAACGGTAGCCGTCGAAAGCCGTGGCGGTGAGTTGCTGGTTAGAGGGCAGTTGGCCGTAGGTAACGGTGAGGCTGGGGCTGGTGGTACCCATGTCGGCACACTCGCTGGCGACCTGGACGGTGACGATGTAGTTTTCCTGGTCGATGAAGAGGCCGGTAGGCATGCTCTGGCTGGTGGTGCCGGAGATGGTGGCGTTGGTGTTGGCGTTGAAGCTTCCGCCGCTCCAGCGGTTGAGTTTATGGCCGGGGTCGGGGGTGACGGTCAGCGTCCACTGGGGATTCTCGCAGGTGGGTTTGGTGTAGAGGACAGTGTAGTGATAGCCCTGGCTGGTGTAGCCTTCGAACTGGGCACTGTCGTTGTTGAGAGAAACGAGATTTGTACCGTTTGTCACAAAATTCTGGGGAATGTAGTCAAAATAGGCGTTGATGTGATAGGTGGAACCCTGTTTGAAGTTTTTCCAAACATTGGCCTGCTTGTAGTCTTCCACTTTTCCGCAGGGGACATCCACCTGGGTGCGGGCCGTAAGGGTCGTGTTGGTGGAGAAGTTGTCGGCACCAACAGTGGGGATGGTGTTGCCTAATACTTTGATGCGCTCAAAGGAGTGGTTGGCAAAGGCAAATTGGCTGATGGCAGTGATGTTGCTGGGGAGCACGAGGATGGAGGACTGTCTGTCAATCATCTTGTTGCCGGCGGCATTCATCACAGGGATGGCGTTGTCGATAATGTTCAGATAAGAATTCTGATTTGTTCCGATGGCATTGCTGGCATCGGTGTAGGGAATTCGGTTAGGATACGTCAGTGAGAAGGTAGGCCAAATGGTGTTGGCATCGTTGACATAACTGCCAGACATGACTTTCTTCACCGTGATGGGGTTGGAGTTGAGATTGAAGAAGTTCACGGCGCACCACTGGGCGAGGGTACCTCCCCAGATAACGTGGTGGACGTTCGTGTTGGCAAAGGCGTCCTTGCCAATGGTGAGGGTGCTGCTGCTGTTGCGGTTGATGGTCAGGGTGTTGATTTCGCCGTTGATGAAGGCATACTGACCGATGGTGGCAACAGTGGCGGGGATGGTGACGTTGACGTTCGTCAGGGTGCTGTTGGCAAAAGCACCGCTCTCAATCTCCACAACGGTGAATTGGATACCGGCATTCGTTACGGTGCCGGGGATGTTGATGGTGCCAGTGAAAGAGTAGCCACTCTGAGCACGAACGGACACCTCGTTGGCGTCACCCTTGGTGGTGTAGACGAGACCATTGTTAGTCCAGTCCAGAGCGAAGGCGCTCTGCCAGCCAACGATTGCCATCATGAAGATGGTTAAAAGAAATCGTTTGTTTTTCATTTTTTTGTGTTTTTGTTTAATTAATAATGTTAATAATCTTTGTTTTTCTTTTTTTTCTCTTTGTTTCAGGTTTTGTTTTTACATGTTTATTTGTTTTCGTTTTACTTAGGTTTTGCTTTTTTTCAGTTTTTCCGTTTGCGTCGGTAGAAACAATAAAACAGAACAAGGCTTCTCGGTGTGAGCCGGAAGCCTTGTCGGTCTTTCTCTATATATAAGGTATTATGTCTTTCTGTTTTTTAACAAAGAAGGACATGAACCTTCGTGTTTGACCTTATTTCTACTATGAGTGTCTGGAAATGACTCTTGGAATAAATAAGTACGAATAATCCACGCCCCAAGCGCGAACTTTCGGCGTCCTTATTCTCATTCCATTTTCAGTTTTCCAGACTTTATAGTAGGAGAACAAGAGCTTCAAGCTCAGTTGTTTATGTCTTTTTCTATTTCGTTTTTCTACATAATTTTACACATTTATTTCCGCTGCAAAGATACAACTTTTTTTTTACATGGAAATTTTTTTTGCTTTTTAACCTTTTTTTTAACTACTTTTGGAGGCGGTGCCATCACCCCGGCCTGTTGCCAGTGCCGGGGGTGCTTGGACGGGTTTTTAGGGGCGTGTCACCTCTTGGGGGATGGCGCGTGTCGGTGAAGGATTTGTTTTTTCCATGGTTCCGATTGGATTGTAGAGGTGTAGTGAAGCTTCGGGGGGCGATTCCATAAATTTTTCCAGACTTTATAGTTAGCACCCCCCTACGGCTCCTTTTTCAGAGGGCAAAAATACAAATAAATATATAAATTTGTGGAAAAAAGTCTATAAAGCGTATAATCACTATTTTAATACGTGTCTTTATGGCGGAAAATGTGCTTTTGTGGGGGAATAATTTTGTTTTTTCAGGATGATTTTGACATTTTATTTTGCCAATTTGAAAAAAAGGTATGGTTTATATGAAAGAGAGTAAGTAAATTACTTATAGGAACTATATTATAAAAACCCCACACTAGGCCGTCGGGCATGGTGTGGGGTTGATGTTTTGAGGCCGTGCCGGAGGTTTAGAACTCGGCGGACTTCGGGGTGCGGGGGAAGGGGATGACGTCGCGGATGTTGGCCATGCCGGTGACGAAGAGCAGCAGGCGCTCGAAGCCCAGGCCGAAGCCGGCGTGGGGGCAGGAGCCGTAGCGGCGCGTGTCGAGGTACCACCACATGTCCTTCATCGGGATGTTGAGCTCGGTGATGCGGCCCATGAGCTTGTCGTAGTTCTCCTCGCGGACGCTGCCGCCGATAATCTCGCCGATCTGCGGGAAGAGCACGTCGGTGCCCTGCACGGTGAGGCCGGAGAAGCCCTGGCGCTTGCCTTCCTCCTCCACGTGGTCGTTGAGTTTCATGTAGAAGGCCTTGATCTCCTTCGGGTAGTCGATCATGATAACGGGTTTCTTGAAGTGTTTTTCCACCAGGTAGCGCTCGTGCTCGCTTGCCAAATCCACACCCCAACTCACAGGGAACTCGAACTTCTCGCCATTCTTGACGGCCTCTTCCAGAATCTTGATACCCTCGGTGTAGGGCAGACGCACGAACTCGGTGTCCACCACGCTGCGCAGGCGCTCGATGAGGCCGTTGTCGATCATCTTGTTGAGGAACTCCAGGTCGTCCATGCAGTGGTCGAGGGCCCAGCGGACGCAGTATTTGATGAACTCCTCCTCGAGGGCCGTCAGTTCGTCCATCTGGTAGAAGGCCATCTCCGGCTCAATCATCCAGAACTCGGCCAGGTGGCGCGGGGTGTTGCTGTTCTCGGCGCGGAAGGTGGGGCCGAAGGTGTAGATCTTGCCCAGCGAGGTGGCACCGAGCTCGCCTTCGAGCTGGCCGCTGACGGTGAGGGCGGTGAACTTGCCGAAGAAGTCCTGCTCCCAGTCGATGGTGCCGTCCTCCTTGCGGGGCGGGTTCTCGGGGTCTAATGTGCTAACGTGGAACATCTCGCCGGCGCCCTCGCAGTCGCTGGCGGTGATGAGCGGCGTGTGGAAGTAGAAGAAGCCGCGCTCGTGGAAGAAGGTGTGGATGGCCATGGCCATGTTGTGGCGCAGGCGCATGACGGCGCCGAAGGTGTTGGTGCGCAGGCGCAGATGGCCTATCTCGCGCAGGAACTCCATGCTGTGGCCCTTCTTCTGCAGGGGGTAGGTGTTGGGGTCGGCCTCGCCGTAGACGACGATGCGTTCGGCCTGTACCTCGACGGCCTGGCCCGAGCCCTGGCTCTCGACGAGCGTGCCCTCCACGCCGATGCAGGCACCGGTGGTGATGCGCTTCAGCTCTTCCTCGAACTTGGTGGGGTCGGCCACCACCTGGATGTTGTGGATGATGCTTCCGTCGTTGACGGCCAGGAAGGCCACGTTTTTGTTGCCGCGTTTGGTGCGCACCCATCCTTTGACACAGATCTGCGTGCCAATCAGTGCGCTCACGTCTTCTTTCAGAAGATACTTTATCTCGTAACGTTTCATATTGTTGTTATTTTATTTTTTGTCTATCAGTTTTTTCAGTTCCACGTCGTTGGCGAAGCGGAATACCTGTTCTTCGTTCTTGCGGCGGCAGACCATGAGGGTGTTTTCGTTGGCGGCGACGATGTAGCCGTCCAGCCCCTCGAGCACCACGGTCTTGGTGTGGTCGTCGGGCATGACGACGAGGGTGTTGTGGGTGTCGTAGGTGAACACGTTGCCGCTGAGGACGGCGTTGCCGTTGGCATCGCGCGGCGAGACGTCGTAGAGCGAGTCCCATGTCTCCACGTCGCTCCAGCCGAACGAGGCGGCCATCACATACACGTTGTCGGCCTTCTCCATGATGCCGTGGTCGATGCTGATGGACTCGCACTGGGAGTAGACTTGTTCCAGCTCTGCGGTCAGGGCCTGGAGGGGAGTGTGGAGGAAGGCATCGGCAATGGCGGGCAGGTAGACCTCGTAGGCCTTGCGCAGCACCGGCAGCGTCCACACGAAGATACCGGCGTTCCAGAAGAACTCGCCGCTGGCGATGAACTGGCGGGCCATCTCGATGGGCGGCTTCTCGGTGAAGGTCACCACCTCATGCAGGTTGTGGGCCTTGGGCAGCGCGGGCTCCTCGCGGAACTGGATGTATCCGTAGCTCGTCACCGGACGCACGGGCTGTGCCCCCAGGGTGATGATCCAGTCGTGCTTGGCCACGGTGTCGACGGCCTGCTTCATGTCGGCCATGAATTTCTCCTCGCGGAAGATGGCGTGGTCCGAGGGGGTGACGATGACCACGGCCTGGGGGTCGCGCTCGGCGATGACGGCGGCGGCATAGGCCACGCACGGCGCCGTGTTGCGCCGCAGGGGCTCGCTCAGCACCTGCCACTCCTCCAGCTCCGGCAGCTGCTCGCGCACAAGGTCGGCATACTGCTCGCCGGTGACCACCACGATGCGCTCCTTGCTGCAGAGCCTGGCATAGCGGCGGTAGGTGCTTTGCAGCATCGTGCGCCCCGTGCCCATCACGTCGATGAACTGCTTCGGGCTGTCGGCATTGCTGATGGGCCAGAAACGGCTCCCCAGTCCGCCGGCCATGATTACACACCAGGTCATACGCTCACCTCCCCTTTGATGTGTGGATGGGGGTCGTAGCCCTCGAGGCGGAAGTCCTCGTACTCGAAGTCGAAGATGCTCTTGCGCTCGGGGTTGATATGCATCGTCGGCAGGGGCCGCGGCTCGCGTGTGAGCTGCAGGTGCACCTGGTCCATGTGGTTCTTGTAGATGTGGGCGTCGCCGAAGGTGTGGACGAACTCGCCCGGCTCCAGGCCGCACACCTGCGCCATCATCATCGTCAACAGCGCATAGCTGGCAATGTTGAACGGCACCCCGAGGAATATGTCGGCGCTCCTTTGATAGAGCTGGCAGCTGAGTTTGCCGTCGCTCACGTAGAACTGGAACAGGCAGTGGCACGGCGGCAGGGCCATCTCCTCGATCTCGGCGGGGTTCCATGCCGTCACCATCAGGCGGCGGCTGTAGGGGTTGGTCTTTATCTGCTCCACCACGTTGGCAATCTGGTCTATCGTGCCGCCGCGCCCGTCGGGCCACGAGCGCCACTGGCTGCCGTACACCGGCCCCAGGTTGCCCTCGGCATCGGCCCACTCGTCCCATATCGAGACACCGTGGTCCTTCAGGTACTTGATATTCGTGTCGCCGCGGAGGAACCACAGCAGTTCGTATATGATGGAGCGCAGATGCAGTTTCTTCGTCGTCAGCACGGGGAAACCCTGGCCGAGGTCGAAACGCATCTGGTAGCCGAACACGCCCACGGTGCCCGTACCGGTGCGGTCCTGGCGCTCCGTGCCGTGGTCCAGCACATATTGCAGTAGGTCTAGATATTGTTTCATAAATATTTTCTCAGTCATAACGCCGAAAAAAGAAAAATGTTGCATGAATATAAAAATATATTTTGCGCCTTCCCTTCCCGGCAATACAAAGGGCATTGGTAATCATGTGATAGTTGAATTTTTTTTATCAATATGTCAAAAAAAAAGCGTAACTTTGCACCGTCAAAAACATAAAAAAACACCATTATGAAAAACTATTTTTACAGTGTAATGCTGTTGGCGGCTTTGGCTGTGCCGCTGACGGCGGGTGCCTATGATTTTTCCGGCCCTCGGACGGCCGCCCCGGACGATGCCTGGCTTCTGCCGGCCGACGAGGACCCATCGTCCACTACGGACAGTTTCTGCTGCTCCATCGTGGGGTTCGAGGCAACGTGTGTCAACCTGAACTCTGTCGCCCTGCGATGGGCCTACAACATCGCCTACGGCTACAACCATAACGGTGTGACCATCACCTTGCACGACAATGCCGATGGCAGTGTCACCCACAACGACCAGACCCAGTTCGTCGATGGCACCCACTGCTTCTTCACAGGCCTCCGGTCCGGCCATTACTATACGGCTACGGCGAGGACCGTCTGCGGCAACGACACTTCGCACCCCGTTTCCGTCTCCTTCTACGTCCCTGTATGCGGCACCGTCGTCGATGGCTCATCCTATCTTTACAATACTCCCATGAGCGCCGACCAACCCTACAGTTACCATCAGATGCTGCTCCCCGTTGCGCAGTACCCGGATTCAATCATCAACGGCATCTCTTTCAAGGTTTATAGCGGTTCGGGCACCATGCGGGCACGCATCTATATGGCCAACACCGACCGCTCGGCCCTCTCGCCCACCGGCTTCGTCCCCTTCGACGACCTGCAGCTGGTGGCCGACAGCGTATCGGTGACCCTCGCTCCCGGCTGGGTGAGCATCCCCTTCGACGTGCCTTTCTACGGCGATGGGCGCAACCTGGTGGTGGCCATCCACAACATTTCCGGCACCTCTGGCGCATGCACATGGGTCGGCAATCCCTGCGAGAACGGCTCCGTCTACTGCTATGAAGGAATGACCGCCGGCACCGACATCGGCACCATCGACTCCATGCAGTCCGCCGGCTTTCTCCCTGCCGTGCAAATCCATTCCGAATGCAACCATGTCTACTGCCTGCCGCCCAATGCCATGGTAACCTCCGTCGCCGAAAGCCAGATACAGGTCGTTTGGGTTCCCGGCATGTCCGAAACGGCATGGACCGTGGAATACTACGACGAAGACAACTCCCAGTGGCAGGCCGACGTGGTCACCGATACCGGCTACACCTTCACCAGCCTTGCCCCCGGAACGCCCTATCAAATCCGCATCGGCGCCCTCTGTGGTGGCGACACACTCTACACCGCCCTCTCCGCCCGCACCAGCTGTCTGCCCATCGACTCCCTGCCCTGGAGCGAGAACTTCGACTCCTACACCAACATCGCCTCCGGCGACCTCTCCTGCTGGCAGTTCAATGCACATGGGGGCCGCTTCGTCCTTCACTCCATCGCCCATGGCGAAGGCCGTTCCATCTCCTACAACAGGCCGATGGACAGCCTCGGGCTCATTGTCCTGCCTGCCTTCGACTTCTCTTTGTCTTCCCTTACGCTCTCCTTCTGGACCCTTTCCCCCGATTATCTTGACGTCGACTCCATCGGCGTGGGCTATTTGCCCGACGTCATGGTGGATGCCTCGTTTGTCGAAGTGGCACGGGTCTATTGCGAGGGAGAGTCGTGGAGCGGCCCCTGGCAATTCCACGAAGTCAGCTTCCCCTTTGACGACGTCACCAGCCGCATCGCCCTGCGCATCTACGGCCGTGGTAGCGTGTTGTTCATCGACGACATCACCGTCAGCTTCTTTACCGGTTGCCGCCACCCCGAAGTGACCCTCGGCGAGGTCGGCCCCACCAGCATCGAACTCCACCTCTCCGACCCCGACAGCGTCTTCCATTACATGGTCTCCTACTCCGACGGCACCACCACCGACAGCGTGGAAGTCATGGACTCCGTCTACCTCATCACCGGCCTCTCGCCCGACGAGCCCTACACCATCACCGTCTCCACCCTCTGCTCCGACAACACCGTCTCCGCCGCCAACTCCCTCTCCGTCACCACCGCCTGCGCCGCCATCTCCTCCATCCCTTACACCTGCGACTTCGAGACCACCAGCCCTGTACCCCTGGGCACGGGCAACTACCCTCTGCCCCGCTGCTGGTCCCGTGTCGGCGGTACTCCCCACACTCCCTATGTCATATACGGAAACGCCTATGACGGTGGGCGCTGCCTCTATTTCGCCGATGACAATGCCCCTGTTGTCCTCCCCGAGGTGGACACCAGCCTCGTCGACCTCTCCCAGACCCAACTCTCCTTCTATGCCCGCAGCCGCTCCCCATACTATCCCGTGTTCGTCGTCGTCATCGCAGCCTCCGACCCGACAGACCGTTTCACCTATCGCATGTTGGAGTTCATCTCCATTGTCGGTACGGACTATCGGCGCTATCAGATCCCCCTTACCGCCTATAGGCCCGGCATGGGAGGGTATATTCTGTTGGAAGCGTACGATGGGCTCGCTGCCTATATTGACAACCTCTCCCTCGAGGAACTCTCCTCCTGCACTCCCCCCATCATCCGCAACATAATAGTCAAAGACAATAATGCCACCGTCTCGTGGGTCTCCAACAGCACCGACTTCTATGTATACTATCGCAGCTACGATCCGAGCAATCCCACTGCCTTCGACTCCGTCATCGTCACCGGCGACACCGAAAGCGTCCATACCCTTACCATCGACGGATTCTCCGGCCCCGCCACCTACCAATTCTTTGTTCGTGGCTTTTGCCCCGACAGCACCACCATCGACGGCCCTCTCGTCCAGTTCTTCCTGGCATCCTCCGGCCCATCGGTAGCCTACTACAGCGTCAGCGCCACCTCCGCCAACGCCGCCATGGGCTACGCCACCTGCAGCCCCGGCGGCACCCTCGAGGCGGGCACCGAGGTCGTCGCCACCGCCACCCCCAGCCCCGGCTACCACTTCTCCCACTGGACCTCCGCCGGCACCTTCGTCTCCAACGACAACCCCTACACCTTCCCGTCACATCCGCCGTCGTCCTCACCGCCAACTTCGAACCCGACAACGAAGGTATCGGCAGCAGCCCCTCCGGCTCCCAGCCGGTGGTGGGCATCCACCCCAATCCTTCCAGCACCAGCGTCACCATCTCCGGCATCGGCGGCATGAACCTCCTCTCCGTCATCGACATCAGCGGCCGCACCCTCCTCACCCAGACCGTCCACCCCCAAAACGGCCATGCAATCACCCTCGACGTCAGCAACCTTGCTCCCGGAACCTACTTCGTCCGCCTCACCGGCCCCCGGCAGACCGTCGTCGGCAAGCTCATTGTGAAGTAACACTATGGACCGCCGGCGTCCCGCCGGCAAAATGGAGCGCCGTCTGCCAGCCCGCCGCGTCTCTACATTAACTCTTAACTCATAACTCCTAACTCCTAACTGGCACATAATTCGGCCCTTCTCATATAGTTCCTATATACTTCTCATATACTTCTTATATAGGTGATATAAGAAGTATATGAGAACGATATAAGAACGATATAAGAAATGCCGAATTATGTACCTCTCGGGTAGGTGTCGGGTAGGTATGGGGTGGGAGGTGGGGGAATGGAGGGGGGAAGGGGTGGAGGAATGAAAACTTAACAAAAATGTAACAATTTTTTTGGGAGAATATGTGTAATTTTGCAAACGTAATATATAATGTTTTGTATATGAGTTTTTGGGATATATTACTGATTATCATCAATTTCGCCGGGGCGCTGGCGGTGTTCCTGTTCGCCATGAAACTGATGAGCGAGGGATTGCAGAAGATTGCGGGCAGCAAAATGAGGGCTGTGCTGAGCCGTTTCACGGGCAAGCCGCTGAGCGGCATCCTGACGGGTACGGCGGTGACGGCGGCCATCCAGAGCTCGTCGGCCACGACGGTGATGGTGGTCAGTTTCGTCAATGCCGGCCTGCTGTCGCTGGCGGGGGCCGTGGCGGTCATCATGGGTGCCAACATCGGCACCACGGTGACGGCGTGGATCATCACCCTCTTCGGTCTGGGCGAGAGCGCCGGGGGCTTCAGCCTGCCGATGCTGCTGGCCACGGTGAGCCTGTTCTTCATCTTCTCGCACAAGGACCGCATGAAGTCCATCGGCCAGTCGGTCATCGGCCTGGCGTTGCTGCTCATCGGCATGGAGCTGTTGCAGGCCGCCATGCCCAACCTGGAGGAGTATCCCGCTTTCCTGCATGCCCTGGGGACCATGAGCGACTACGGTTTCTGGTCCATACTGCTCTTCATCGCCATCGGTGCGGCGCTGACCTGCCTGGTGCAGGCGTCGGCGGCCATGATGGCCATTACGCTGGTGATGTGCTACAACGGCTGGATCGGGTTCGACGTGGCCGTGGCCCTGGTCATGGGCCAGAACATCGGCACCACCATCACGGCCAACCTGGCGGCCATGGTGGCCAACACGGCGGGCAAGAAGGCCGCCCGTGCCCACCTGGTGTTCAACGTGGTGGGTGTGGTGATTACGCTGGTGGTGTTCTCGCCGCTGATGCGGTTCATTGCGCACATCACCGAGGGCATGACCGGATGCAGCCCCTATGTGCCCGCCACCGACGAGGCCTACAACCCCGAGTCCGTGCCGATGGCCATCTCGTTGTTCCACACGGTGTTCAACGTCGGCAACACCATCATCCTGGCGTTCTTCATTCCGCAGATACTGAAGATTGTGGACTGGATGGTGAAGGCCAAGCAGGAGGAGAACAGCGAGGACGAGTTCCGCCTGACCTACATCGAGGGCAACTGGCTCAGCACCGCCGAGCTCAACCTGCAGAGCGCCAAGAGCGAGATTGCGGAGTTCTCGAAGCGGGTGCTGCGCATGTACACCTTCCTGCCGGGCCTGCGCACGGCCGAGAGCGACGAGGCCTTCGATGCCATCATGGCCCGCATAGCCAAATACGAGGACATCACCGACCGCATGGAGATGGAGATTTCGAAGTTCCTCACCAAGGTGGGCTCGGGCGATGTCTCCGAGCATGCCTCGCAACGCATCAGCTCCATGCTGCGCATCATAGACAACCTCGAATCCATCGGCGACACGGTCTACCAGATTGCCATGACGCGGCGGAACAAGCGCGAGGACGCTGTGCATTTCGATGCCGGTTTGAACGCCAATCTGCAGCACATGAGCGAGCTGGTGCAAAAGGCCCTGGACGTGATGGACAGCAACCTGCGCGACTACGACCACATCGACCTCGACGCCGCCTATGCCGCCGAACACGAGATCAACGCCTTCCGCGACCGTTTGCGCAACCAGCACCTCGACGCCCTGAAGCTGGGCGTGTACGACTACGCCATCGGCAACGCCTACAGCAGCCTCTACGCGCTGTACGAGAAGTTGGGCGACTATGTCATCAACGTCAGCGAGGCCATCGACGGCAGTCGCAAGCACGCCGAGGACTAGAGGCACATGCGGTAGATGTTGACCACGTCGTCCTTGGTCAGGGTGCGGAAGCCGGGGAGGCTGCCGTTGTAGGGCAGGACGGCTTTGGCGGCCATGGAGTTGAAGTGGCTCTCGTCGATGTCGAGCTCGGCGAGGGTGCGTTTGAGGCCCAGGGTGTCGAAGAGGAAGTGGCTGAGGGCGTCGATGGCGCGCAGGGCCAGTTCCTGCTGCGGCAGGGTGGGGTCGAGGCCGAAGACCGAGATGCCGAAGCGGGCGATGCGCGGAAGGGTGGCGTCGCTCATGCAGTACTGCAGCCAGCGGGGCGAGAGGATGGCCAGGCCGTGGCCGTGGGTGATGTCGTAGACGGCGGAGAGTTCGTGTTCCATGGGGTGGCAGCTCCAGGCCTGTCCCTTGTCGGCACCGATGAGGCCGTTGATGGCCCAACTGGAGGCCCACATGAGGTTGGCGCGGGCTTCGTAGTTGTCGGGTTCGCGCATGGCGATGGGGGCGTAGCGGACGACGGTGCGCATCATGCCCTCGATGAAGGTGTCGATGAGGAACATGGGCTGGTCGGTGGTGAAGTATTCTTCCATGAGGTGGGAGAAGATGTCGGCGCTGCCGCAGGCCGTCTGGTAGGGGCTGACGGTGTAGGTCAGCGTGGGGTCGAGGAAGGAGACCTTGGGGAAGAGCAGGGGACTGAGGCGTCCGCGCTTGTCGTCGGTGTCGGGGTTGGAGATGACGCCGCCGCTGTCCATTTCGGAGCCTGTGGCCGAGAGGGTGAGGACGCTGACGATGGGCAGGGCCTTGTTGACGGGCGCCCACTTGTCGTAGTCGAAGAAGTCCCAGGCGTCGTGGTCGACGCAGGCGGCCGCGGCGATCCACTTGGTGCAGTCGATGGTGGAGCCGCCGCCCACGGCCAGGAGGACGTCGATGTGGTGCTCCTTGCAGAGGCGTGCGCCCTCGCGCACGGAGGCGATGCGGGGGTTGGGGTCGATGCCGCCGAGCTCGAAGAGTTCCATGCCGGCTTCCTTCACGGCAGCCACCACGCGGTCGTAGAGGCCGATTTTCTTGATGGAGCCGCCGCCGTAGGTCAGCAGTACGCGTTTGCCGAATTGTTTCAGTTCATTGCCGAGGAGGCCGAGCTTCTCGTGTCCGAAATGAACCCGCACAGGGTTCTGAAAGGTGAAATCGTGCATGATAGTCGTTATGTTGATTTATAAATTATGTTTGACGGTGCAAAGTTACAAAATAAATTTGATATGGCGGGTGTTGTTGAAAAGTTGACGGGCTGGCGGGGGTGGAGGGGAGGCAAATCGTTATCCACCGACTAAACGTTTGAATGCAAAAGGAGTGCCCCGATTGGGGGTGGATTTGTTGATAACTTGTTGGCGGAATTCTGTTTTTTTGAACTAATTTAGCATCGTGAAAAAAAGACCGATGGTCTTTGTAATAATTTATAGTATAACAACATAATGTAAAAGGAGCAAACATGCAAGGCGACTTGTTTTCATCAACCGAACCCCAGAAGGAACCGAAAGAGTACCGTCAGTACACCCCGGAAGAGATTATGCGTTCGTCGGTGGAGTATTTCCACGGCGACGA
>Ga0326511_10000622_pt1 | contig 31283 bp, 55 predicted proteins | sample 0_2496_0518_D_FD_203701 | JGI IMG/M metagenome (GOLD analysis project Ga0326511, IMG submission 203701) | Bovine rumen microbial communities from UC Davis, California, United States - 0_2496_0518 | ecosystem: Host-associated > Mammals > Digestive system > Stomach > Rumen | place: USA...
CATGACCACGATAGCTTCTCTCATCATACTCGTTCATATAGTCAGAATCTTCAAGACATTCAACAATCATAGAGGAATACTCTTCCATCTTTTTAGCTTTTTCAAGCAGATGCTCTTTGTCTTTCTTAGTTCTAAAAGAAACCATAACCATAATTAAAACCTTTCTTTAATTAGAGTTTCCATTATTTAACTTCTCAAGTAGTGCTTGCATACCTTTTTGAAGTTCTGATACTTGACTTTGCAAGTCTTGCATAGCTTTATTTTCAGCAGGAGAAGCAGGATTTAATTCATTCAAAGCTTCCTCACAATCAGTAATAATCTTTTGATGTTTCTCCATACTGTTTACAATTTTCTTACTGTTTTGAAGCATAGAGTTAATATAAGAACCTAATACTTCTTTATTCTCAGCAAGTATGAAAGCAGCTTCACCAAAATCAGCTACTGCATTGTTAGGAACACCTTTGAATTCTCTTCTTTCTCCAGCTATATTAGCTACTATATCAACTACTGTTTCAAAGGTAGGATTGAATCCATTATACTTAGGTCTAGGAAGTGATACACTCTCTATAAGACCACTTGTTATTTTAGGACTATTATTTAAGTCCATAATATAAATAACACTATTTTGAGTTAAATTTGAAAACATAATTATACCATTTTAATAATTAAACTGTAGTTCTTGACATTAAGTTAAGTACTCCTCTGAATCTGTCATTGAGGACTAATATAGTATTGACACCAATAAGTTCAGCAGCAGTCACCGGAGTACCATTAGGTAATGTCAAAGCTCTTGTAGTACCATTTAAAGTAATAGTTATAGGAAGGGTAGTAGTAGCATCTGTAGGAATGACATCATCAATAAAGATAGTCATATAACCAATAGGCTGTATTCTACGAAAACCCAAAGCTATATCAATACTTTCAGTACCTATGGTAGTATTGGTAGACAAGAAATAAGGTTGACCACCGGCATTTATTGTGATATTTTGATTACAACAATTCATACTTTTGACCTCCTATTAACCTTATTCAGAATACAATGTTATTACCAAAACCATTACCATAGAAGCCACCATTCCAACCATAACCACCTATATAAGGAGTAGCATTGGCTGCGACCAAATTCGGCCATTGTATAGGCACAGTATTTGGCTGCTTTGCTGCAATTGCATCTATTTTGTCATCGATAGCATGGAAAGCAGCATTAAACTTGAGAGTTTGTTCGTCGTTACTAATTTGGTTACGAAGCTGAGTGATAATATCCGACTGAGTATTAATCTTAGACTCCATTTCACGCTCTTTAATTTCACAGAAACGCTGCTCAAGCATAGCATTCTGATTCTGAATAGCACTAAGAATATTGTTAGTGTTACGTTCATTCTGAGTGCTGAGAGTATTTGTTTGAGAACATACTGCAAGCTGATCTGCGGCCTCGTTTTTAGCCATTTCAAGCTGAGTAGCAGCAAAATTACTAGCGGCCTGAGCTTGGAGAGTGTTTGTTTGCTGCGATAAATCATATCTCATGGAGCAGCAGCACTCACAGAGTTGTCTACCAAGAGTAGCATTACCGGCCTGAATAGCATTGATGGTCTCAAGACCACTCATTCCAACCTGAGAACCAACAGTCTGTATGGAACTCTGCAAGCTGAAGATACCATTCTTGACACTCTCAACACTGGTGTTAAGCATAGTAGCAAGCTGATTAAGAGCATCAGCACGACCATTGATAGCTTGGAGCAGAAGGTCTCTACCAGCATTGTTATTCAACTGGTTGCTAAGAAAACCAGTACCACCATTATTGTTGAAGCCATTATTACCCCAACCATTGTTACCCCAAATCATCCATAAGAAAAGAATCCAAATCCAGTTACCATTACCACCAAAACCACCGTTGTTGTTAAGAGCAAGCAACAGATTAGGGTCAATACTGGAAGTATTACCACCTTCAGGGAACATAAAAACTTTAGAATCGTCCATTTTAATTAAATTTTTAAATTGTTAATAGATATTTTTGTGTAAGCTTACAGTGCAAAAATACTATCAAAAAATCCTGAAACCTAACAATTCTAATATAAAACAAAAAACCCTAACTATTAGATAGTTAGGGTTAAACTTATTACTAAAATTTCCTATAATATTTTAACTCTTTTCAAAAACTTACGAATATTTAATTTATTTGAGATTATTTCATCTACATACCATCTAAGTTCTTTAAAACCAGACTCTTTTCTACCTTTAGGTAGTTTGTTTTCAGATACAAGATTGTCAAATGTTGCTCTAGATATATTAAGTCCTATTCTAGCTGTCTCTTTACTTACAGGTATATGTCCTATTAAACTACACGCTTCAACCATTTGTTCATCATTCCAAACACAACTATTGGATTTAATTTTATTTCCTATATCTATAAACAAATCACCTATTTCCTCTCTTGCCAAATCATCCATGTTTGTAAAATTTAAAATATATTATTGATAATATTGTTATCCCTGCTGTTATTAAACTTATTAATATTGTTGTTTCGTAGTATTTTGTAAAGTCTAAATAGTAATCTAATATTGTAATTAACCAATTAATAAATATATAATAAATAGGTAATCTATGATATATACAGAATTTGAATACAAATGATGATATGTATAAAAACAATAAAGGTAACAAAGAGACGCCAGCTATATATGATATTAAAGGAATATCTATATAAAAGTAAGATAGAGTTGTATTTAGTAAATAAAATAAAGCTAGTATATAAGGAATTATTTTTATAATATACAACTCTATCTTGTATAAAGATTTTTGTATCAAATCACTTTTTGATTTTTCCACCACAACCATATCTTCTACTATTATTATTTCTTGTAGCACCAGCTTTAGGTGTTGGTGGTTTGGGTTTACTCGATTTACTACTTCTTTTAGCCATAACTTTAATATTTAATTTCTATATTTGATTGCTTGATTATATACTTGTAAATATTCTTCAGAATTAGAGTCAACACTCCTAAATACTCCATTGACATTATGCAAAGGAGTATTAATATCATAGTTTATATTAGCATCACTAAACAAACATGAATGTCTAATAATACACATAATGATATTATTTAAAGTACGCTCATCTTCTTCAGTAATATACAAAGCCCATTCAGGGGTAAATAAATCTTCTATATAAGAAGCAAGTAAAGCTTTTTTAGACTCTTCTATAGAAATATATCCTACCTTTTCTAAAGTAGTTTTATACTTCTTTAAAGCTTTAAGTAAAGAATTTGTTAATGTACTGATTTTATGCATGACATCCACAATTATTAGTTGGTACAGTAGAAGTACCACTCATCATTTTATCCCATAAATTAATAGCATCTACTATAGCGCCGCTACTTAAACTTAAATCAAAATACTTCTGAGTAAGAATAAAATCTACAGCACCAGTTTTATCTGCACAACAGTTAGTTAACTCACTTAGATATTTCATTCCTTTCTTATAGACCAATTGCTTGTCATACACAGCAAAATTCTCTGGGCTTGAATCTTGACCACATGGACAATCAGCAACAGGTGTTCCCTCCCAATATATTTTAACAAAGTATAAATCAGTAGAATGTAACTCTTCGTAAGGAGCCGTCTCTAAAGGAATGGTAATACTATATTCTGAAGCATCTATATCATCATACTTCACCAAAGGAGTGTCTGAATTATAATTCGTTTGATTATAAATTTCAATTTTTGTAATAATACAGGTACTACCAGTCATACATAATGTAGAGTCTATTTCTACATCTATTATCAAGTTTTTATTTGATATTCTCAATTCATTTACTGTAATCATAGTTATTTAAATATAATATTGATGATCTACATATTAACTTTTCCTCCTAAGCACTCACAAAGAATACTAACGGAATCTTCTGTACTAGTCATAGTAATACGACATCTTGTTTCTACACTTTTTGTAGAATTGACTTGATACTCTGTTGAAGTTAATTGTTTAAGCTTACCATAGTAGGTTACATTACTTCCAATAGATGCTACATTTATAAAAGTATTATGACTGTCATCCCAATAGGCTATAAATTCTAACTTAATTATTGATTGTTCTGAATTATTTAATATACTTAAATAGTACTTTATGTATTCAGTTAAATCATAATTAATTGCGTGAGATGCTAAAGGTTGTAATATAACTGTATGACAAATACTTGGATAAGTGCGATTCTTTTGCAGTTTTGAATATTCTGCTATATAATTTTCTGTAACAGTTCCTGTATAAGGAATATAACTTACTTCAAATATACTCAAATCAGGCTTGTTTTGTATAAAACTTTTTTTTGAACTATTAGTTTCGTCCCAATTTGAATTTACTTGTTCTGCTGGAATATCTGGTTTATTTAATATTTTAGCTTTACCTTGAGTAGCATTCCAATCGGCATTAACCTGTTCAGCAGGAATAGAAGGTTTATTTAACAAGTCAGTATAAGAACCTGATGTAGCTACTGTAGCTAAGGGTATATCATGACCTACTAATGCACCAACTGTAGTTTTTTTATTGATATTGTTATGCATTATAACAACAGTATCATCAGAGTTGGGTGAACCTTCTAAAGAGTCAATATCACTGTCTTTTTTTCCAAACAATGTTATTAAACCATCATGTATTTCTTTTAATTCAGCTTGTGTAAAATGCATCTTTATTTGGTATTAGATTTCTTATTAGCTATTTTTATTTTAGCATCAAGTTCTCTCTTATCTTGTTGTTTCTGATACTCAAACTTATCTCTTTCAAGCTTCATCTTGGTATCAAACTCACGGACTTTTTCATTAAGATCAGTCGTATTGACACCTTCGTTAACAAGACCATCACCATCAGCATCTCGTTTAGAAGCAGCTTGAATGTTGGCAACTATTAATTTAGTTTCGTTATCTCTTTGATTAATAATATCATTTTGCTCCAATTCAGCTTGTTTAAACTGTAATTGTAATTGAGCTTGCTGTTGCTGAGCTTGTAATTGTTGCTGTTGCATCTGTTGTTGATATTCTCTCATCTCTTGCTCACTTTGCTCAAGCATTTTAATCTTTTCAGATGTAGAACCACTTTGTTTAAGTTTTAACCAAGCAGACAAAGGTATTGAACCTGACTGTAATGCCATTACACCAGCTTGATCAACATCTTGTCTGAACTTCTCAATATCATAGTCATTGCTGACTACCAAACCATAATCACACTCAGCAAATTCATCACCATCAAATTCAGATACTCTAGAAGTCAAATCTGATAAAATATATTGGAATTTTACATTACGTCCTTTACAACCAATTTTAGCTGTTTCAAGGACACATTCCATTACTCTTTTCTTAAGGTCATTATATTTTTCAAAATACCATCTGGTAACATGAGAAGACTGTAAGGTACTTCTTTCAACACCACCAACGGTTTCTCTATTTTGAATAGCACCGAGTCTTTGAGGAGTAATACCTATAAGATTAGCTACTTCCTGTTCAATATATTGGAGAGTACTTACCATATATTGAATAGAATTGCCTAACTCAGCATCAATGGCAGGAGGTGTTTGGAAAGCACCAGCTAATTTATTCTTAGCAGCCCCTTTAGTACCCTCCTTCATGGGATTTACCATTACTATACCAGCAGTCTTAGCATAATAAATCCAATCTTCAAACTTCCAATTAGTGGGCATCATTGCTTCATTAAACTGAACCAACTTGCCTAAATTATTCTGGATAGTTCTAGTAAGCTTGTCCATTATAGCATCATAAAGATATGCCCAAGGTTTAACTTGGTCTATGATACTATAAGGTTTAGACTCATTATAATTAAATATTTGCCCTATGATGCCAAAATGGCATTTTGAAGGATTAGAAAGTCTGTTATATTGTATTGGGCAAGGACCTAAATTGACATAAATAGCGTCTTCACCAGCACCAATCATAACACCTTGCCAAGCTTCATTTACATAATAAGATTTAGACTCTTCTCCTCTGTCTGTATCAGGTATATAATCTTCATTAACAAATTTATATTCAGTCTTACCAGTTTCAGGGTCATAATATTTAATCTCCTGAATCTTTCTCATAGACTTCCAATAGACTTGAAGAACTCTAATATTACCATTAATATCATAAGGTAATTGACTGAAAGTAGTACCGTCACCAAAACAGAAATTAGTATTCTCGTCTAAGGTAATACTATCAGCATATTCACCAAACATAAAATGCTGAAGAGGATCACCCATCTCATTATATTTACTGTCATCAACTACTCTACCAGTAGCTTTACCAAGCATATCCTCAAGGAATTTAATATCCTTAAGTGTCATTTTATCACCATAAGTATCAATAACTCTACCAAACTGCCAATAGTCTTCAATGACAATCATATCAGCATCTTCTACTCTATTAGAGCTACCATTACCATAGACATAAACTTTATTAGGATTAAGCTTTCTAAGTACTGGTTCATTACGTTCTAACGATACTTGAAATATAGCTTCATTAACTGCTAGTACATCAATAAAACCGTCATTAAATATATTTTTAAAATTCTGCTCTTTAGAGAAATGATTGAGTAATTCATTAGCTCTCATTTCCCTAATATCTTGATACTCATAATTGAAGTACTTTTGCATTTCCTGTATCCTCTGGTTATATTCTTCTTCAGATACAGACTCATCTTCAATAAGCTTTTGAAGAGCTTGAATGATTTCAGCTTTTTTAGTTTTTTCTTTTTCAGTAATAGCAGTAGGATTTGTAATTACAGCTTTAAAATCTTGCTGAGAAGACATCTCTTCACCAACCAAAAGTTTAATAACTTTATTAATGATTGGGTAATGATTTATCTTGGAGAACATATCTTTCCTTTCAAACTTAAATCCTTGTGGATTCAATACTTTGATAAGGTCAGCCATATTAATTTCTCCATTCAATAAATCATAATTAAGCTTCTTATGTGCAATAGTCCTTCTAACAGAAGAAGACGATAATATAGAATGAGAATCTGCAAATTTCATGCAGTCTTTACACCACTTATCAGTCTTCTTTTTATATGATATACTCTGTCTAGGAAAGTTATAATCCATTGTCTTAAAATTTTATGCAAAAGTACAAATAATTTTAAATGTAGCACTTATAAATAATAAAAAATATTTAGATAAATCCATTTCGTTTAAAGAAATCATCTTGAGAAGCTTCATATTCATCTACTTCATTAGCAGATTGAACATCACCACCATATTTAACTTCATAAGCGTTTTTAAGAATTAAAGTTACGCCTAATGCCCTAACACGGTCTACATTTATATCAGGACCATAAGCACTTAATTCTTTAAGCAATGCTAAATTTCTAATAGTTTTTACATTATGAATAGTGACTGCAACTTCTTCACCTTCAGGAGTTGTTTCATATATAGTTTTAGGAAGTAATAAAAATTGCTCTATCAAATCATCTTCGTGCTTATTAAGAATAGCTGTGGCACTAACACCTTTAGCAGAATTGCCTATACCTTGTTTTCTGACAATATCACGCTCTTTAAGATATTCTGGGGTATCGGCTAGCATATAGGTACAATTCATTTTACTAAAGTAGGCATAACACATCTTATTATTACTTTCATAAAGTATTTGAGCATTATAAAATATAGATAATAGTCTTAATACTTCAAAAGACTCATCCTGAAATTGTTTACGACCTGTATATTCTGCTACTATAGAATTGTTATACATATCTATAACAAAAGTAGAACTTAAAGACAATGAATCTGCTTCATCCTGATTAACAGGGTCATGACCAATAACATATCTTTCAGAATAAACTCTATCGTTTTGGTCTTTTTCAGGCATTTTAAATATCTGCAAAGCACCTTCCATTTTATTATCTTTTAATGGAAAGTCGTATATTACATTATCAGATGTTGGTTTAAACTTTACTGTTCCATCAGGATTCTGTACCAAAGTACCTATATAAGTATCATCAAATTCATGCTCATTTTCTTCAAGTTGCATAATTCTTTCATTAATTTCAGCAATAGGAAATCTGTTATCTCCCACTCTCATGATAGCTTCTTGAGGAACAATAGGATACTCAGCAGTACGTTTAACTATAGCATTTACATCACCTGACTTCTTTTTAATAGTTTCTCTATCCTTTAATATTTGACATAGAGCTTTTGTTACATCGGAATTACCGTCTTTATCATAACAACCTGCATTATTTAAATAAGCAGGAAAGAAATAACTGAATTGTTTAGCACCTTTACCTTCAATATCATATATATTATGAAGAGCTTTAATATGATAACCTTCAGGATGATACATCATTTTACCCATAGAAGCAAAATCTGAATCCTTATCACCAGCTGTACCGAACATAATTATTTGACCAAAAACATCTCTTTCGTCACCTTGACCTTGTTCTACAGAAGGAAGAATGTTATTCCATACTTTATCAAGGTTATTGAATGTGTTATGTACTATAGTATAATCTTTTAGTAAAAATAATTGATTTTTGTCTATAGTAAAACCGAAATATTCTCCAAATCCCCACTCTTCGATTTTAAAAGAATAATCTGTCCAACATTTTTTATTTTTATAACCACTTCTAGGTGTTACTTTCTTTCTTTGTATTCTTACCGGCAATATTTCACAATTACCTCTAATTCTGAGTCTATAGTTAAGATGTCCTGCGCCATGTGAAGATTTACTTGCTATTCTAGAAGACATAGAGCACCTTAATCCAAGATATTCACACATCTCTTTTATATCGTCGAGGATATGCTTTCTTGTATATAATTGAGTAACCTCATAACAATGTTTTCTTTTATCATAAGTACCATCAGTATCAATTAATCCTGCAATAACAGCAGCTACAATTTCCTTACTGTTATATTTATAACAATCTGGGATATGCTTATTATTTCGTAGATTTAATTTAATAAATTCTTCCCAAAATTTATTTTTTCTATTAACTGCTATTGTATAGCAGGCTTTACTCTGAGGACAATATCTTTTTCTATACGATACATTATTCATTCTCCAATAATCTTCAACCCAATTTAATACTTCAATATCTTCGTTAGCAATTTCTAGTAAGTCGGAGGTTCCATCTCCTAACCATAATCCAAACCAATATGGATCAATAATCACTTCTTGTTTTGGATATACTATTTTATCTGATTTGCTTATATAATATCCTTTAGAAGTATCAAGTTGTATTAATTCTGGAGCTGTAAGTAAATGTTCTTTATAACATTTCTTATTCCAATCGTATGTTTTGTAATATACTGGATGTTTACTGTTGACAATTTGATAATCACCGTTAGATAAAGTAATTTTATACATTTTATCTAATCCTGAATATAACTGTAATACTTCTCTGGCAGTACCGTCATCTCCCATTAGTTTGTCCCCTAATACAATATCCTCTACCTTTTTTACTGAACCATCAAACATTCTTACTTCTGTTCCTTTAAGATGACATCCACCTTCCTCGATTATATACATAACAGCACGGGTACCACGAAGTTTCTGTACATCATTGTTTGATGATATACCTACTACAGAATTACCAGTACCTTTATTACCTAAATCAAGGTCTTTATAACCAGCAATCCATATCATATCTTGAAGTCTATTTGCAAGATATTCTCTTCCCGGCCATTCAGTATTTTGAGAAATATAGTCTATATCATGTTGAAATTTATCAAGTGTCTGGTCACCAGCTACTAAGAACTTTTTATCTGAAGCGGTAATATAACAAGTGCATCCTGTATTATTATATTTAGTCTCTCCTAACTTAAATATTTTAGATAAATCAGATGCAGCATTAAAAGACTTACCTCTACCACGACTAGACAACATACAACAATGTAGACCTTCTTCTCTAGCTTTATATTTATAATGATACCACCAATATGTTCCATCCCAAAACTCTGGTGGTTTATACATACGTAAAGTAGTCTTCTTCTTATTCTTACCCATTTGAACTTTTACAGGTCTTTGAATCTCTGTATAGTTTAAATAGTAATAAAGCAGACCGGGAATCCATTCTCCATCAGAAGGTCTTATTAAACCTTCGTGACATCTACGAACTTCTTCTTTAACCCATTTATAATATTCACTGTTAGGATTACTATTAGGTTTAAGTTCTGTATACTTACCAGTCTTTTCATAAGTAATAGCAGCTTTTCTAAAATAATCCATATTCTCTAATATATGAGGATGTTCTAGATCAACTATAATCTTACCATCTTCATCTCTAGGTAAATCTTTTGCTCGTTTTCTATTAGGGTCAACAAGAGCTCTTATAAAAGGAATGTTATAGAAATAATTATCAAACTTTTCTTGCATTTCCTTAGACATCTCTAGTAACTCTAGAGGGGTCTGACACTCATTTAATTTCATATTAATCAAACTTTATACCGTCTTCAAACATAGCCTTACCCTCATTACCTCCTCTTTTACGACCCACTTCAAGTACATCAGAATTAACCTGTTTTTCAGCTTCTTGAATATCTTTGGTTAATTGTGGTATAGCTTTGATTGCACTAGTGATACTACTGATAGTATATAAAGGTTTACCTTTATCATCTACTGCATACAAATCTATATTTCTTAAGAATTTACGTAACTTATCAATAGCTACATAAGTATCTTCAAGTAATTGAGAAGATATTGTTGTAGTAAGTTTTTTATAAGTATCTATTGCTAATTGTAATTCAGGACTAATTTTATAGTTTTTAGACAAACCTTCTTGAGTTTTAATAGCATCAAATCTTTCATCATCGTCTACTATATAACCATAAGAACTTCTAGGATCAGCCATGAAAAATATAATACTACATTCAGTATAAAACTTTTCTTTAGTCTTACTTTTGTCAGCATTAAATAAGTCCCTAAAAGGTTTAACTAATAAAGCTTCGTCTGATACTTTTATTTGATAATTTTCTATATTCAATAGTTTCATAATCTTCTTAATTTTAGTAAAAAAGGCCAGTCCAACACGTAGACCGGCCTGAACGAATTATTAACTAAAACTCTACGGAAAGAGAGCTTTTATCTTTCAGAATGGAGTTCTTTACCATCAGTGTCTACACCATCAAGTATAATATATTCAACATCTCTGTCAAACAACATTAAATGTTCAACTCCATCAAGATAAATAGTTGGAAATTCGTAGTCAGGACCATAAATTTCCTTCACATGTTTCTCATTTATGTCAGCTGAAATGTCATTCTTCTGTTCAACCATTTGTCTGTTCATATAGTTGAGGGGATTAAGAAATACCCAGTCACCTTCCTTAATATCCCTTACCATAGGACCAACATTGACAACTTTTTGAATTAGTTTATGAGCATTGTTAGCTTCACTCATGTTTCTAAACAAAAGACCAGTATTTTTATCATGCTCCAGCTCAATATGTTCTTCCACATTTAATCTCTCAGCTGTAGTAATGATAGAGTTATTTCTTACCTGAATCTTTTTTAAATTTAATTCTCCCATTTTTATTCCTATTAATGTGTTCTAACTTAAATTTATTGACATAAATTTTTCCTAAATAAGGAAATGTATACCCTAACTGATTATCATACTCATCAAATTCCGTGCCAGAAATATTTTCTTTAATATATGATAGCCAGTCAGAGTATATATTATTGATTATCTTCTTCGGTAGATTGAATTCCTTGGCTACTTGCTCCAGTATCTGCTTTTCCATTTCTAAACAACAAAAGCAATAAAAAATCCTTATCTTCCTTATAAGGTGGTATAAAATCTGGTGCTATCTTGTAATAACTTAGCTTGTCACTAAATGGAAAATTCCTTGGTATTAAAATATGTAACTTTTTAAGTTTAGTTATTACATTCTGCATTTGTTGAGTACTAATATCTAAATCATTGCGAATTTTAGTTCTATAGGTCTCATTTAATGCAGTTTCATCTAAAAGATTTTCATCAGTTATACCTTTACTTAATTCATATCTTTGTCTAAGACATGCTGCTAAGAACTTTTGTTCTGATTTAGTCAAGTGATGTTTAGGAGCAAGATACTCAATCCATGCAGAAAAGAAATCATCTTCTCCATCACAATTTACTGTGAGTATCTTATTAATTTGCATAATTAAGCCTCCTTGTCATTAACTTGCTCTTCTTTTCTAGGAAACAAAAACTCTTCAAGTTCTTTCTGAGCTTTCTGTCTGAAATCAGCATCAAACTTATTATCACTAAATATTCTAAATAAGAAATCAGCTCTAGTAAGCATCCAAGTATTCTCAAGCTTCTTTATTCTGTCATACAACTGACTACACTGTTGATTAGCAGCTTCTTGAAGTTTATTATAAGCCTCAGCAAGCTTGTTATACTCTTCTTCATAATTTACAGCATCGGGCTGTTTAATGATTGCATTATTGTCTTCCATTTTTTATTGATTTTTAAAAATTTACCTTGTTTATATTTTTCTTCAAACTTATTCTCCCAATTTTCAATTGAATCTTCTTCAAACTCAGTACTACCACAGTATTTACAATACTCAATATCTCCTATTACATCAGGATTATCAAGTGACAGACAGTACTTACAGTAATGTACTGGTTCATCATCATAATCAATTAGTTTATTAGTTTTGTTACTCATCTTGCTTTTCACTTTGAGTATTTTCTTCAGCTTGCTTTCTTAAAGCAGCCTCCCAGATTTCTTTCATTATACGAGATTCTTTTTTAGACTTATAAGTACCACTGTTTATATTAACAGGGTGACCTCTTCTTATAGCTCTTCTTAAACTTCTACATTGTTTCATAAAGCGCTCTTATCTATGTATTTAACTAATCCGGATAATGGTAAAGTTATTTCATGGTTATCTATAATATCCATTAAAATAGCTTTAAACATTTCTCTTACTTCTTTACTATTATACTTACCATCTTCATCATTTACTAACTCAGTTAAATTGTATGATAATTTATAACCACTGTCGGTAGGTGTGTACTTATAAGTTATTTTCATACTGTTCTTCCTTTAAAATTTGTCCTCCTAGAAAGAATCGAACTTTCGTCATTAGCAGTCATTTAAACTACTCGCTCTAACCAACTAAGCTATAGAAGGACTGTTTAACTCTTTAAACTTTACAACTAAAAACCAACATGTCATTTTAGTGACCCTGACAGGATTCAAACCTGTGACACTTGGATTAGAAATCCAATGCTCTATTCAGCTGAGCTACAGGGCCAAATACCATTAAAGAATGGTATCTATACACGTAGTATCAATACTATCAATAGCAATAGTATCAACAGTCTCTAAAGTATCACCAACAACAATAATGGTGTCAGTATGATTGTTACAGGATACAAGTGCACTCATAAACAAAGTCAGTGCAAAACTAACAAGAATTTTCTTCATTTTATTAAATTTTAATTTACTTTTTCTTAGATTTACTAGTAGTACTTTTACCAGCAACTTTATTCATAGCATTGGCCCTTTTGTTCAAATCACTAGCTTTCTCTTTAGCAGCTTTAACAGCGGCATTTCTTCTAGCTGAATCAGACATGATTTCTTCATATCTAGCCATAGTCTCAGCATCAGACTCAGCTTGCCATTTCTTTTCATCAACAGATAATTTAGCCATAATTTTTATTGTTTAAATTTGGTGCAAAAATACAAATAATTTATATACTACACAAGAAAAATTTAATGTTTTTCTAAAAATATTTTTAATTAATTGATTTACTTTAAATTACATTTAGGAGTAATCTTCTGTGTTTCTAGCCAAAGTTTATATTCTTGTTTAAAAGTTTCCAATTTAAAGCTCGGACAGGCTTTATTTGCATATTCGTAATGACAATGTATCTCAGCAGTAGGATACAGCATTAATAAATCATCAATTAATTTATACAAAGCTATCTTCTGTTCAGGTGTTCTAGTATCTTTAGGAGTTCTGCCATCCTTAGCACAACCACCTATATAACATATACCTATAGAACCGGTATTATGCCCTTCAGTATGAGCACCTATCTTATTAATATCTCTACCAATATTAATACTACCATCTCTATAAATAACATAATGATAACCTATATCATTAAACTTACGGGCTAAATGCCACTTTCTAATAGTGGCTACAGTAACATCTTTACCTTCAGCAGTAGCACTGCAATGAATAATTATTTTCTTTATAGACCTATTTGTATGTAACTGAGATATTGTAAGGTCTGTGCGTTTTTTAAGTAAAAAATCTTTTGGTATCATCTTGTATGTCTATTTGATATAATATTAGCAACATAATTCATAGCAAAATCTTTTATATCATCGTTATGATGATATAAATACTGTAATATCTTTCTAAGCATTATATTATTTTCTTTCTCTATTCTTAAGAGTTTATCTAATTTATCTTCCATAATCTTTCTGTTTAGTGTCAACTATTGGTCTGGAGTAGAGGTGATGATTAATTTTACCTCTTGTTTGATATTTTTATAACATACCTCCATTATTAAAATATAATCCTCTTGATAACATATTTAAATTTTTTCCAATTATATTTTCTGGTAATCTAAAATCTCCAGTCATAATATTTATAAACTGTTCTTGTAAAGAAGGATCTAGTAAATAAAATGGTTTGTTAAATGGTACATCTAACATATATTTTAAAGTATTTACGTCCGCTTGAAATTCGTTAGGACTTCTGTGCCATACATCGGTAGCTTTATTAAAATCACTCAATCCGTGATTATATGCTGGATTATTGGGATTAGCTACAAAATAATCATCGTTTTCTATAGAAAGACTACCTTTATTATTATATGTTTTCTGAAAATCGTGTGTAAATTCGTGAGCTAGTCTTCCTTCAATAAGTTTGTTGTTATGTGTTGTAAATATTTTCGGATTTAACCAAATTTTATTTCCTTTATGGGCACCATATACATCTTTCCTTAAGTCCCAATTTTTAGGTATTAAACTTTGATGCATTCTACCAGACCATATCCAACTTATAGGATTAGTTGAAACTTTGGGATATGTTAAACTACTTGGAGAAGTCTCAAATAAATTTGAATATTTTTGTTCTTGTTGCACAAAACCTTCTCTCACGTTGTCAAACAAAGCATCTTTATCATAATTTTTAAAATTTTTATATCGCTTATGTGCAGTTTTAATTGTCCTTCCTAATGTTTTTAACGGTTTTTCTATAGCATTAGGCACAATTGATAATCCTAAACCAGCCAAACCTATACCTACATTTCCCTTAGATATATCGTCAACATTATATGCAGCATCTATAGCATCACCAACAACAGGTGTATACTCTAATATTTTTGTTGGATTTAGGGATTCATAATCAGGTCTTTGTGCTACTCTATTGTACATTCTGGTTAATTCATTCCAATGAGCTTTTTGACTTTCAGAAGGATTATGAATTCCGTAATCATGCCAAGGTCCTTTAGCTGTAACAGGATATTTTTCAGCAAGATGTTCTAAAGTGTAATCATAATTCTTTTTTAAAGTGGTAGCACCTCCTACAAAGTTAGGCTCATCTGGCCCTCCATATTGATATAAATGTCCACCAGTATCAAAACTATTATAATGTTTCTTTATCTCTTCTAAAGAGCTAATACCATTCTTTATATATAAAGACATCAAATCTGATTTGTCTTTAAGACTTAATTGAGACCATCTATCCATTATATAACTTTTTGTTTTTTAAGTGAGTATATACATCTGGCTAACCATTCAACTAACGGTTCATCATTAGATTCTCCAAAGAATTGTCCTTCATCTAATATAGCATGAATACATTCATGTATTAAATTTTTATCTAATTCTTCATTACCAACAGGAGAACCATTATAAAACTTAGTGCATATATTTATTGTATGATTAGCAGAATTCTCTTCTCCAAATCTCCAAGTATGCTCGTTAGGCATTGGAATTTTATCTACATATTTAACAGTATATTCAGTGCCCAATATATCAATAATTTTATCCTTCATAATAACTATAATTAAAATTTATAATACTAAAAGGTCTACCATATTGTTTATAATAAGTATAATCTTCATTAGTAAACTCATTAGTGACAGCATTATTCATTATAACCACCATAGGTTTGTTAAACTCTTTAAGTATGTTTTTATCAATAACTTCCATAACAACATAATTATTATAGCTTACTCTAATCATATTAGGAGTCCATTCTAACCTACAATTATTAACTTTATTAGAAGGTTGTAAACATGAGAATGTAGTTCTAGTTCCTAAAGAAGCTTTACAATAATGTTTTAAGTTATCTTGAGTACCATAAAATAAACCAGGTACTATATTATTAAAACCTATAAATCTTTTATAATTAGGTTTGTTCTTAATAAAATAACCTTTAGAAGTCCATCCTTCCATAACATCTATTTCAGGAGGCCAAGATTCTACTCCAGTCAACCATATGGCAGGCCAAATATTTCTACCTTTAGGAAGAAGATAAGACCACTCAAATGTACCATATAGATAATGTCTCTTTGATACCATTTGACCAGCACCAAAGTTTTTACTATCATAAATATTATTACTTATATCAAGTATTGCTGTATCATTACTTATTGTTATGCATGAAGGATCATACCAATAGTTATGCTTAGGATGATACAATCCCCAACCTTGATTTGATGTATAATATTTACCTTGAAATTTAAATATTTTAGTATCCATATCAATCTTTTATAAATTCCAATCTAGCACAACAAGTTACATACCATCTATTACCATACTCATCCATAAGTACATAGTAGTAATCTTCATGTGTAACTAATATTCCTATAAATCTACCTATTTTAGGGCCAAAACTCTTAGCTTTCTGAAACAAGTGTAACTTACATAAAGTTTCTAAATGTTTTAAATTACTATTTAAATAGTGCTCATCAAAGTCTTTAGTAGAAGATAAGAATAACTCTACTCCTATAGGACTATTGTAAGCATAAGTATATAGTCCTAACCAATATAATATTCTACAAAATTTAGAATTATTGAAGTTGTTATATTGTTCTAAAGTATGAAATTTTATATCAAACAAATGCTTTTTAATCCTAAATATCGGGCCATATTTTAATTTATGTAAGTAGTATTTCATTGCTATAAAATTTTCTGCAAAATTACAAAATATTTCTTATATAGAAGTAAAATAAAAACCTTCTAAACTAATAGAAGGTTTTATAAAAAATAAACATGGAAACAAAGAACTTTATAATACAATTAGTCCACCAAAGAAGTATACTATACTCATATACCATTTTTGAGGATAGTTTAGGTCTACAGATTTAGTTCTATCTCTTTCATAATTAAGTTTATAAAGATTATTATGTGTTTTCCACTCACTTAACATAGAACATATAGATCTATGATTGAAAGGAGTATCCATAGTAATATGATTATCATTTAAGAATTCTATAGTATGATTAAGAACATTCTTCATATCTACAGGATTAGTAACTGTATAAGAATCTTCTATATGAATATTACTTGTTGATATAGTAATATTTAACCCATCTATAGTAGTATGAATAGTATTACTTTTCTTCATAATCATCATCTTTTACATATAAACCACAATAACAATTACCATAAGCTAAATATTCATGACATGGACACTGATCATGACCTCTTCTATTATCATGTTTACAAGGGCAATGTCCATCACATCTTTCTAAAGCTCTGAAAACGTTATTAACTGTGTTGTCATCAGGATTAAGTTTATATCCTGCTTTTCTTACAATTTTAATTTCTACTGGCATAATATTATAATTTTAAAGTTATAAGCTGTAATTTTAAATTATAAACTGTAATATTTAGATTATTTAATATCATCCTGAGGGTGATATTATTCTACTATTCTAGCCTCTGTAGTATACTGTACATAAGCATCTTCACTCATAGAACCTTTAATTCCATATTTAGGATTAATCATATACTTTCCTTTAACATAAGAAGGACTAAAAGCAGTACTTTGAGCATTTTCAACTTTAAATATAAATCCTCTTTTACATAAAGTGCTAATATCATTTCTTAATGCTGGAATACTTTTATTAGGATGAACTCTTTTAACATAATCTACAACATCTCCCATAAAAAAGAAGTTTCCTTCAGGATTATCTCCAGCCCTAGAGAATGAAGATTTAATAATACACCAAGTAAATACAGTTTTAAGACCTCCATCTCTTTCTTTAAAATCATCCCAAGCAGCTAAATACATACAAAAGAAATCTTCAATATGCACTTTAACTCTTTTCATTTTAAGACCCTTAAACTCTCCAGTTCTAGTATCATGCATACCGGTAGTTTCATCTTGTATAATAAAATTTTTCTCCATACTTTAGTTTTTTATCATGTTCAACATTATCCTATATAACCCTGAGGGTGATATCCCATAACCATGAGGGTGATATAAACTTTTAATATAATTAATATAAATTCAGTTTGTTAGGGGTTATTTTTAGTAGTATTTCCTATATATTATATTTGAAGAATTCAAACTTAATTATCTATCAAAATCTGATGCAAAGGTACATATAATTTTTAAATTATACAAATTTTTTTTGAAATTTTTTTATTTTTTTTTATTTTTTGAAAATTATTTTTATCTATAAAATTGAAGGATACTCCCATCCAACCCTACCCCATTCTTGAGGATTGGGGGCTATCCCCCTTGGCTTCCTCAATTAATTCATTTATTATTAACTAAACATCTTAAAATCATGCAACAGTTTAATCAACCAATCGTGAACCAGTTCACTATTCGTGAATTTGCAAACCTTAAAGGTATGCCTACCAATGCTGGTCAACTTCCCCTCAAAGACTCTGAGGGTAATGACTTCAAGGCTCAGGGAATGTCCTTTGGTACTTGCTTTGTAACATTCAGCAAGCGCATCATGGATGAGCATCCCAATCAGAATGCTTATCAGATTGCTACTGACGTACTTAAGAACAGCAGCAAGTATCAGGTAATCGAGAAGCCAGGTGTCGTAACTAAGTCAGGCTCAGCGGTTTACTCAATCTGCCACTACGGAACCAAAGTTGAGACAGTTGGAGGCAGTCTTGCCAGTATTATGTTCTAACACTAATTCCATCACTGACAGGCACTCAACCGAGTGTCTGTTGGTGTTGGTCTTAACTTAAAAAACTCAATATAAAATATCCTAACATATCATTTGGGAATGGGGTAGGAACGCTGACAACGTTTAAAATAACTGTCAATAAACAACGACCAAAGGCTGCTTAAAGGTGCGCGACCAAATGATATGTTTAGGATTTCCAAGATGTTGAGGACGCCAGTTTCTTATAGTAATCTCAAGAAGGAAGTAATATGTAGACGTGACGATAAGAGTGACTCATGTTCCGCAAATACATATTCTATCATTAACGTGTTTAATTACATGATTAATATTTAGCCTTTGGATAATCCCTATAAGTTTTAGGCGTAAAACACAAACTTTAAAGCACAAAAATATGATTGGTTTCTATAAAGTAGAATATTTCAGCAATAGAAAAACTTGTGATCATTCTTTTATACGAGCATTTAGATCTGTAGAAGATTGTAGAAAGTTCGCTGAAGAAGGTTTGAAGTATTCAAAGTTGTGGACAAAAACCTATATTTATTATCTTGGAGATTTAGACAACAATATTCAAGAAATAAAAAATAAGTACGGTGTTGAAATTCATTACAATAATCTTCTCCAACCAGTTGCTGAAATTATGAAATAGGATAAAGGCCTATTCCTGAGCATGAAGAAAAACTGCTCAAAACCTCTTGTTTAACACATAAAACAGCACAAAATGTACACATACAAAATAATAAATCTTTCACAGTGTCAAATGGAAAATCTCAAAAATCGTATGAGATATTTCATTAAACACGATGTTAAATATACTTTCAGAAAGAAAACTGCATGGATTCATTTGAAAGAAGACCAATTGTATACTGTAGTTACTGGTATGATGAAAAACTACGAGTGTTTAGGACAATTGGTTGTAAAGGGAAAACTTGACAGGTATGGTCTGATTGTATCAGACTAACCTGTCTCATAATAATAACCCCGACTACACTTCACTTATAGGTTAGTAGGAAGTGAAATCTATACGATAAAACAGAATATCCTGTAAAAGTATAGTTGAGCCAGATATAAAGAGGATGAAGACCTTCTGGATGACCTCTTATAAAAGCGTTATGAGAAGAGGTTGGCTTGGAAACCAATCGAAATTATAATACCACCAACCAATGTGGGGCTAACTTTGGAAAACTGTGTTTAAAACAAGTTAGTTAGATATAATCCGACACAGATGAGAGTGCACCTCATGGGACGCACAAGAAGGATATTATTCTTGTGTATGGAAGGCATTAATAAGAGAACCTTTACGTGGTGATGCTATAAGTAATCATAATGATGAAACTAATCTCTAAAAAATAATATTAACCTTTAAACATAAAATTATGAAGTATTATATTGTATTCAATGAATGGAACTACCCTACTGAATCTGGCAGAGAATATATTGGTGACTACGATACTAGAGAAGAAGCAGAGATTGCAATCACTACTCAAGGTATGGATGAATGGGATAACTTCCTTAAAGTGAATGGTGATATTTACCGTGAAGCATCAGGTTTATATCATAATGATGATTTAACTATAGCAGGATATATGATTCATTCTTCACAACATGAAGAAGAGGATATGTATTTCCGTAGTTATATCATTGAAATAGATGCTTGGAAATAAATAACAATTTAAAACACACACAAACATGAAAAAAATTATCAAAACAGCGTGGTCTTGCTGGGATAAATTAGACCAATTTGTAGTAATATTCAGTAGTATTGCTATAATAGTTATTATGTGTCTTATGTGTACATCATGCAATGCACAACCATCTATCAATAATATTCCAGATATGGAATATAATGATGCTTCAGGTGAAGAACTTGATTATGATGGTGCTATTCTATTCTTTGCTGATGGTATCATAGACTTTATATATCATACTCAAGACAATGAGTATGTTATAGAGTATGATGACCCTGATGCATTTGATTCTGATAATATGAAATATAATAAAGATGATAATTATTACTATATAGAAATATATTGTGATAGTGCATTATTCTTTGAATATTTGTCATATTATAGTACTATTACAAACAAAGACCCTGAATTCTTCGATGCTTCTGAAAAATATTTCATAGAAGAAGATTATCTATCTGATGGAACATCGTATTATAAACTTGTTAAATATGCTATTAAGGAAGATATATGAAGCAATAACTTCTAAAAGACAATACAAGAAAGACCTCTGGTTTTATGTTGATTTGTACAATATGAGACCAGAGGTTGAATATTGTATAAAACATCAAAGTATGTCTTTAGAAGAAGCAATGGTAGAATGGGATATTTATCCTTATAATAAATATTAAAACACACAACAACATGAAAACAGGAACTAAAAGATGGTCTGAAGAAGAAATATCCAGACTAAGAGAAATTATGACCAGATACACCAAAGATATAGAGGGCTGCAAGTATGCAGCTCAAGAATTAGGTAGATCATTTAATGGTGTATACAATAAATGGAATAGTATTAAGCCTAATAAAAGAGACTATTCTTCAAGTAAGGAAACTGCTAAAATTCTTTATGAGAATGTAAGCAAATATCCCGGTAATATTCGTGAAGCATTTAGGGTAACTGCTGAACAGACTGGTAAGAATAAAGATTATATTGCTGGCATGTATTATCAAAAGAAATCACCTTACCATCATAGTAAAGCATCTACTTGTCTTACTGTAATTAGCAAAAACAGGATGTCTTCTAATTATAAGAATTTTGATTCTTCTTTAAGTCAAAAGACTACTAAACAGAAGATTAAGCAATTTATAGCAAATATTCTTGGTATTAAGAAGGAAGATTTGTAACAGAGTTTCCAAGGGTTCTCTTTAAAAACCCTTTTACATTTAAAATATAATATTATGGAAACAAAAGAAATAAAAATAAATTGTCCTGAAGGATATATAATAGATGAAGAAAATAGTACATTTGAATGTATTAAATTCAAACCTATTAAATTCAAACCTATTAAAAACAAACTTCCTAAGACTTGGGAAGAGTTTTGTATAAATAATGATATAAAAGAAGGAGAATATTTTATAGATAACTTCAGTGATGTAAACGAAGTATATCTAAAAAATGGCATGAATAGAGATGATGATTCAGATAGAAATGTTCTTCCATCAAAAGAACTTGCAGAGGCAATGCTTGCTCTTTGTCAACTTATTCAGTTGAGAGATTGTTATAATGATGGTTGGAAGCCTGATTGGACTTCTGATAAGAGCAAATATACGATTTATCTATGTAAAGATATAATTGTTAAAGGCTACACTTGGACAAATAGTAGAATTCTTACATTTAAAACAGCAGAACTTCGTAGTCAGTTCTCTGAAAACTTTAGAGATTTAATTGAAATAGCAAAACCATTATTGTAATATAATAAACTCTCTATAATAACTGTGCAAGAGATAACTTCAGATTGTATATGTGAGTAGAGAGTTTAATGGCTGAGTGATGGAACTGGTATACATGCGGCTCTTAAAAAGCCGTGCCTGCATAGGATTGGGAGTCCGAATCTCCTCTCAGCCACAAATAAAAATAAATTTGTGTAGGTTCAATTTATTTCGTATCTTTGCAAAAAAATTTAGATATGGAATATACGAAAGAATCTTTACAAGAATTAGTAAATCAATGTGTTACATACGCTGATGTGTGTAGAAAACTTAATCTAGTTCCTAGAGGAGGGAACTTTGCACGAGTAAAAAATCTAATAACCAAATACGAATTAGATATTACTCATTTTTTAGGTAGAAGTTGTTTTAAAGGTAAAAAGCGAAAAGGATATAAACAATTACCTTTAAATCAAATATTAGTTGAAAACAGTTTATATAAAGCGACAGTACATTTAAAGAAAAGATTATTTGCAGAAGGATTAAAAGAAGAAAAATGTGAGTTGTGTGGTTATACAGAAAATTTAGAATTACATCATAGAAATGGTGTTCCTATAGATAATAGATTAGAGAACTTACAAGTATTATGTCCTAATTGTCATGCTAAAACAGATAATTTTAGAGGCAAAAATGCTAAAAAAGGTAGAAGAGTAACTCCTTGGTCTGAGTTAATATTAACGGATGAAGAAGTAGAAGAAAGAGAAAATTTAAAAAAAGAATTAAATAAAAAATACATAAGAAAACATAATACATTACCGACTCTTAAATATACTAAAATATGTGAGTGTTGTGGTAAAGAATTTAAAACAAGTCAAATAACTCAGAAATTTTGTTCACATGATTGTTATCATAACGATGGAGCAATTAATCGTCCAGATATTATTACATTAATTAAAAAATTTAAAGAATTAAAATCTTTTGTTCAAGTAGGACAATATTTTGGAGTATCAGATAATGCTGTAAGAAAATGGTGTAGGTTATATAAAATACCTACAAAATATAGAGAATTTAAAGATTTCTTAGATAGAATAGAAATTAAAGAGTGAGCAATCACTCTTTTTTATTAAAATTCCTCCCGGAGTACTAATATAAGACTGAAGCCGATACTGGGTTATATTGAGAATTTAATAGCAAAGAGTAAAAGACCCACAAGTCCAATGATTTGAAGCATTGCTTATGAATGGGATAATAGACTATAAATCTTTAGTCTGAAATTTGTGTTGGCCAATGAATCAATATATGAAGTAAGGATAAAACCGCCTGAAGCCAGTCTTATTTTATTATAATAATTCAAGGTCTATCATGAGGATAACATCGTGTAAGTGTCCTATCTACAATCTAGTAATAGATGCTCTGTAGGAACACCTTGAATTATTTTTATTGAAATTATTAACACATTAAAACAATAAAATTATGAACACACAAATAAACGAGAACTTTGTAAGTTTTGAAGTTGCTAAACTCTTGAAAGAGAAAGGATTTGATTGTTCATGTGAACATCAATATATAAATTGTTCAAGTGGATATCCGTTTTTAACAGATATACGTGATGATGCAGGTTGCTACTATAAAAACTCAGAAATTGGACAAGACGAATATTCTGCTCCAACTCTCCAAATGGCAATGAAGTGGTTAAGAGGATTATATTGGTTAAATATGTATCCTAAATATAATAAATGGTCAAATAAATGGAGTATTGTTATACTTAGTCTTGACGATAGAGAAGTAATTAAAGGAAATACATCTATACAAATGGATGGTTTTATATCTTATGAAGAAGCAGTTAATGAAGGAATTAAATATTGTTTAACTAATTTAATTTAAAATAATATGAAAATAATAACAATTAAAGTTCCAGAGAACTATGAACTTAAACAAGATGGTAATACTTATACCATTGTTGAAAAAGAAAAGAAACTTACTTATGAAGATATAGCAAGAAAATTATTTGGTAATATAAAAGATATACATTATATAGGAGAATACGGTGACATTTATAAAACTGGAAATAAAAGTATTCATGATTTAAATAATTGTACATCTAAAAAACAAGCCGAGAAACTTCTTGCTATCAATAAACTAATGAATGTTGCTAAATATCTTAATGGTGATTGGCAACCTGATTGGAGTAATGAAAAAGAGGATAAATATTTTATATCTTACAATTATGCAATTAATGAAATTCAAACTGAAGATGATTTAGTATTTCAGAATAGCTATATTTACTTTAAATTCGAAGAATTTGCTAAACAAGCAATAGAAATTCTTGGTGAAGAAACAATTAAACTTGCACTTTGTACTGATTATTAATTATTAAAACACAAAATTATGACACAAGACAATCAAAGACTCTGTGGCAGTAGAGTCTATAATAGTAAAAACTGCCATTCAAAGATTCGTAAAGTTGTTACTAATAAGTTTGAAAGAATTTATCTGTGTGGTAAACATGCTTTCAATTATTCAGTAATAACAGAGAATCTTATAGATAATAATATTAAAGAAACTACGTTTCCTACAAGAAAGGAAGCATTGTGCTTCTTTATGGTAGCAATCAAAAAATATGATTAATATGAATGCTTCTAAATTAAAAATAGGAGATGGATTACTTCATTGGAGCAATTATGCATATCCATTTAGAGTATATTTTGTTGCTCAAGATGCTAAAGTAGTAGGTATAATTGCAATGGGTGAGAATAATGTAGATGATACGATTCATATCGTTTCATTTGAAACAATTAATGAAGAATACACTTATATAACATTACCAATAGAACATGAATTATAAAAATATTTCAATATGACAGACGAACAATTAAAACAAAGAGAATTATATAAACTTCAAGGTATTCAATTATATTTTAAAACGTGTAAGAATTACCTTGAATCTATTAAAAAACTCAATAAAGAGACTCCGTTACAGGTAGAGTATAACTCTGATGGACATATTGAAGAAGTTGATATTGAAGATGCATTAAATTGTGCAATACAACTTATAAATCAAGAAACATTTCAAAGAAATTATACGATATGTAAGCTAAAATATAATGTATAATATGGAAGAGATTCAAGCAACTTGTAATGCAGAATTAATGGACCAAATTTCATTTATAAATGAAGCATGAGAACATTAAGTAATGGTACTCAAATAAAAGAGTACGATGATTATACTTTAAAAGAGTTATCTAAAATGGATGGAGGTACTATAGCTGATTTATTAAATGATTACTATAAATATCATGGTAAACCTGTCACATTAAAAGACTCTTTAATAGAGTATGAAGAAAAACATAGAATAGATCATTGGTAAGAAATAAACTTGTAGAGAGAGTTCTTTATTTAATATACCAAGATTTAGGAGCGTCGAAAGCACTTCTTTTTCTCTCAAAGCAGCTTGGTCATACTCTACAAGTTTTAGAATAAGGTTTCTCTTAAAAACTATAACTAGTTTCTTTGACATGTTGTTAGTTTATTGTTACTTATTATTTAGGCAATAGTGCCTTAGAGAAACCTTTTTTAATGTCCACAAGTATATCGGTTTGTACGCAACTCTTTGGAAGTTGAAGGAGTGGTTCGATTCCACTGTGGACAACTAATTTGGTAGTTAGACAAGTTGTAGACGAAAGTGTTGACGAGGTCTTCACTAGGCAGACATGTTACAGCTGTAATACTAAAATGCGCAATTAGTATTTATAGACATGTGAGGTTCGATTCCTCTCTACAACGCTAAAGAAGTAAGATGAAATTAAGGTTTTACAGCCGATAAGTGTAATCAAATGCCCTTTGTCCTTTACTTTCTGTGTAATATATAAGTCTTACTTCTTTTTATATGTAAAATCATAATTTTGTGTTATATATGTGTGTTAGAAACTTTCATAAGTGGCGTACTTATGACTAACAGCTAAGTTTCAGTAATAAGTTATAGGCTGTTTTACATTGAATATTAATTTTAAAATATAACAATATGTCAAGTAAAGTTGGAGTAGCACTCCTTAATTATGTATGTCCTATATGTGGACAAATCAATAAAGATGCTTCTACTATAGCTATAAACTCTCTTCTAACAGAGAAGGCAGCTAGAAAAGTAGAAGATATGCATAATAAAGTAGTAGGATTTTCAGAGAAACCTTGTAAAGAATGTCAATCTTACATTGATAAAGGAGCATTCTTTGTAATAGGTATTGATGTTGAGAAATCCGATGATATGTCTAATCCTTATAGAACAGGACATCTTGTAGGTATTAAAAGAGAATCAGAGTTTGTAAAACATCTAACTGAAGAATACCAAAAGAAAGATGCAATCTATATGGATTATAGAGAAATGGAAAAGTTTGGTATGATTAACCAAGAGTAATTAATTAAACCACGCATTATGAAAACAGAATTTGAAGAATTTAAAAATTATGTTACTACTCATTATGAGTATAAGTATGGTTTGAAACTATTCTTTAATGTAGCTGAAAAAATACTGAAAGAAGAAGATTTTCAACCTAAAGATGTTACAAAAGATGAGAATATAGAATTCTCTACAGTAGGAGACCTTATTGAAAAACTAGCTAGATTTAATACTAATGCTAAAGTATATATTCCGTATGATGAAAATTATTTAACTGTACAATGTTTTCGTAAAGAAATTAAAGAAGAAATCTATAACAGAGTATATCATTTAGTAATTAGATATATAGCCGTTGCTATATCTAAACAACAAATGCAATTAAATATGCTAGGTAATTCTACTACTATAGAAGAAATAGTAGATTTTATGATTAAACACAATATAACAGAATAATGAAAACAGAATTAGAAAAGAAATTAAATAAGTTACCAGAGTATATTAACTCAGATAACATATTTTATTTCCTACTTATGAGAAAAAACGATTCTAATTGGATAATAGAATATGTTGATGTACTGACAGAAAATACTCTTATTTTGGTAAGTCATCAATCATTACAAGCAGCAGTAGATACTACTCTTAAAGAAATAAAGAATTTATAAACATTTAAAACACACACATTATGGAAGACATAGATTATAGTAAGATTGATTCTACTTTAGAACAAGTAGATAAAGATTTAAAAGAACTTGAATCTTCTATTAAGAAGAATCAAAAAATGTTAGATATTGATTAATAATAGGGACTCTTTATGAGTCCCTTTAATTTTTATTATTATGGACATATACAAACAAAAATATGAAGAAGCATTATCACAAGCAGAGAAAGAACTTAAATGTTGTGGTTCTTTAGATTGTGATGCAGCAAGACAAATATTTAGACTTTTTCCCGAACTCAAAGAGAGCGAGGATGATATTATGAGGAAAATGGCAATACATGCTGTTTACTCTCCTGAAGCACAAAGTTGTATTAAATCATGGGGAATAAATCCAAGTGATGTTATTGCTTGGCTTGAAAGGCAAGGTGAGCAGAAGCCTGTTGACAAGTGTGCAGGTTGTAATAACGTTAAAGGATGTATAACTTGTACAGATGGTGACCAATATGCACATATAAAAGAGTATAATCCTGTTTGGAGTGAAGAGGATGAGCATTGTATTGAGTTATTACTTCCTATCATTGATTCGTCATCACTTATTCCAAAAAACAGAAAAAAGTGTAAAAATTTTCTCAAATCCCTCAAAGACAGATACACATGGAAGCCGAGTGAAGAACAAATGAAGGCTTTAAACTATGTTATAAACATAATGGCTTCAAGTGAAAGTCCAACAAAAAACGACTATTACTACAATGTGTTTAAGGATATGAGAACACATCTAAAGAAATTAAGGGAGGAGTAGTTATGAAAACAAACGAAGTACCAGAGAAACTTTATTGTGTAGCAGCAGAAGGTGGATACTATCTTACTACAAACAAGTCAGAACCACCATTTACTGAAGCAGTTGAATACACCCGTACTGATGTCTTTATAGAAAAGGCTTGTATTTGGATGAAAGAGAGTATAACAAACAATCCAGAATGTAATAGAATAATATCCAAGAAAGGGGTAATTACTATAGGTTCGCTTATTGAGGATTTTAAAGAATATTTAAAGAAATGACAACAATAACGGTTAAGAATGGAGAAAAGTATGGTAGGCTTGTCGTCATAAAAGAAGTTGAGCCACGACTGCAATATAAGAAAGGTAAAGTAAGAAGATTTTTATGTCAGTGTGATTGTGGTAATATGACAACAGTTGATATTTACCACCTTATACATGGAAGAATAAAATCTTGTGGCTGTTACAAAAAAGAACCTTCTTTAATGGCAATTAAGAGTCAAAAATTCCCTAAACACATGACTTCATCAAGACTATATACTATATGGAATGGGATAAAGTCAAGATGTTATGTAAAAACTTCTACGCCATATAAAAGATATGGTGCTAAAGGTATAACAATGTGTGACGAGTGGAAAAATGACTTTACATCTTTCTATAACTGGTCTGTCGAGAATGGTTACGCAGATAATCTTACACTTGATAGAATCAATGGCGAAGGAAACTATGAACCGTCTAATTGCAGATGGGTATCTTATACAAAACAAGCAAACAATACCAAAGCAAATGTGTTTTTAACTCTTAACGGAGAATCTCATACTTATGCTGAATGGGGAAGAATCTTAGGGATAAAAAGTACAACTTTACAGCAAAGAAAATATGCGGGATGGAGTGATGAAAGAACTCTAACCACACCTATTAGAAGAAAAAAGTAAAAACTATATGAAAGGATAATAAGGTATGAAACCTAACAAGAAAACATATTTTGATGAGTGTCCAGTATTTGAACAATTTGGCGAAAAGTGGCTTTCAATTCGCCTTCCTTATGAAGAAACAACACTTGGAGATAAATATGCTCTAAGATACAGAAAAAAGGGAAGTAACGACGAATATTTAGAACACATTGCAATTCTTTATTGTGATAGATTTACAGACGGAAATATTTTGGATATTCCTATGATAAATTGCGATGCTGAAATTGGAGAATGGTTTGAAATAGATGCAACAAAAATAGATAAATAGTTATGACAAAATACATTGACAAAGACGCTTTGGTGGCAGAGATTGAAAAACGACTTGATGAACTATGGGATTTACTCCCTAATGCTTCAGATGTTGTTAAGGACAATTATACCAAAGAAGAAGCAAATATTACAGGTAAGTATACTGCATTAGAATCTTTCGAAAAATTTATCAACACTCTTGAAGTGAAAGAGGTGAACCTGGAGAAAGAGTTTAATAATTTTCTTGATAATATTGAAGATGTACCTCGAATGTGGCATTCTGATGAACAAATAGAGTGGGGAAAAGATATTGCCAGACATTTTTTTGAACTTGGTCTTAACACACAACAAAACATTAATATTGATATAACTAATATTGATAAAATTATAGAAGAGAATGGCGTTGACCCCAATTCAAAGGAAGCAAAGATGTTTAAAGAGTCATACTATATAGCACTTGAAAGACTTAAAGTACAGAAAGGAGAATGATATGACGCAAGAAGAGAAAGATTTTACTCTTAAAGACATTGAAGATATAGTTAGTAAAGTTGGCCTTGATAAATATTTAGATACTATAAATAAAGCTATGACTATTGATTATAAAGAGTTAATGAAAGATAATAAGTCTATCATAGTTGTTGATGATAAAAGAATTAAGTATTATTGTCCTAATGGAGTTGAGATAGTATTTAATGATAATAACAATAAATAAAGGAGAGCCTTATGACTCTCCTTTTATATTGATTATCTTCTTTAAGTTAAGCTATTACTGCACTAAAATATTTCATATCTTTATCTTTAATAATAGCTTCACTATATAATCTTTTAGTACGACTGTCAAGTAACATATAATTTTTATAAGGTATTAATTTTACCATATCATTACCTAAGTCTAAAACTGTGATGTGTTCCATATCTTATTCTCCTTCGTTAGTTGGTTCAACATTGGGTGTGAAACTGAAAGCAAACACTTTGTCTGTAGCAGTTTCACTGATTGCAAATGTACCTCCAAGTGTTTCAGCACAGTTGGTATTTATACATGTCAGCAGTGCTTGCAGGTTTGCATGAACATCGTCAGCAAAATAACAAGTCTTTTGCAGCGTGTCGATAGCTTCAACAGCATCCATGCCATACTGCGTCTTAATTGTTGCAGGAATACTTGTAGGATTACCATCTTCATAAGGTGTCAGCAACTGCTCTTCCATAGACCAATTGTTGACAGTGATATTCATAAGAACATCAGCAAGAGGTCTGTCAACACCATTGTCACGGTAGATAAGGTCAGTGTAGGTGATGGGAGTTGCAAGTTGATAGTTAAGTATAACACCTGACATTGCAGCTTTAAATTGGTCAACACTTGTTGTTGAGGAGGGATAACTGGAGTCTTTAACCACTATGTCAATGCCTGATGTTGAAAGTTGATTATTATCAATAGACTTATCAGGCATTTGGCTCATACTATTCATTCCTCCAGCAAATTTATATTTTGAACAGAGGATTTTTCGAGAAATAGTGTTACTTATCAACGGAAGTTGAGACTTTGTTACCCTGTACACATTATCAGTAGACACTCCGGTCCGCGTCCATGTCAATGTGCCCAAGTCCACACTACCAACCTTAACCACAGCCTCATTTGCAGTCAAAGTATCATGTATACTACCAGCACTCTTCATGCCATTAGGATAGCACTGATACTCCACACCATTGCTCTTACCATAAACCTTTCTTACATCAAAGTTATGGGTAAGGTCTTCATAAGGCACAACATCATCA
>Ga0326511_10000623_pt1 | contig 31268 bp, 45 predicted proteins | sample 0_2496_0518_D_FD_203701 | JGI IMG/M metagenome (GOLD analysis project Ga0326511, IMG submission 203701) | Bovine rumen microbial communities from UC Davis, California, United States - 0_2496_0518 | ecosystem: Host-associated > Mammals > Digestive system > Stomach > Rumen | place: USA...
TATCAGCCCATTTAACAGCACTCCTCTCGGGAGTGGTCTGCTTGAGTCAACGGATGCGTCTTTGCATTGTAACGCTTGTTCGCTCGGTGCTATACACACAGCCGGTGACCCGTTCCCGCTCCTTTATGTTACTGGTAGTGACAATTTGGTTCCCGGTTATTGCTCTGTAGAGCGTATAAAACCGGATTACACAAACGAACATATTCAGACTATATCCATCGACTACACAAATTTCGCCCAAGCAGGATATATCGAAGAGTTCACTAGACCAAACTTCTACGTTGACAGAGGCTTCCTTTATACGTTTAGCGCAAAGTATCGCACAAACGGAAGCGAAGAAGCGCATGACAGCGAAAACAGGTTCGTGATCCACAAATATGCACTTCCAGATACGAGTATCGCTACAGTCACGCTGACAGCAGCGGACGTTCTGGCTGAGTACATTTTGCCTTATAATACCTATTTTCAGCAGGGCGGTACTACACACAACGGAAAACTCTTTCAACTGTTCGGGTGCGGTGGAGCTATAAAAGGGAGTAAGCAGGCTCTTAACGCATTAAGGATCTATAATCTTGATGATGGTTATGAGATGGCACAGATTGATCTCTCACAGGTTCCCGCATCCAATGAAGAGATTGAATCGGCGGCAGTGTTTGGAAATAAGCTACTACTTAACTATATCACCGGAAACATTTGCATTTTGACGTTTAGCGGTGGTGAAATTAGTTTAACAGCATCAGAGAAAGCAGAGCTCATCGGCCTGCTAGATTAAGGAGGATTAAATGAGTTTATGTTCTGATTTAAAAGAGGTTTTAACGCCGTATGCGCAGAGGATTAAAGGTCTAACAGCGGCTGATGAGGAAATAAAGGCTGATTTAGATAACGTAACGACTGATTTAAAGCAGTCGTTATACGAAAAAAAAGAAATAAAAGGCTCAGCTATAGCACTTTCGGATGTGCCTTTTAACATGGATGTAACTGACGTTATTCAGTCAGACCCATCCGCATCTGTGTATGTTGGGGGAAATATGTTCCCTTTGATATCGGAGGAAACAAAAAGTAATAACGGCATAACGGTTGCATCAGACGGGAAAGGAAAGTTGACGATAAGCGGAACAGCCACAGCGGGGTCAACCAACATCTTTGTATTGCATGAAAATGTTACAATACAAGCAGGTATGTTCCTGTATTATAGAAACACTGCTACAGTATCGGGTGCAATGTCGTTCTATACACCAGAAGGTGCAGGAATTTCTGGCGGAAGTGTATCGTTTACAGTGTTAAACAGGATTTATGAAATTCCTGCATCAAGTCCGCTTGTTGGAAAAACTGTAAGCAGAATTGGAATATCAGTCAATTCGGGTAACACAGTCAGTATGAGCATTGAGCCGATGTTGTTGTGGGTTCCGACATTGACAGAATATATTGCGTATTACCCGGAAACAACGTATTCAAATGTTTCACAATTTCCTATTGTTGCAGGTTTTAACTATATCCATACAAGTAATGGTATAGTAACATTCCAAACGCTTCGACGGTTAGATTTAGCAACAACTGACTATGTAAGTGGGGAAATTAAAAAGTTTTTCGAGCAAAAATACACATTTGAGTCGGGAAAATATGATGAAACAAACAGCGGAAATAAAAAGGCAAGCCTTGCAAGGATTAGAAATGCTGAATTAATACCGCTTGACTACGTTAAAAGTATTAAATTCCCTTCTGGATATGATGCACAGATTCACTTTTACAATAAATCAAAAGTGTGGATTGGTTATAATCCGGACTGGACAGCATTGTTTGAATCATGGAAGGCTTCATGTGACGAACAATATATAACATTTACGATTAGAAAGACATCGACACCAAATGCAGATATATCCGCTGATGTGCAATTTGTACAGAATAACACTGTTTTCGTTGCAATTCTTGAAAACCATGAGGTTGTGAGCGATATTTATGCTGATGTTACTGAAAATTTAAAGCAGGCAAGACGAACAAAAAACACATCAAAAGATAACTACATTACACGCAACAAGCCTTTGACATTGTTTCATTTCTCGGACATACATCAAGAACAGGGCAATCTTAGAGACATTATCAATTATGCTTCGCAGAATGAGAGTTTAATTGACGATGTGCTATGTACTGGTGATATTGTTGGTGCGAGATTCCAAAACGGCATGACATGGTTTGATGATGTTTCCGGTGCTGAAAAAATACTTCTTGCTATTGGCAACCATGACGTAATGAATGCGTCAAGTGGATATGACGATTCTCAGACGGCAACCCTTGCACAAGTATATGCACAGTTCATTGCCCCGTACTACGCTAACTGGAATCTGTCTTCTGACCCGTCTTCCGGTGTGACATACTACTACAAGGATTATTCTGACAGCAAGGTGAGATTGATTGTCCTTGATTGTATGCTTGATTCGGTAGACGCATCCGCAGATGCAATACAATATACATGGTTCACCAATACCCTTGATGATGCCATTACTAATGGTTTTTATGTGGTTGTTGCAAATCACTGTTTTCCTGCCGGGGCATCTTTTATTGCATCAAACTGGACAAATGCGGATTATCAGAGTACGCAGACATACCTTGATTCACGATATCCAGAAGCGGTTGATGCTTTTATCGGATATGGAGGTCATTTTGTTTGCTGGCTGGAAGGTCATTCCCATGCAGACTACTATATGGCTTATGTAGGAACGCATGGGACGCAGATAGCACTTAGTGTTGATGCGGCGAGCAAGAACAACGCCGAAGGCTTTACAGATGTAAACAGGTTAAGCAATGACAGGTCGTACAACAGCGCAAATCTTGTTACCATCGACACGGGCGCAGAAATGATAAAAGTAATCAAATTCGGTGCAAGATGTAACTATAAGATGATTCCTAGAAGCATACTTACGCTTGGATTTGATGGGAGTATCATTGTACAAAATTAATTGATTTAAAGAGAATAACAATCTAGTCAACTAAACGCCCATTTAGACAATTTCTCATTCATATTCATTCCTTAAGTTAATAAGAGTCATCTACTTACTAAAACGGTCTTTCCTTTGCGGGGCACGGCAGACCCGATAATCCTTTCTTCCGTTGAGTAGCTGGCTCTTATATTTTTGCACCTTTACAACTGAATATGGAACGCGTCAACACATTTCATTACATTTCTATAGGAGGACAATAAATGTCTTTAGGAGATGGAAGCGGCCTTAGTGCTGCTGAAAGTATTCCATTGGAAATGGCGTACGATGAGCTATGTGCTACGGGCAGACGACTACACAACATGCCTGATTCAAGTAAAGTATTCAAAGCTTATTTGCAGTCGATTGGTTATGTATGCCATGCGCTGCCAAACACCTGTCCGGTCTGTTATACAGTTCTGGACTTTTGCAAAGACCATCCTAAAGGCATTTATATTCTATGTAGTGGCGAACACGTCGTCACAGTAATCAACGGAAACCATTATGACAACGGAAACTCAGGTGATGAAGTTCCGTTATATTTTTACACAAAGGAGTAAGATAATCATGAGTAATTTTCTGAGATACGAATCAGCAACAGCTAGAGTGCTTGACATTGACACAACGACTAGCAAGATTACAAGACCCAACAGACCGGTATACAATGGTGATATTTTTGCATCATACGTAAAAGTTGATGGTGAGCAGTGCCTCGTAGTTGGATCTAAGGACGGAGATGCGACTATTACAGCATCAATTGTTGTAGGCGGTACTGTAACGGTTCTCACGTATACAAAGGCTACTGACACGTTCGCTCTTGGCAACACAACTCTTACGAACATTAAAGTTGACGAGTTTGGTAAGACGGTTGAATGATGTTTAGTGTAGGGACGACAACTGTCATATTTACCGTGGTAGCCTTTGCTGTCGGTTTATTAATCGGCGGAATCGTTGCCAGTTTACGAATTGGAGAGATTGATGCTGGTAGATTCGTTATTACATACAACGACCCGGAAAAGAATCTAATTGGAATAGACCTAGATGTTGACCTTCCAGAAATAGAGTCTTCCAGATTTATATCTCTCCAGGTCGTTGTAGATGGAAAAGACAAAAAGCTTACGAAAAATTCCCAGGGGGAAGATTCCTGAAAACTTTTACAGATAGATTTTGTTAAAGAAACCTTGGATTGGTCTTTTTGACAGGATCTATCTGTACAAAACATATTCGCTTAAAAATCTCGTGTAATTTTTTTTCTCAAATTAGACTCCTTTCGCAGATTTTACACAGAATATAATAGCAAACAATTATCTATTATGAAAGGAGAAATGGTTATGTCATATGCAGGAAAACAGTATTATTATGTTAGAAAGAAGGCAGACTCAAAAGAAGAAAAGTTGATTAGGGATTGCAAAAAAGGCGTGTCTGACGAATTAGGACGAACGAGAGCTATTGCTTCTATATTTAGAAGTGGCGAATATTTGTACATGCGCGTTTGCCATCGACACTGGAATAAAGAATATATTGAACGATCTACGTCTGGAAAATTCTGTGAAGTTATGAGTTTTGACATGGATAATGCATATACGTTTGATTTCTATGACAAGGAGAAACACGAACCGGTGTTCATAAAAGAAGAATGATGCGTTTAGAAAGCTGGTTTTTACACTGGCTTTCTTTTTTTTCTCGCATATTTTTCACCTCCTATTATAGGAAAACATTCCATTAAATGAAAGGAGATATATCTAAATGAAAAGAAAAATTACAAATTTTATGGTTGATAACATCGATACTATAACTATAGGTGTTGCAACAACAGCAACGTTGGTTACTGGTGGAATTTGGGGTTTTCTTATCGCTAGATACGATTTCTAAAACGAAAGGAGGATTAATTATGTTTAAAATTCCAGAAGAGGTATTAAAAGAAGGTTTTCAGGAAGTAATTGACCAGGATTTTAATCCAGATATTGTGAAGTGCTTTGGCATTGACATGTGGGAAGACGGATGTAAATTCGGACTTCTTATGGGTGCAGCTTGTACAGCGGGAACGATATTAGGAATATATCTTGGTGCAAAGACCGCAGACAAGCTGTTTAAGAAACCTGAAGAACCGGATTATGATGCGATGGCAAAGGAATTGGTTGAAGGAGCATTTCCGAAACCTAATTTTGATGTTAAACTTGGGTAATCCTGACAGGGCTCGTGAAAATCTCACGGGCTCTTCTTTTTTTTCGCGTATTTTTCATTGTGTATAATAGAACAAAGGCAAGTAATTAAGACAAAAACTGTATTTCCGTGCATGGAGGAGAGGCGACACTCTCAGTTATTATGAGCAAAAAATTACAAAGATTATCTTTTTTCGCGTAAATTACAACCTCTATTATAGGAACCAAAGTCATATTCTAAAGGAGGTTTATTATGGCTAAATTTGTTAGAAAAATGGTAGACGAAAAAGAACTCAAACTTATAACAGACTGCAAAAGAGGTGTTACTGATAAACTCGGTAGACCTGTAGCTGCTATTCCGCAAATCATATACACAGATGGATACGCATATTTACGTGTTGTGCATCGTGTTACTGATGGCGTTAATAGAAAATCTGTGGCTTGGACGTTTGCAACCGCTCTTGGGTTCGATATGGAAACAGCCTACGATTACGACTTAACATTAGAAGGATATAATTTTAGAAGGATTTGGCATGAAGTAGAATGGTAAATCTAAGGGAAAGCTCGTGAAAATCTCACGGGCTCTTCTTTTTTCGCATATTTTACACGCCCTATAATAGAAACCATCAGTTATAGAAAGGAGAAAGCTATGTATTACACAATATTAATTGATGTGGACCCAGGCTATTTTAGAGCGAAAAGAATCCAGGATGTAATTGAAGAGTATATTGGCGTACACAGGGTTACCCAGTTGGGAGGAATCGTCTATAGAGGATTTGTGAGTGACTATGCACTTGATGAACTTATTGGCGATCTTGATGCTGGTAAGTACTATGGTAGATACGGAAGATACCACGGAGGTTGTTTTGGAGGATATATGCTTTACGTTAAAGAGCAAATAGAGTCTGGTGGTCTAGATAGTATTGAAGATTGGATTGACTACAACAAAGTTTTGAAAAGAAGAAGATGGTTAGGAACAAGATTTGAAACAACATTAGGCCCGGTTTAATTACTGGGTTTTTGTTTTTCGCGTATTTTACATACCTTATAATAGGAAAACATTTACCAAAAAAAATGGAGGTATAAGGTTATGTTAAGACGTTACGATTTTATTGAAACTGAGGAAATCAAGAAGACTATGCAGAAACTTGGTGGCGGACCTGAAGTTAAAGGCGCTAGCATCGGTATAGTTGACGGAAAAACTGTCAATTTTATGGTCGATGACGGCATGCTTAAACACTATGTAAAGATGAACACAGAAGACGCTAGAAAGTTTGCAGTGACTCTCCTTGAAATGTGCGAAAAAGCAGAAAACAGAAATAAAGAACCAGAAGTAAATAAGAAAGTCTATGACCCTAAGATGTTCGAAAAGATATTTGGTGATTTGTTTAAAAAGAAACCGTTTTAAAATGGTAGAGACTAGAGCTTGTGAAAAACACGAGCTTTAGTTTTTTTTCGATTTTATACCTCTCGCGAATAAATCAACTCTTATAGTAGGAACCAATTACAACTTTTTAGAAAAGGAGATGTATATTTATGATTGATTTCGATGGAATTGAAAAGTTGATGGAAGACGAAATGCGTAGATGTTTAACAACTGCGTATGATGCTCCGATTGACAGCGACGTACACAAGAGTGCAATCGAAAGCGCGATTGAGTTGTACAAAGCAACGGAGAAGAAGCTCGATAACGACGGAAAGAGAGCTGGCGAACAACTTAAGACTGAAACTTCCGGTCAGCAGGAAGAAAACAAGCTTAAATTCGAGAAGAAAAAGCATGCGGACTTCATGAGGAACGAAAAAGACAGAATTAAGAACGAAAGAGATAAGAACATTATCGACAGCTGCATATTTGTCGGTAAAGCAGCATTCTTCTTCATTCTTGGGTCTGCCGCTTACAATGCGGACAATGGATACAAAATCATCAACAAAACCGTTGTACAGACACTTGGAAAGATAATTGGTTAAACCTAACACGGGGCTGTCATATTTGGCAGCTCCTTTACTTTTTTCGCGTATTTTACATTGCTTATAATGAACCAAACTATTTTTATGAAAGGAACAAAGTTATGTGTAAGAAAGAATTAAAAACATTTGTATCTGATGACAAAACAGAGGTGGCTGCTGCTATTACAGCGTGCAAGATGACTTCTGTTGAACACAAGATTCATAAGAAAGGAGAAACTTATACTATTGAGTATAAAGCGTCTAGTCTTGTACAGAAAACGATTGACGAATTCATGAGAATCTATAGGGAGGTTAAGAAACAGCTGTAAAGGAGGTTATATTTATGGAAATGAGACCTTTCTCGCCTGTTGACGAGTGCTTGAAGCTGTGCGGAATAGGCTTTTGTGCATATTTGGCGTACAGATTCGGAGTACATGTTGGTATGGCGAAACCAAAATCTACAATGGCGATGGACGTCGAGTATTGGTCAGAACACGATGAAGATAACGACTAAAAAGCTGTTGGGGGCTGTCATATTTGGCAGCTCCTTTTCTTTTTCGCAGAATTTACATGCCTTATTATAGGAAAACTATTTACCTATAAGGAGGATAAAACCATGTTACATTTAAAAGATGTTGAATGCTGGTCTGGAGATTGGGAACTTAAAGACGTAAGTATTAATGGCGATAGATTCGAAGGCGAGATCCTTGTTAAAGTGATTGGAGCGTTAAAGAAACCTGTAAAATTTGAGGGTCTTATGCTTGGAACAGGAACTAAAATGAGAATCACTCGTCTTACTATTGGTAGAAATACATACATTACGTTTGCCCCCGATAAGGATAAGGACTTAACGACTCATATTATCAAAATGATGATTGATTCCTGCAAAAGATAAATAAACACGCCCGGTTTAACAACTGGGCTTTCTTTTTCTCGCATATTTTACACCGCTTATAATGAGGAACAATTAACCAACAACGCTAAGAAAAAGGAGGTTATATTATGAGTATTGTTGGAGATTTTGTTAACGAACTTGGTAATTTTGGAAGCAAACATGGACGTTTGTTACTCACCATCGGAAGTATTTGCGGTGTATGGGTAGGCGGATCGCTGGTTGCCTATGGAGCTGTAAAGCTTCACAAGGAGCTGGAGGAAGACAAAGAGATGTCCACAAAGGACAAGATCAAGAAAGGAGCAGTAGATCTTGGACCTGGTATTGCTGTGATGGGACTCACAACAGCCGGTATCATTTGTAATCACAAGCTTAGCAGTAAGCAGATTGCTGGTGGAATTGTTGTTGGGGCGTATGCAAAAGAACGATTACAAAGAGCAAAAGCTGAGAAAGAACTCAAAGACGCTACGACTAAAAAATCTGAGAAATCAGAAGAACAGAAGTCGGAAGTTTCGAAGGAAGAAAAACCTTTGTGGAAAGAAGAGTACACTGGTCAGTTCTTTAGAGCTGATGCGAACGATATTCGTGACGCTGTAAATCGTGCCGTTGCTAAGAAAACGGAAAATGCTCTTGAAATACACGATAAGTCGTATAATTGTAACGACTTGGAAACCGATTTCAAGATACATGGAACGATTACGCTTAATGACATATTAACAGAGCTTGGTTGTGAGTGGTGCGACGGTGGACAATACGTTGTATGGAGACTTGGTAAGAACGAATTCCCAACGGTTTTTGGTCTTAAGCCAGACGAGGAACCTGAGGTAGGGCTCGACAATGTTGGAAACGCGTATAGAGTTTTACAGTTTACAGACGCCACGTACCCGTCCCACATTCCGGATGATGACGACTAAACTCTAATGTTGGCTTCGAAATGGGGCTGTCATATTTGGCAGCTCCTTTACTTTTTCGCAGATTTTACAGTCTGTATAATAGGAGAACTCATACCATATTTTAAAGGAGGTTTAGACAATGGATGAGATTAAAGATGTAATGAACCCGAAAAACATATTAATGATGTTCGGACTGGCTTGTTTAAAAGCAGTAGCACAGGAAGGCGTAAAGTCTGCAATGGAAGCTAAGAACAATAGCGACAGACGACGCTGGTGTGCTATGCATATTTATGACAAACGCCATGACATAACGTACGAACTTGTACGACCGATGACGAACACAGAAAAGATTGAATTCGGAAAGAGAGTAAGCAACGGAGAAACTGTTGGAGAAATTCTTGAATCTATGAAACTTTTGAACATGAAAAAGTGAGTTTTCCTGAAAGGTACGGTTTAAACTGTGCCTTTCGTTTTTCGCGGATTTTTCAGTTCGTATAGTGAGAAGACTAAACATTTTGCAGTCTTCTTTATTTTTTACTACAAGCATCTCAAATAAGAAAGGAGAAAAAAACTATGAAGATTAAAGACGCTATGCTGGCTATCGGTGATTCTACTAGCCCAATTCCAACTATTATATTTATTGGTGGTGCTCTGCTCATTGGAGCTGGTGTTGTTGCCCTGCTGTCTAAACACGCAGATACACCTGAAAGAGTAGAAAAGACCAAACAGATGACTGAAGAGTCAGAGTCAGATTCCGAAGACGATTCCGATATGACACAGAAGGAAAAGGAGAGAGAAGCAAGAGCTAATGACCCGGAACACGTTAAGGAGATCAGGAAAGGAGCTGTAAAGTTCGTTAAGATTGGTGTTGCTCTCACGGCTATCAGTTCTCTTCTCAGAAGAGTAGCTATAAACGTTGCGTACGACAAATTCCAGGACGTTAGACGTATTGGTAGAAAGCTTGTGCGAGATAGAATAGCCGCAAACGAACGTCTGAAACAGGCGTTATATTCTTTGGAACGTGCTGCTAACGATCTTAAGAAGAACCCAGAGACGTTCGACCAGGCTGTAGGTATGCAGAATGCTTATTGTCAGATATTTGCGGCAATGAATCCGAATCTTTGGAGGGACGACAGATGAAAATCAAAGACATAAAGAGACTTTTTAACAAGAATAGTCATAGAATCTTCATATTTGGAAGTATGGTTCTGTTTGGTGGCGCTGTTGTTTCAGCTGTATATTCTGGTAGAAAGATTGAACGTATTGTTCGTAAGGGCAAGAAAGAAAACAAATCTTCTATGGAAGTTAAGAAAGAGTGCGCCAAAGAACTCATTCTTCCAGCAGGTTTAGCAACAGGTGCCGTCATTCTTGGAGTCATTGGTGAACGTAAAGCGGAAGTCGTAATCGGCAGTGTTTCTGCTGGATATTTGGCTCTTAAGAAAGAACTTGAAACGCACAAGGCTGTAATGGAGAAAGTTTTACCTCCGGAACAGGTTCAGGAAGTTAGACAGGAGATTCTGTCACAGAAGACGAACAACGGTGTAACAGTATATTGCTCTGACAGTAACACGACTCCCGTTAATTATGTGTACACGACGGGTACTGGTGATCAGCTATGGTATGATGAAAGACACGATAGATGGTTTAGAGCATCAGTAGATGCCGTAAATGAAGCGGTTAAAAGCGTTAATTCGGAACTCAGGTCTAATTCTTGGTGTCCTATATCTGTTTTCTATCAGTGTTTGAATCTAAAAGTTCCTGATGGAGATATAGACAACGGTTTTGTGTTCAGAAACAATGGAAACGTATATTACGAATACGAACACGGAGTAAAACTACTGGACGAGTATACTGAAAAGCCAGACACACACGAGTTAGCTAGAGTTGTATCGTGGGATAAAGACTTTACAAACCAGTATGTGTACAACGATTTCGGTTGACTGAACGGAAACAAGGGGTCGGAGGATGTCTTCGGCCTCTTTCATTAGAAACTCGCGGATTTTTCACATTATATAATAGGAGAAACGAAACTCCACAAACTATTAAATCATATATTTTATAAGGAGGTTCTATTATGAACGAGAATATGAACAACAACCCGATGGAAGTTATGGGAAACGAAGTAGACGATTGGACATTCGATAAGAAGAGTGGACTTATTGGATTCGGCATTGGTGTTGCCGTTGTCTTTGGAATTAGCGGTGCTAAGATCGTAGGACGAAAGATCAAGAATCGCTTCTTCAACAAGAAGGTTAACACTGAGGTAGAATTCGACGACGATTTTGACGATTACTTCGAAGATGATGATGACAAGAATCAGGACGATGTTCCGGCAAACAAGAAGTAAAACAATGTGATTTAACAAAAGAGAGCTAGCGCTAACAACGCTGGCTCTTATTTTTTTTCAAGGAGATTTTATGGCGTATCAGGGTAATTCGAATAGCGAAAAAAATATTCAGAACCTGAAGATACAACCAGTTGGCGGCGCTACGATGAAAGAAACAAAAGGGCAGGAGTTTAAGAACGATATGCATGTCATATTTACAAACATCATTAAACCAAACCTTTTATCTTTTGTCGGAGCGTCTTTACATTCTGCTATCGACCAGCTTCTATTCAAGAATCGTCAGAATGGAACGCCACAAGGGTATTATAGCGGATATTCTTCAGGTGTCGTCAATTACACGAACTTTTCAAATCTGAACTTGCAGAATCAGGTTAAACCGATTCAACCTATTCAGCCGCTTACAACTAAAGATTACAAGTCTATAGGTTGGGTGTCAAAAGATAAAGCGGACAAAGCTCTCGAAGAAATGAGGGCTATTCTAAGAGAGTACGGTCGCGTATCTATAAACAACCTATTTGACTTGGCAGAACTTAGTGGACCTGGAAAAGAAGGTTGGAATTATGGTTGGTTAAATCTGAATAATGCAACTACAACAATGATTAACGGTGGATGGTGGGTGATTGTCCTTCCAGAACCGATTAGATTCCCAAACGCAAATTAAAGGAGACATATTTATGAGCATTGTTAATAAGATACAGAATTACGGAAACAGAAGCTGGCTGTTTGTAAAGAAGAAATCACCGTATATTCTCACGGCTGTTTCTATTGGTTTGTATGGTTATGCTATATATTCTGCTATTAAAAAGACAGAAACGGTTGAGCCAATCAAGAAGAAACACAGAGAAAACATGGACATCATTCGTGAGAACGAGCATAAAGCTGCAGTAAATCCTAAAGAATACGAATACTCGGACAAGCAGAAGAGCGAGGATCTGTTCAAGGCTTATGGAACGTACACACTTGATATTATCAATCATTATAAGAAGCCTATCTCAACGTTCGTTCTCGCTGTTGGTTGTCAGGTATTTGCTATGAGAACGATTAGCAAATGGTACGCCGGTTCTATGGCTGTCACAGCTGGTCTCGAAAAGTTTATAAGAGACTATAGACAGAACGTGATTGATGAGCAGGGAGTAGAAGCAGATAGAAGATATGCTCATGGAATCAAGAAAGAAACCGTTGTAGAAACTGTAAAGAACGAGGACGGCACTGAAGAAGTTCGTACTCGTGATATTTATACGGTGAACAATAACGCGTCTGTATATGCTCGTGTGTTTGACGAAACTAACCCGAATTTTGATATTCACAATCCTGAGGGCAACAAAGACTTCGTCTGGGGAGTTCAGAAATGGGCAAACTTTGAACTCAATAGAAAGGGGTATTTGTTCCTTAACGACGTTTTAGCTCATTTGGGCTATGAACCAACAGTAGCCGGCACACGAGTTGGTTGGCTGAAGAATGTATATCCGGAGCTCAACAATGACGGATACGTTTGTTTCGAAATCATTAACAACATAAAGAACCGTGACGGATGCATGAACGCTGATTTTGTCAACATGAGACCATATTCTAACGGGGAAGCTCCAGAAGTTCTTCTCGACTTCAATGTAGATGGTGATATTGTCGGCATTCTTGAAAGAGATGGATACTTCAAGTCCATTTGACTGTTTGGACTCGGTGGAATAGGAGAAGGCTCAGAACAAGACATATTTGATTACCCGTGGTTGTTGAATCCATGGCAAGACGATTGCGGGTAATCCAAATAGGAGGTGTAAATGATACCTACATGGGTTAAGGTAACTGGTTCTTTTATAGCAGGCGCCGCTATAGGAGCACTGGTTACGCATTTATATTACAAAGAGACAATCGACAATACAGTTGACCGAAAAGTATTCACGATTGTCGGTAAACAGGACAAAGAAAAACCAAAAGATTTGGTAACAGAAGAAATAGAATCAATGCGTTTGCCAGATCAGCCAGCTGGTTTAGACCTTAAGAATATTTCTGCTGGAGACGTTGATTACACAGCTTTCTTCAACGCAATAGATCCAAAACCTAAAGATAGATATTTTCAATCTGTTGAAGAAGCGGTTGAAGGTGGTCCAAGCGAAGACGACGATTACCTTGACGACTATACAGAGGAATATTTGGATTCGTTGAAAGACAAAGCAGAGAATGACGAACGAGCAAACAGTGGACCAAGAGTAATGACTTTGGAAGAAGCTAGACAACCAAATTCTAACACGTTTAAAGAATTCTACTATTGGCCTGAAACCGGGAGGCTGACAGATATTGACACAGAAGAAGAAATAGATGACATGCGTAGTATGGTTGGAGATCTATTACTTACAACCGGATTCGCTTCTTCTGATGAAAGAGACGCTGTCATATTTATTGAAAACAATTCGCTTGGAGAATGGTATGAGATAACAAAAGCGTATTGAGAAAGGAGACATATTTGACAACTACGATTCCTGAAAGGAGGATTTTCGATAATGTAAAATGTGATTTGGCTTATTATGAACGGCTGTGCAATACCGTTGGCGCAAATCGTCCTCCTTATAATAATTACATGATGTTACTTCAGACGTTATACAAGAGAGATTATATTTGGTTTGTGCCAATGGATGCCAACCGTTACTCAGATGGTTTTCATTTGCGTTTAGATTTTGCTGATGATAACGGTTATGTAATACCTGTTACTGGAGACGACAAGATATATTCTTGTACCGTTTTGGAAGTTTTGCTTGCTTTGTCGATTCGTATAGATAGTGAAATCACAGGAGAACCTGGTCTGGTATATCCTGAAAAGTGGTTTTGGACAATGATTAACAATCTTGGGCTTGCTGTATACGACGATGATAATTTTGATCCGAATGCCGTGAACGATATTCTTGATAAGTGGTTAACAAGGAAATTTGCCAAGTCTGGTGTTGGAAGTCCATTCCCACTGCGGCATCCGTTTGACGATCAAAGAAAAGTAGAGCTTTGGCAACAGATGCAGAATTACATAACCGAAAACGAGGTATGTTGATTATGGATAGAAAACTGTTTTTAGTGATTGTTTATGTTGTATATTTGATTATTGGTGCTGTTTTGAACAATCTGTTTATGAGAGATGCTGTAAAGGACGTGATTTTGGACGAGATAGCGTCAGATCCAGAATCTTTTTCCTGTCTAGACGAAGATTCTGCTGTTTCAGTCATGCAGTTTATTTTCGGGCTTATTTTTGAACTGTTTTGGCCTATTTTTATGGTTTGGTGGATTATTGAAACAATCAAAATATTAATTTCGAGGAAGCCAAAATGAAAAGAGTGGAGAAAAGAGTAGATTGTGCTGTCTGTATGTATGATGCTCCGCACTGGTATTGTTGTCGATTGAAATGCGGCGAGTTCGAATATTGTAGAAATTGTAAGGCTGAATGCAGACAAGGAGACAATTGTCATGAACCTGTCATATTTGGCGAGAATGCGTTAATAAAAGAAAGGGACGAAGAGGTTTAATTATGAGCGAAATGAGTGCTGAGAAGAAGAAAGAGATTGAGAAGTACATAATCAAGTCATATTTTGGTGGCGGTAAAAACGTAGAATCGTTTGGTGGTGGAGTTGACGTCATAACCGGAACTGATGACGGACGCATTCCACATCTCATTGTAGAGGTTACATATTTTGGTGGATCTGGAGTTGTCATGATCAACTGGGACGTTTATGAAGAACCTCACGGTACTGAGTGGAAGAATTCGTTTAGCATGCATATTTGCAGAGAGCGGGAGATAGAACGAAACAGATGCGACTCTGTTGATTCTATGATGTACGCATGGGAAGCATGGAGAGCGAAGATTCAAGGCGAGCCTGTTTTATCGAAAACGAACGATGAAGATTTACAGAAAGATAAGCGTATCGAAGAGCTTGAGAGAACAGTAAAGGCTCTTAAAGCAGAGGACGAGGAGTATCATAACTTCCTTAAAGCACTTTTCCCAGATGAGGATATTGAGAAGCTGGTGTTGATGATACGTCAGGTATGCGGACCGGTCCTCTCCACACGCACGCAGTATTGGAAAGACAAATGTGAACAGATGCAGGCAGATAATCAGCATTATCGCGAGTTGGCTAAGCAGTGGGAGGAGAACTACAATCTTCTTCTCAAGAAGACCGGTTTTGATACGGTGGAAAGCCTTGTCCTTTATCTGAATGATATCCACCAACTTGACACACTTCTGGAAGTCCTAGCAAACTACGGTAATAAGATTGAGGCACTTCAGAAAGAAATTGGAGTTTATAGCCGTACTCTTAAAGAATGGAAGGACAGTACAGGTTGTCCATCTCCATCGGCGGCTAAAACTTTAATCGAGTGCCAGACATCATGGCATCATGCGTATGAGGACGCAAAAAAGAAAATCGAAAGTCTGGAAGCGGCTCTCAGAGAATCTAATTCAACTATGACAAAAGAGCTCGAACAGGAGATTGGAGAATGGCAGAAAGCTACCGAACGTATCAGTCCTGAGGAAGCAAAACAGTATATTGAAAGGCTTAAAGGCCGGCTTAATAAGATTCACGATTGTGCTGTTGATTGGTAAGGAGGTTTATCATGGATATTTTTGTAGTATTAGCGTTCATTCTGGGCACTGGCTTCGGCTGGTGCCTTTGCTCTGCTGTTGAAATTGTTAATAATTATCTTGAAGACAGAAGACTCGATGGTGTTAGTAAGAAGAATTGGAAGAATCTCTCGACATATTTGACTCACCGTATGGTAAGGGACAACTATACAGGCGAAATTCACTGGGTTAAGAACAACCAGAAAGGGACTAAGAATGGACATAAGAACGTATCGTGAACGAGTAAAACAGCTTCCGGACTTGTTTTACAGGTATATTTTCAAGGACGGGAAATTTTCTAAGACTCAGATTAAAAAGAACAAGGGAATAGACCCGTTTATGTGTTCTAGCTTGGTATATTTCGAAAGACCGAACGGTACAAGGGTATATTTGAGTCACGCAGAAAGAATCGAGATTGGTAAGTACGACGGACGAAGAAACGCTGTATTTCTCGAAGAAGACAACGCTGAAGCTGAAGCGGCTGCTGTATTCGATATGCATTACAACGAACTAATCGCCGAATGCGAAAATAATGTAAAGGATTATATTCTGAAACGTAAAACTCTTTATCAGATTATGAAAGGGGATGACGTCGAATGAGTGTTTTCTATACATGCGATATTTGTGGGGCACCGATTGGCAATCACGCTCCGAACAAACTTGCAATTACTAACTCACAATGCGTAATATTGCAAAAGGCGGATATTTGTCCAGATTGCGACAAAAGTCTTCAGCTGTGGAAGGAATCCAGAAAACAAAGTCATAAATCTGCTTTCGAGGATAAAGAAGATCAATAATTAAGCACTTATATTTTAAGGAGGAGAACCATGAATACAAAGTTAGTCGAAAATGCGAAAGAAGTACGTGACCTTGTTTTCTTAACACTGCAGGAGCACACTGACTGGGTAACATCTTCTGCTATTGCCAACGAGCTCGGTCTTGAGCGAGACCAGGTAAAAACGGCTCTTCGTAAACTTAAGACCGAACATCCGGAGATAGTTAGTAGCAAGTCTTTTGGTTACAAGATCACTGCTCCTAAGAAGAACAGTGAAGGATATTCTGACCCGACAGCCTCGACTGCCATTGATGCTGTTTGTGATTCTCAATCTGGCGACAAAGATAAAGAATACAATATGTCTTATTATGGCACGTGCTACGACAATATTCTTCCTGGAACTCTTTGGGAAACGGCGAGCTCCAAAGGCGATCCGGAATATTTCTTTGTTGTGGTTGATTGGGTTAATGGGGCCCCTATGGCTTTTGGAATCCCCATGTACCAGGACAGCTACGGACAGATTGATCTCACGGTTTCAAGTATTCTTCATGGTGATTTTTACGGCTCTATGTCACAGATTCGCTGCAAACCCATGAAATATTTCAAATCTGAGGTCACGATCAAGTGCTCCTCTGACGCGCTGACTATCGCTAAGTCGCTCGTTGCTAACCTTATCGGCTTTGATGAAGTTGTTCGTGGCGAACATAAGGCCGGATACAATGAGGGATATTTCAAAGGTATAGAAGACGGTAAAAAAGCTGCTGAGGAAGCGCACAAGGAAGCCCTTGCCGAAGAGCACCAGCGCGGCCTCAGAGAAGGAACTGACAAGGGTTACGATAAGGGATACAAGGACGGCTACGATACTGGTAAGAAGGAAGTTGAAGATCTGCGGAATGCACAGGCCATCCTCGATGATGATATTTCTAAGATTGAATCCGAGGATAAGCCACTGACTATCGATGATGCCGATGTAGTTCAGCTGATCACTGAGCGTAATCTGTATAAGGCATTCTATGAGCAGCTTCTGGAGGTGATGAAGTCATGAAGCGCAAGAACAGTTCCGACTATACAGTCGAACGTGTCTACAACTTCATCCTTAACTGTGGCGGAATCGCAAGTGGTTCCGTCATAGCTAAGACTCTTCATATTTCAGAAAACTGGGCTCAGCAATGCGCTCGTGAGGCTATACGCAGACACGACGATATCGAATCCATTTCTGGTGTAGGGTACAGAAAAAAGGGAGTCGAATGTTCCTATTATATTTCGGCTAGCTTGTTTGCGCCTGATGCGGAATGCGTATATGGCTGGGATGGTCCGGTATTCAAAAGGATGTCAGATATCGATAAAGCCTATGCCGCTCTCGACGATTGGTGGCCGCCATCGGAGGAGGTCGAAAGACAGGTTGATCTGTGGATGACTACGCATCCGGTGGATACACTGGAGCTTGAAATTACGTTGTTCGATGGTCTTGATAATGAATTAGATTCTGAAACTGAAGAGGTGTAATTAATGAAAATTATAGAATTGAGTCCAATGTTTGAAAAACAGATAACGGAATTATACAAAAGGCGTCATTTACTGTCAAAGTTAAACTATAAAACTGGTGAACCAGTATCGATTAATGGCGCATCGATGATGTTAGATTGTGATTACTATTCCGGTGCGTTTGTAGAGATCAATGGTAGAGCATATTATGTTCGTTTCTCTGTTAATGAATATAATCTTGGATGCATTGTTCATTTCTGCGTGCGTAACATCGATGACGAATATTTTCAGGGGTCTATTAATTTAGAAAACGTACCTGAAGACGATGCGTTTAACACCGTTTTTGAGTATGTTGGTAACAAAATATTGGATCGAGTTGTCGGTAAGAAAGGATGGAGGGCATAATTATGTATTACATTAACCCATGGATATTTTATGTTATAAGTTTGATTACTAACATTCAAATCGCTTGTCTAAGCATTGCAATTGCTGGTGGAATAATATGGGCCGTTGGACTTCTTGTCGGTCCAGCGGTCATTGATGAGATGACAGACACTACAGAGAAAGAGGAGTCTTATCTTAAAACTTTCTGGAAATGGATAAAGAGATTTCCTTTGATATTCTTGATTTGTATTGGTGTTGTCGTCGTTACTCCAAATGAAGAAACAATGTATAAAATGATGATCGCATCTAAAATCTCAACGGATGACGTAGACCACATTATCGAAAGATTGGATGATGTGGTAGACTCAATTATTGAATCAAAGGAGCAAGCTGATGGTACAGAAAATTAATGGTAATTATATTCGTCGTACATCGAGTGGGGTCATGAAATGTGGCTCCTCTCTTTCTTTTGGAAGTAAGGCAAAAAATGCAAAATGGGACAAACATTACAAAGAAGTAGATGCCAAGATGAAGCGAGATAAATGTGCCCATGGAGTTTGGTCAAACAGACCGATTTATGAGGGTCAGTATATTCACTGCAAGTCTGGTAATAGAAAGAACATCATATTTTCTGTAATGATGTAAAGGAGGTTAAAATGGGATACTTTCCTAGTGATATTCCTTTTATGAGCGAGGAAGAGCTCAAAGATAATGGAATTAAGATACCGAAAGATACCAAGGATAAAAGGTTTCCAATCGACGTTTATATTTACAAACTTGATTTGAATGTTGAGAAGCCTGTTCTTGAAAAAATACCTGCCAAATTTGTTAGAGATGGCGGTTATACCCCGGTTATATATTCTGTAGGTCCAAATGACTATCATGTATGGCATGATGATTTTGACTACGAGATGCTTGGTTTTGTATATGAACCTTTAGATAATGTGGTCGAGCTTATTGTTAAAAGAGACAAAAAAGAAAGCGAATCGATTACGATGATCGAGGACTATTGTGGTAAGAAAGCAGAAATCTTAAGAAAGAAAATTAATAGGTACTATAGAGGCATTAGTGCGGCTATTCGATTCATGGTCTTCAAAATCACAGAAGTAAAAACAATACGACCAGGAGGGACTCTTTGTGGTACTCGCGCTACTCAAATTATAATTGACGATTTTGATCCACCTGAGATTCCGCCTGTTGGTGTTGATCAGGCTATACCGGAATCCGAATTTGATTTTGCTATAACAAATAGCACATTCGCCGGACCGTTTGAAGGAGAGGAGGATATTTAATGCTTAATCAATTAAGTAGACCAGAAGAAGTTAGCGTTAAGAATGATATTCACGAGATTGCAAGGTCGTTGGCGACTATCGCGTCTTCTATTCCTAACACTGCAACCGCAAAGACAGAGAGCGCTGTCAAAGATATAGATTCATTCTTCGGCAAGATTCACATGTCACAGGCGCATATGGAGGCATGGGAAAGAGACTTCAATAGCGGTTATGTTATGCTGGTGGGTCTTATGGAAGAATGCTCTGAATTGCAGCAGGCCGCCTCTAAGTATTATAGAAAATACAGAAACTCGGACCACCGTCATTGTTCTGAAGAGCGAGCAGCGATTATCGAGGAGATGGCTCATGTCCTGATTGATATTCGTATGGCATGTAATTCGCTTGGTATTACACCAGGAGAAATCCAGCAGGAATTTTATAAGAAGTATCCGGAGGGGTATAAAGAATGATTTTCATATTATTCGTTACAAATGTCATTTTACTGGCTTGCATCGTGATTTTATTTTTAATAATTAGAGATCATGAAAATACCATCGCTAAACTAGAATCTCTATTGAACGAGGTAAACAAATCGATTAGCACAAACACAACAATAGTTAGAAACCACACGGACATTTTAAGCGAACTGAGAGAAGACATAAAGATTCTTAATAATGAGGTGTTCTAATGCCAGAGTATCAAAACGTTAACGAAGAAGTGGATTTTCACAAGTATTGTCCGCTTTGTAAGAGCCATAAAAAGAAGGATTCGGAAGAACCTTGTCATACTTGTCTACGATTTCCGGTGAGACAATTTTCGAAAAAGCCTCTGAAATTTGTAGAAAAAGAGTGAAAAATCCCAATTTTTGTCCCAATTTCCCAATTATCCCACCTATTTATATTATCGCGTGAAAAAAAAGTAAAAAAATTAAAAAAGAAATAAAATGGGTGGGATAGCTGGGATTTCTGGGATAACTGGGATATTTTAACAAATTTAAGAAAGGAGGCAAAAGATGAACGTTGACTAAGAAAAAAAGCAGTTTTGTCGAAATTCATCATCGATATTTGAAGAATGGATCGGTCGAGGTTTATCCGAAATTCATCAACTACACAACTGATAAACGTCTCTTGATTCACAACCATGATATTTTAGCTTTCTATGACGAAGACAGCGGTTTGTGGATTAAAGGGGACGATGCCGTCATTAGTTATATTGACGACAAGATGAGTGAGTATGTTAAGACGATTCTTAAGGATGAAACTAGGCCAATTCATATTTTGTGGATGTGGGATTGCGATAGTGGATCAATTGACAAATGGAGAAAGTATTGTGGTAAGCAAGTAAGAGACAACTACGACCCTAATGTAAAACCTCTAGACGACAAACTTATATTTTCAAATCAAGAGACTACATTAGAAGACTACGTAACTAAAAAGTTGCCATACCCGTTGGTCAATTGTGATATTCCGGCTTACAACAAACTCATGTCTACCTGGTATGGCGATGGAGAAGAACGACAAAAACTAGAGTGGTCTATTGGAGCTGTAATAACAGGAGACGCAAAACATATTCAGAAGTTCATAGTTCTATATGGCGATAAAGGCAGCGGTAAATCGTCTTTCTTTAAAATTTTACATAAACTGTTTCAGGGATTTGTAACGGCTTTCAATGCTAGTGAGATGGCAAGCAAATCTGCATCATTCCCGCTTGAGTCATTTTCTAACAATCCGCTTGTTGCCATTCAGCCCGATGGCAATTTAAGCAAAATAGAAGATAACACTCTTTTAAATTCTGTTACCTCTCACGAAACAGTTTTAATGAACATTAAATTTGAAAAGAAGTATCCGACTAGAATTAAGGCAATGTTATATATGGGAACCAATAGTCCTGTTAAGATAACAGATGCTAAGTCTGGAATACTTAGACGATTAATAGATGTATATCCTACGGGAAACACTGTTCCGTATGCCGATTACGTTGAATTGATGAACCAAGTAGACTTTGAATTAGGCGGAATAGCGTGGCACTGTAAAGAAGTATATGAAAAACTTGGTGAAGACTACTATCACGATTATATTCCAACAGAGATGATGGCTGAAACTAATGATTTCTATGACTTCGTTGAATATTATTATGAAGAGTTCAAAGACAAAGACCAAATAACAGCTGTTGACGCATATGTTCTGTACGATAAGTATGCTGAATTTGCTAATCTTGGACGCGGCAAGAAATCTTACAACGCTTTTAAGCAAGAACTTAAGAATTATTTTAGAAAGTTTTATGCTGACACACATGACTCTTCAGGGAACCATGTGCGTTCTTTATATTCTGGGTTTATAGCTGACAAGTTTAAGAACAAGCAGAAAGAGGAAGCGTTCTTTATACGAGCTATGTCAGAAGATTGGCTTATATTTACAGAACAACATTCTCTTCTTGACGATGAATTTTCTGAGTTTCCTGCCCAGTATCACGACGAGAAAGAGAACAGACCATATTTTAAATGGGCTAATGTAAAGACAAAGCTCAAAGATTTGGATACTCATAAACTCCACTGGGTCATGCCAGAGGAACGTTATATTTTCATAGACTTCGATAAGAAGAATGAGAAAGGAGAAAAAGATGTAGACCTAAATATTGAAGCTGTTAGAAAGTCTGGGTTACCAAAAACGTATGCAGAGTTGAGCAAAAGTGGAGGCGTTCATCTGCATTATATTTATGCAGGAGACCCATCGGAACTTAGTTGTCTTCTAGAACCAAACGTTGAAATAAAAACGTGCAAAACGTCTCCAGCTTTAAGAAGAAAACTTACAAAGTGCAACAATATTCCGATAACGATGATCACCGGTGGGCTTCCTAAGAAAGAAGGAGGCAAACCAAAAGTGGTAGATGATATTTTCTTTAAGAATAACGACACTCTTAGAAGACGTATCATTGAAGAAATGTTAACTAAACCGGTTAGCACAACTAATTCGGTAAGTTTAATAAAGAAGTGGTTGGACGACGCTTATGAAAGAGAGGGATTTAAGTATGACGTAAGAGATTTAAAAGATGATATTTCATGGTTTGCTCTAAATTCTCATAACCAGAGCGATCATTGCGAAGACATGGTGTCCAAAATGCACTTCGCATCTAAAGATGTTGAAGAAGAAATGGATAGAGTCTATAAGGAACAACCGGTTAAAGATACAAAGCTTGTATTTTTTGACATCGAAGTATATCCTAATCTACTTCTGTTAGTATGGAAGTACAAAGGCGTTGATAATTATGTTACTCTAATAAATCCTTCCCCCGAAGAAGTAAAACGATTTATTAAAACGCATAGGATAATAGGGTTCAATAACATCAAATACGACAATGTCATTCTTACAGCTAGAACTTATGGATATTCTATTGAAGCTTGCTACAACTTAAGCAGACGGATAATCGGGAACGACTCAACGGCTAGCGTCGCTGGTTCAAAACAAGCGAGTTATACGGATATTTTTGACTTTGCCGCTGCTCCAAACAAGATGAGTTTGAAGAAGTATGAAATTAAACTCGGATTGCCTCACATGGAAATGAATATTCCGTGGGACAAACCGGTTCCAGATGACATGCTTGACAAGGTAATAGAGTATTGCAAGAATGATGTATACGCTACAGAAAAAGTCTTCGAGTATCTATCACCGGATTACAAAGCTAGATTGATGTTGGCGAACATGGCAGGAATGACTCCTAATGATTCTACCAATTCGTTGACTGCTAGATTTATATTTGGAGACAATAGAAATCCTCAGGTAGACTTTAACTATCCTGATCTTTCTAAAGATTTTCCTGGTTATGTTTTTAAAGACGGAAAGTCTAGCTACATGGGTGAAGATCCGAAGGAAGGTGGATACGTTTACGCTGAGCCAGGAGTATATTACAATGTTGCACTTCTTGATGTTGCGAGTATGCATCCGTCCAGTATTATAGCCATGAATTTGTTTGGACCATATACCGACAGATTTGCTGATATTGTAAAAGCTAGGCTTCTTATAAAGCATAAAGACTATGAAACAGCTAGAACCATATTGGATGGTCAGCTGGCTCCATATTTGGAAAACGACTCAGATGCTAAAGAAGTAGCTGGTGCATTAAAAACGGCAATCAACGCTGTATACGGACAAACTTTTACTAGCTATAAGAACCCATTTAGAGATCCCAAAAACAAGGATAACGTAGTAGCCAAACGTGGTGCTTTATTTATGATTAATCTTAAGCACGAAGTGCAAGCAAGATTCTTCACTGTTGCTCATATTAAGACAGATAGTATAAAGATACCCAACGCTACTCCTGAAATTATTAAGTTTGTTATGGACTACGGAAAACGCTATGGATATTCTTTCGAACACGAAGCCACGTACGACAGAATGTGCTTGGTAAACGATTCTGTATATATTGCTAAGTACGCAACAGCAGAGCGTTGTGAAGAACTCTACGGTTATATTCCAGGAGATAATAAGGAGAAAGGCGGAGAGTGGACGCCAACAGGTGCTCAGTTCCAGCATCCTTATATTTTCAAATCGCTGTTCTCAAAAGAACAATTGCGCTTCGACGATTATTGTGAAGTAAAATCAGTAAGCACTGCTTTATATTTAGACTTTAATGAGAACATGCCCGACGTTAGTCAATGGGAACTCTTAAAGACTGTTAGAAAGAAAGCGTCTCTTGGTATTGATATTCGTAAGAAAGATCACGCTCTGATCGAACAATTTTCAACAATGTCAAACGAGGAGTTAGATAGTCAGATAGCCAAAGGACATAACTATGTGTTTGTTGGTAGAGTTGGTCAATTTACTCCGGTTCTCGAAGGGCATGGCGGTGGAATATTGTTAAGAGAAGGAAACGATGGATATTCTGCAGCTCCTGGTACCAAAGGCTATAGATGGGTTGAATCCGAAGTTCTTAAGAACAGACCAAATTGGATAGAAGCAATTGATATTTCGTACTTTAGAAAACTTTGTGACGATGCTATAGATGCAATAAACAAGTACGTTGATTTTCAAGAGTTTGTGTCTGGAGAAGGTGACCCGTTCTTCGACACAACACCGAAACATGATTTTATGAACATTCCGGAAGATGCTCCGGAAGAATTACCATTTAATTGATATTTGAAAAGGAGATTTTAAACATGGCTAATAATTATGTAGAACGCGATTATAGTAAATTACCGCCTAAGGGTGAACTTATGGACGTAAGCGGAAGAAGAATTCCGATCAAGAGCAGAAACATTCAGGGTTCTCCTGAAAGAGATTGGTATGACAGAGATGGCGTTAGAAAATTCGTTGTTGACCTTCTTCCTATGGAAGCCGAAGCTATGACAGCTGCTGGTTGGCCGGTTCTTCAGAGAGCTCCTAGAGAAGATGGTCAGCCGGTTTCTCCTTATATTGTGATAGCCGTCTTTCCAGATCCAAAGCCCGGTTATCCGGAACCCATGATTGTACTGGATAATGGAAAGAATCCAAGATTTATTAAAAAATCGTTCTATCATTTGTTCGATTCTGCCGACATTGAATACGCTGACATTGAGTTTCATGCATATTTTTCTAAGAAAGGAAACGTCAAGATCGCTCTTGACAAACTTTACGTTAAAGTCATTGTATCCAACATGGAAGCTAAGCATCCTGAGTTCTTAAACTATTCGAGCTCTGATGACTACGTTGAAGATTATGAACCGGCGGATTGACATTTATGGAACTTGGTGAACATCAATTAAAAGCTATAGAGAAGATGCATAACGGTTGTATCTTAGTTGGTGGTACTGGAGTCGGAAAAAGTAGAACAGCGTTAGCTTATTATTATTTGAAAGTTTGCCATGGTAAGTTAAGAATTAACGGTATTGGTTCCCATGGGGTCGCTATGACCCCTAGGGACCTTTATATTATTACAACCGCTAAAAAACGAGATGATGGCGACTGGATTTCTGAATCCATACCGTTTCAGATAAAGAGCAACATAGTCGTTGACAGTTGGAACAACATTAAGAAATACAAAAACGTGTTTGGCGCGTTCTTTATATTCGATGAGCAAAGAGTTTGCGGAAGAGGTCCTTGGGCTAAGAGTTTTATACGTATCGCTAGTCGTAATCAATGGATATTACTGTCGGCAACTCCTGGAGATAAGTGGGAAGACTACAGAGCTGTCTTTGTAGCTAACGGTTTTTATAGGAATCTTACGGATTTCAATGATAGACAATTGATATTTGACAGAGGCTTCAGAAACTATCCGAAAATAATAGGATACCAAAACCCAGGTCTTCTTATTAAACAACGAAGAAGCATACTTGTAACCATGCATGTTGAACGAATGACAGTTCCTCATAAAGAATGGATCATTTGCGAATACAACAAGCATTTATATTCTAGAATTTGGAAAGAGAGGTGGGACCCATTTGAAGACGCTCCTATAGAAGAAACTGGCAAATTATTCTATCTGATGAGAAAAGCTGTTAATGATGATATTTCTAGGGTAAGAGCTGTTAAGAAGATTCTGAAGAAGCACAACAGAGTAATTATATTTTACAATCACACTGGAGAACTCAATCAATTGAGATTGCTATGTAGCGATTGTGATATTCTTTGTAAAGAGTGGAATGGTAAAAAACACGACCAGTTACCGACTTCCGACAGATGGGTTTACTTGTGTCAGTACAACGCTGCTTCTGAAGGATGGAACTGTATAACGACAAATGCAATGATATTCTACTCATTGAACTATTCTTATAGAACTATGGTACAAAGTGCTGGTAGAATAGACAGATTCAACACACCTTACAAAGATTTATATTACTACTATCTCAGATCTAATGCTCCGATAGACGTTTCGATACTGAAAGCTCTTAAAGAAAAGAGAGACTTCAACAACAGCGATTACGTCCATCAGTAATTACACGTCTTTATATTTTTCTCGCGGAAAAAACATGGATTATAATGGAAGAGAAGAGAATATCTCACATTCTCTTATTTTTTTGCCCAAAAAGGAGACAAAATGGCTGAATCAAAGTTTCAATCTGACTTAATAAAAGAACTTAAACAAGCCTATCCTGGTGCTTATATTTTTAAGAACAACGCTAAACAAGGCTATCCAGACCTTGTTATGCTGTATAAGAACAAGTGGGCAACATTAGAAGCCAAAGATTCCGCGACTGCAAAACATCAACCGAATCAAGATATTCATGTGGAGAGAATGAACAAGATGTCATTCTCTTCTTTTATTTATCCAGAAAACAAGGAGGTTGTACTAAATGCACTCGCAATTCACATGGGACGATAGACTTTACGTACCGGTAGGTTCTCACGCTTTTCTAGGAGCGTCTACCTATTCTCGTTGGTGGAACAAAACTCCGGAAGAAGTACATCAGCTTTACAAGAACATTAAAGCTAAAGAAAGAGGCATAACTCTTCATGCTATGGCAGCGGAAGATATTCGTATGAAGATGCTTCGACCAAAGAACAATCAGACGTTTAATAGGTACGTAAACGACGCTATTAACTTTGGTATGCGGCCAGAAGAACTTTTATATTTCTCTAAGTACGTTTTTGGAACAACGGACGCTATCTCTTTTGATGGGACAAAACTTAGAATTCACGACCTTAAGACGGGATTGACAGAGCCGTCTATGCATCAGCTTGAAGCATACGCAGCTTATTTCTTTTTGGAGTATGGAACCAGATACGGCTTCACACCAAAAGACATTGAGACAGAATTACGTCTCTATTGGAATGACCAAGTAATCAAAGCGAAACCATCACCTATTGATATTTCAATGACCATGGACAAGCTGTACAAGCACGATGGGTATCTTACACAGAATGAGGAGTTGTTATGATAGAACGTAATTCTTTAGTTGGTGACTCTATTTATATTTCTGATCAGTCTGGAGATTACAAATCAGATATAGGTACTCCACAACATTACTATAATGATCCTCATGGCTCTGGACGTTACAGAAAAGGTACAGGAGAAAAGCCACAGCGTAATAAAGATATTTATACAATGTACAATGAGCTTCGAAAGTCAGGTTTGACTGAGAAACAAATATTGGACATGTGGCAGATGAAAAGTACCACGTTTAGACAATTATATTCTCTTGGATCTGCTGAAACTAGACATGACAACGTTGTTGAAGCGCATCGCCTTCTTGATCTTGGATATTCTAAATCTGCTATCGGACGGCGTATGGGTGTTAACGAATCAACGGTTCGCTCTTGGCTTGACGATAGTATTGATATTCGCAAAAGCAAGGTTTCGGAAAGAGCTGATGTTCTTAAGAAATTTGTAGATGAGCATGGATACGTTGATATTGGTGCTGGAACAGAAATGTATCTTGGTTGTACAGCTACGTCTTTAAAGAATACTGTGGCTATGCTAGAACAAGAAGGCTATAAACGGCAATACTATAAAGTTCCACAGATGGGAACCAACCATAGGACGACCATGCTTGTTTTAGCAGCTCCTGGAATGCCGTATAAGACCGGAGATGAGAAATTTGATATTCCATCATTAGCAACTGCTGGGCGACAGTTTGATGAAAACGGAAACGTTAGTGCTTTAGGTTTATTGAAGCCTATTTCTGTTGATTCAAAACGGATATTAATCAATTATACAGAAGACGATGGTACTGGTGGAGCTGAAAAAGATGGTCTTATAGAGCTTAGAGGAACTCCAGAGCTTTCGTTGGGTAGAGCTAGATATGCTCAGGTACGAATCGGCGTTGACGATACCCATTATCTCAAAGGCATGGCGATAACCAACAACGACATGCCTGATGGAATAGACATTATATTTAATACAAACAAGAAGAAAGACGTTCCGGTAATGTCAGACGATCCAAAAGCCGACAGCGTTTTAAAACCAATGAAACGAAACGAAACGACTGGCGAAATCGATTGGGATAATCCTTTTGGAGCAACCATAAAGAAAAAGGACAGCGACAACGATGATGATTTCGATGACGATTCTGTAAAAGCACAGCGACATTATATTGATCCTAAGACCGGAGAAAAGAAATTGTCCCCAGTTAACATCGTTTCTGAAGAAGGAGATTGGAGTAAATGGGGAAAGAAGCTATCTCCTCAGTTCTTAGGAAAACAGAAACCAGCATTGGCAAAAAGACAGCTTGATTTATATTATGCGGATAGACTTGCTGAATTTGAAGAAATTAAAAGTCTTACAAATCCCACAATAAAGAAGAAGCTTGCTTACGATTTTGCTGAAACATGCGATGGAGATGCCGTGCATCTTAAAGCTGCTGAATTTCCAGGTCAGGCTTATCATGTGCTTCTACCTTTTAAGAGTATCAAGGACAACGAATGCTATGCTCCAAAATACGAAGATGGTCAAAGAGTTGCTCTTATTAGATTTCCACATGCTGGTACGTTTGAAATACCCGTTTTAACGGTACATAATAAAGGATCTGAAGCTGACACTTATATTCACAACGCTAGAGATGCTATTGGTATAAACGCCAAAGTTGCGAAACAGCTTTCTGGTGCTGATTTTGATGGCGATACTGCCCTTGTTATTCCGCTAAGCGATAAAGTTAGATTAGATGCAAAATCACCGCTTAGAGAACTTAAAGATTTCGATCCTCAAACTGAATATAAAGGTTATGAAGGAATGAAAGTTATATCTAAAGCGCATCAGCAAATAGAGATGGGCGTTGTATCCAATCTAATAACGGACATGACGTTACAAGGAGCTCCTGAAGACGAAATAGCTAGAGCCGTTAAACATTCTATGGTTGTAATAGACGCTAAAAAGCATAAGCTTGATTATAAGCGTTCATATGAAGAAAATCGGATAAGAGCCTTACAGGAAACTTATCAGAAGCATACCGATGGAACTAGCGGTTTTGGAGCGGCTACACTTATATCTAGATCGAAATCAGAGAAAAGAGTAAACGCACGAGAAGACAGGTACGGAATTGATCCAAAAACTGGCGAAAAGATATTTAAAGAAACAAAAGAAACGTACACATACATCAACGCTAAAGATTCTAATGGCGATAGAAAGAAACTAACTCTCATTCAGGATAAGAAAAACGGTGGATATTTTACAATCGACCCTATTACACGAGAAAAAGTGTACAGAACTGAAAAAGAGATAGCCAGAGCTAAAACCGAACTTAGAACTCAGAAAAGTACAAAGATGTATGAGGCAAAAGATGCATACACGCTTACGTCTGGAGGAAGTAAGGAACATCCTGGAACTAGAATGGAAGCAGTTTATGCAGAACATGCTAATCGCATGAAAGCTTTGGGAAACGAGGCTAGACTTTTATATTTAGAAACGCCGAACTTAAAGTACGATAAAGACGCTAAGCAATTATATTCTGAGCAAGTTAAGTCTCTCGATAAAAAATTAAGAATAGCTCTTAGTAACGCGCCTTTAGAACGGCAAGCTCAGCTCTTGGCTAACAAAACAATTGCTAAGAAGCTTGAAGAAAACCCGCATATGGATGCCGAACACAAGAAAAAATATAAAGGTCAAGCCCTTAACGCTGCTAGAGAAGCCGTAGGTGCTAAGAAAACTCAGATATTTATAGAGGACGATGAATGGGAAGCTATTCAGCATGGAGCCATTTCTGACAATAAGCTTAGACAAATACTGGCAAACACCGACCTTGATATTCTTAAACAGAGAGCGTTACCTAGAACTGGCAATAAAGTTAGCTCTGCTGTTACAAACAAAATACGGATGATGTCTATTGCTGGATATTCTACAGCTGAGATTGCTGAAGCGACTGGCGTCTCTAAGTCTACAGTATCTAAATACGCAGCGTAATTTATATTTTAAATCGTGAAAATCAGTGATAGCGGATCATTCATTTATTAAATGTCTATCTGCTATCATTGATATTTTAAGAGCCGCAAATTAGTGATAAAGGATTATTTATATTTTCAGAAAAAATAATATAAATCACCAAAATATAAATATAAACTGACAAAATATAAATAGCATAAGCCTTTATACATGACTCTATACGGCTCAATAAGTACCAATTGATATTTTGAGCACAATGTAAATAACATTATGAAACAGACACTAATAAAACGAGGTCCTCTCATGAATGATACAGCTTAATAGTAAAGCATGTGTTAGGAGATTAATAGCAATTATGGTAACAGAGTATGCTCTAACTACAATAGACAATCCATACAATCCATTCACAGAACCTGATGATTGGCAAAAGTTTGATGATGAACATGGGTATAATACTAATGAGTTCTTAGCTTTGTTTGCCTTTGAATCAGAAACACTTGGTGAAGAACTAAAAGCCTTTGATGTACAAGCTGCTATTCAGATGGCTCTTGATGAAGACGACATTGGTATACGAATCAAAGTAACAAAAGACACAAAGCTACGTCCCGTCCCTGTTGAAAAATTAATAAAAGATTTAAACAAATATGAAAATTAATGCAATAAATATTAAAAACAGAGAAATAAGCAAAAATAATATAAATAAAGAGAAATATAAACATATGGGGGGGGGAGGTCTCGAAAATTACACCCCCTCCTAGAAT